>ERZ772876.3367-NODE-3367-length-11694-cov-2.308703_pt1 | contig 11694 bp, 9 predicted proteins | sample MGYA00580584_ERZ772876 | MGnify/ENA primary metagenome ERZ772876 (study PRJEB29015, sample SAMEA2737728) | human gut metagenome | biome: human gut; feature: human-associated habitat; material: faeces | place: China | collected 2012 ...
GGTGATGAATACCGTTCGAGAACCACACACGCTTCAGATAGGTGGTCAGATTCACAAAGTCCGGGCTGTTTCTGTCACCCGTATAATCCGTATAGATCGTCTCAAGCATCCTCCGGATGGTAAGATTGTATTTTCCGTTCTGATCGAACAGGATATCTCTTCCTTCGAGCGCAGCTTGAGTCAGATAGTATACCAGCTCTTTTTGTTTGAGAGTTAAATTCTCAAATCCGGGTACGCGATAGCGTAATATCTGTAAGTCTGCAAATTGTTCCACTGTATATTTAAAATTATCTGCCTCAGCAGTGTTTGTTTTTTTGGCGCCGCCGCAAGCAGTCAACAAGATTACGGTTGCAGCCATTGAAATTAAATGTTTCTTCATACTTTAGACATTATGGTTATAAAACAAAAAAGGAAATATCTCAAAGACATAGCCTGAGATAATTCCTTTTTATTCCGTTTCAAGAAATGCAATTATTTCTTTTTTTCTGCGTGTTTTTTACGATATCCGTTGGGTGTTTCACCTACGTTTTTATAAAATGCAGCGTAAAAAGACTGACGGTTAGCGAAACCAACCATCGCACTGATTTCCTCTACATTCTTGTCGGCATATCTTTTATCCGTCAACAAGTGCAAAGCATCTTTTACTCTGTACTCGTTCAGCAGGCAAGAATAGTTACCAAAGCGAGAATTAACTACAGCTGAAAGATAACGGGTATTGGTTTTCAGTTCCTTAGCCAAATCCTTAGCTGAATAGTCCGGGTCTCTGTACTTCTTCTGTACAACAATGATGTTCAGGATTCTGTCGTACAATTCATCTGCCAATTCGGGTCTGATCAAAGACCGGTAAGCAGCTTTCTTTTCTTTTTTCTCCCTTAAATTGTAAGGGCGTTTTTTAGGAGTTTCTTCCTGGGTTTTGTTTTCTAAATCACTCATTGAATTAACTGGTTAGGGTTTGTTTTTAAATATCACTATTAATTTGTAACTTTAGATGTCACAAATTTCATACATTATTTTGATATACACAACTTTTTCGTATATATTTTTGATATAAAAACAATCAAAATCGTCGAAAAGTAGGTAAAAAGGGCCGTTAATAAGAATATTTAACTTTTAATAACCCGAAAATAAAGCGTACCTTTGCCTGAAAGATGAACGAAAAATATCAAATGATACAGACCCTCAAAACTTATTTCGGTTATGATAGCTTCCGTCCTTTGCAGGAAGAGATCATCCACAACCTGATAAGTAAAAAAGACTCACTGGTATTGATGCCTACGGGGGGAGGCAAATCAATCTGCTATCAGCTTCCGGCTCTGCTTATGGAAGGCACAGCCATTGTTATTTCGCCCCTTATTTCACTGATGAAGGATCAGGTAGAGACTCTACGTGCCAACGGAATACCGGCAGGTGCACTAAACAGCAGCAATGACGAAACCGAAAATGCCAACTTACGCAGAGCCTGCATCTCAGGACAACTTAAGCTCCTCTACATCTCGCCCGAGAAATTACTATCTGAAGCCGACTATCTGCTGAGAGACATGACTCTCTCACTGTTTGCAGTGGACGAGGCCCACTGTATTTCACAATGGGGGCATGACTTCCGCCCGGAATATGCCCGGATGGGATTCTTACGCAACCAGTTCCCCAATGTGCCTATGATCGCCCTGACTGCTACGGCAGATAAAATTACCAGGGAGGATATCGTCCGCCAGTTGCAATTGAGACAACCGCAAATATTTATTTCATCGTTCGACCGCCCCAACCTGAGCCTGTCTGTAAAAAGAGGCTATCAACCCAAGGAGAAAAGTAAAGCGATCATAGATTTCATTACCCGTCACAGGGGGGAAAGCGGAATCATCTACTGCATGAGCCGTAGTAAGACCGAAACAGTGGCACAGATGCTGCAAAAGCACGGCATCCGTTGCGGTGTGTATCATGCCGGATTGTCCGCCCGGCAACGCGACGAGACACAGGACGACTTCATCAACGACCGGATAGAGGTGGTATGTGCCACTATCGCTTTCGGAATGGGTATCGACAAATCAAATGTGCGCTGGGTGATACATTATAACCTACCTAAAAGCATCGAAAGCTTTTATCAGGAAATCGGCCGTGCCGGACGCGACGGCATGGCAAGCGACACTATCCTGTTCTACTCATTGGGTGACTTGATTCTACTGACAAAGTTTGCAACGGAGAGTAACCAACAGAATATCAATCTGGAAAAATTAAACCGGATGCAACAATATGCCGAATCCGACATCTGCCGGCGGCGTATCCTCTTAAGTTATTTCGGCGAAACGACTACGGAAGATTGTGGCAACTGTGATGTATGCCGAAATCCACCCGAGCGGTTCGACGGCACCATCATCGTCCAGAAAGCCTTAAGTGCCATTGCCCGCACCAACCAGCAGGTAAGCATCACTCTCCTGATAGACATTCTGAGGGGAAACCCAACGACTGAAATCACAGAAAAAGCATATACAGAATTGAAAACGTTCGGAGCCGGAAGAGACATCCCCGCACGTGACTGGCAGGATTATCTGTTGCAAATGCTGCAAATGGGTTACTTCGAGATAGCCTACAACGAAAACAATCACCTGAAAATAACAGGGAGCGGCAGTGACGTTCTTTTCGGCCGTAAAAAGGCAATGCTGGTTGTCATCCGCAGAGAAGAGCCTGCAACTGCCAAAAGAAGAAAAAAGAGTGCAGCCACCCCCACACAAGCATGGGCAGAAGAAAGCAGAAGCAAAGAAGAAGACCTGTTCGAAGCATTGCGCGCATTACGCAAACAGTTGGCCGATCAGGAGGCACTCCCGGCTTACATCGTATTGTCGGATAAAGTATTGCATCTGCTCTGTCTGTCACGTCCCACGACAGTCGAAGCCTTCGGTAACATCAACGGGATTGGTGAATATAAAAAGAAAAAGTACGGAAAAGATTTTGTTGCCCTGATCCGTCAGTTCGTATAGCAAAAACGGAAACCCCAGCTGAATTTTGTCAATAGCATTTTTATGTTTTATTAACCGAATAGAGGAGCTGCCAATTACAATAGGAGATATTCCCGTAACATATATTGTAATATAGCAGAACAAAGCTTCATCTTTATCGGAAGATGGCGTCTGTCCGGGTCGAAGCAACCTTCTGTTTGGGTTGAAAAACCAGACTTTCATCCGCCCCAAACCCAACTTTTCCCCGCGTACACCGGCTTTCCGGGCCGATGAAAAGAATGAGTACGAAAAAAGGGAGAAGCTGTCGGCTTCCCCCTTTTACTGTATTTTAATCTGAATATAGTTTATGATTACGCAGACAAAGATACGACAATCAATAACAAAAGTCAAGTTTTAGGACTCTTATTTTTCCGGATTATTTGCATTGTTGCATCTGTTCGTGAACATCGGCAGGAGGCACTCCCAGCGAAATAGCTTTTTCGAAGTCCGCTTTTGCCAGCGATTTCTTTTTCTGATCGAGATAAATGTCACCCCGCAACAGATAGGCATCGATCGAGTCGGGTGCCAAGCGAATGGCCTCGTCCAGATCGACCAATGCAAGATCATCATGTTTCATATCCCGCTCCACATCGGCACGAGCCACATACAAAACCGCATCTTCGGGAAACTCCACCAGTAATTGGTTCAGGATATCCAGAGCTTCACGGAACTTGTTTTCTTTCTGTTCCAGAGTCGCCAATCCGAGACGTCCGTTATAGTTCTTCGGATCGATTTCGAGCAAACGCTGATAATCCAAACGGGCACCTTTATAATCCCGTCGCAACATATAAATATACGCCCTCATCAACAGCGCCTCCGTATTCTTCTTATCTACATCCATCACCTGACAATAGTCCACATAAGCCTTGTCCTGCATACCCTGTTCCAGATAAATGGCAGCACGATTCAACAAAATAGGTACGGCAAGCGGAGCAATGTTGAGTGCATAAGTATACGACTCGACAGCATCATTATAACGTCCCAACTTGCGTTGTACCAAGCCGAGATTGGAGAACAGCAGAGCATTATGGGCGTTCTTCGGCTCCAGTTTCAAAGCTTGTTTCAGGAGGTCTTCAGCTTGTACCAGACTGTCTTTTCCGACACACTCCACAGCCTTTTCAGAAAGTTCCTGATAGGTCTGGGCAGAAAGGGAAACAGACAAGAGGCAGGAAAAAAGAAGAAAGAGGAACTTCCTCCTCACCCCTTCTCTTTCCCGAAAGGGAATCATGATAGTTTTTCGATTCATAAATAGTATATTAAAAGAGAATATTATAAAATATCAGACAATCGCAGATATTCTTTTCAGTCCAACGGATAAGCGTCAAATGCGAATAGCTCGGTGGTTAGATAGCGTTCGCCGGTATCCGGCAACAGAGTCACAATCATTTTTCCTTTAAATTCCGGACGTCCGGCCAGTTGACGGGCTGCATAAACAGCTGCTCCGGAAGAAATTCCCACCAACAATCCTTCTGTCGAGGCCAATTCTCGTCCGCCACGAATCGCTTCATCATCGGGCACAGGCATGACTTCGTCCACAACCGAAGCATCATAAATGCCGGGCACGAAATTCGCTCCGATCCCCTGTATACGGTGTGAAGCTGCTTTCCCGCCTTCGAGTACCGGAGAGGATGCAGGCTCTACAGCTACTATATATACATTCGGATTATGTTTTTTTAATGCACGGGCCACCCCGCAAACAGTACCTCCGGTTCCTACTCCCGCCACGAATACAGCCACTTCTCCGTCCGTATCCTGCCAGATTTCTTCACCGGTAGACCGAGCATGGACTTCGGTATTCGCAGGATTCTCAAACTGTTGCAGAATGACCGAACCTGGAATCGACTTTTTCAGTTCCTCTGCCTTGGCAATGGAACCGGCCATTCCCTTCTGTCCGTTAGTCAAAACAATCTGGGCTCCCAATGCCTTCAACAGATTACGACGTTCCAGGCTCATGGTTTCGGGCATGGTCAGTATAAGGCGATACCCTTTGATAGTGGCCACCATCGCAAGTCCCACACCGGTATTGCCACTGGTAGGCTCGATGATAGTGGCACCGGGTTGCAGCACTCCTCTCTCTTCGGCATCCTCAATCATCGAAAGTGCCACGCGGTCCTTTACGCTTCCGGCAGGGTTAAACGACTCCAGTTTAGCAACTATATTCTCTTGAAGGCCGTATTTACGACTATAACCGGACAACTCCATCAATGGAGTATGGCCTATCAGTTCGGTAAGTTTCTTTGCGATTTTTGCCATATATCTCTCTGTTTTACCACAGTTAATGCGCAAAGATAAAGAAAAGAATCGTACCTTTGCGACCGTTCAATCTTTTTAAGTATAGAGTTTATGAAGAGAAGACTTATCCAATTCGTTACGACTTATTTTCTTTTTGTCCTCATATTCGTCCTCCAGAAACCAATTTTCATGGGTTACTACCATACCTTATATAATAAGGTGTCATGGACTGATTATTTCTCTGTAATGGGACACGGGCTTCCGTTAGATTTTTCACTTGCCGGATATCTGACTGCCATTCCCGGACTATTGCTGATCGCATCGGTCTGGATACAGCCGGCGGTTATCCGCCAGATACGCCGGGGATATTTCATGATAATCGCCATTCTGCTTTCCTGCATCTTTATCGGTGACCTGGGACTGTATGAATACTGGGGATTCCGCTTGGATGCCACTCCGCTGTTCTACCTCTTCTCCTCGCCCAAAGATGCTTTGGCCAGTGTCAGCATTTGGGTCGTGATGGCAGGACTGGCCGCAATGGCTGTCTATGCGGCTTTACTTTACCTGATATTCTACCGGATACTGATTTATCAAAAACAACCGGTAAAAATACCTTTTCACCGGTTGAGTGTATCCGGAGTATTGCTACTTGCCACCGCCCTCCTGTTCATCCCGATACGGGGAGGTTTCACGGTGTCGACCATGAACCTGAGCAAAGCCTACTTCAGCAGTAATCAGCGGCTGAACCATGCGGCTATCAATCCTTGTTTCAGCCTGATGGAGTCATTGTCACGCCAGGACAATTTCGACAAGCAATATCGATTCATGCCAGCCGAAGAGGCAGACAAACTCTTTGCCGAACTCAAAGACCAGCCGGTTGCCCCCACTGACAGCATCCCACAACTCTTCACGACCGAACGCCCGAACGTGATATTAATCATACTTGAAAGCTTTTCGTCCAAACTGATGGAAACCCTCGGAGGAGAGTCCAATGTGGCAATCAACATGGATCAGTTCGGACGTGAAGGGGTATTGTTCACTCATTTCTTTGCCAACAGCTTCCGCACCGACCGTGGACTGGCAGCCATCATCAGTGGTTATCCGGCACAACCGACTACCAGTATTATGAAGTATCCAAAGAAAACGCAACACTTGCCTTCGATCCCCGGCAGCCTGAAGAAAGCAGGATACGACCTGCAATACTATTACGGAGGTGACGCCGATTTTACCAACATGCGCTCTTACCTGATCCAGGCAGGAATAGACAACATCGTTTCGGATAAAGATTTCCCGCTTTCCGAACGTCTCAGCAAATGGGGAGCGCATGACCATGTGGTGTTCAACCGTCTGCTGGACGACTTGAAACAGCATACACCCCAAAAAACCTTTATGAAGATATTGCAGACTTCAAGCAGTCATGAACCGTTCGAAGTCCCGTTCCGACGATTGGAAAATCCCAGACTAAACGCTTTTGCCTATGCAGACAGTTGTGCCGGCGACTTTGTACGTCAGTTCAAAGAGACTCCCTTATGGAAAAATACGGTAATCGTATTGGTTCCCGATCATCTGGGAGCCTATCCGCAGGACATAGACAACCTGACCGTAGACCGCTATCGGATTCCGCTGATTTTCATAGGAGGTGCCGTAAAAGAGCCCAGACAGATAGGTACTTACGGCTCGCAGATTGACATTGCCGCCACACTGTTGGGACAACTCGGATTACCGCACGAAGAGTTTATCTTTAGTAAAAACATGCTTAATCCGAACTCACCTCACTTCGGATTCTTCACCTTTCCAAATGCTTTCGGAATGATGACACCGGAGAATGAGGTCGTATTCAACTGCGAATCGAACTCCATCGTCTCAGATGAAGGAACACATAAAGGAGAGAATTTACCTAAAGCCAAAGCATACCTGCAAAAGTTGTATGACGACTTGGCTAAACGATAACCACCCTCTTAACCCCAAAATGATATGACTAACGACATGATCCAGTTACTGGTCAACACAGACCAGAATCTACTGCTATACCTCAACGGATTTCACAATGCCTTTGGTGATTATTTCATGAGTACTTTCACCGGAAAATGGATTTGGGTACCGATGTATGCCAGTATCCTGTATGTTCTGCTAAAGAACTTCAATTGGAAAATAACACTATGCTGCCTGACTGCCATCGCACTCACCATCCTCTTTGCCGATCAAGTTTGTGCCAGCCTGATACGCCCTGCCGTAGAACGCCTGCGACCGTCCAATCCGGCAAATCCCATCTCCGACCTCGTCCACATTGTAAACAACTACCGGGGCGGACGTTACGGCTTTCCATCCTGCCATGCCTCCAATTCTTTCGGACTGGCATTCTTTCTGGTCTTCCTGTTCCGCAAACGATGGCTGAGCCTTTTCATTCTTTTATGGGCCACGCTGAATTGCTATACGCGCATTTACCTGGGAGTGCATTATCCGGGCGACCTCATAGTAGGTGCCATCATAGGATGCTGCGGAGCAGCATTCATGTGTTATTTACTGAAGAAAACAGCAAGAGGCGCTTCTTTTGGAAAAGTGAAACATACGGAAATCACGATCTACGTAGGGCTACTTACAACAATAGGAATTCTGGTTTACGCTTCAATCATGGCATAATGAACCCACTTCGTCTCCCATTGTCGGAATTAGGGTACTTACCCTATTTCCGGTAACTTGTATATACGGCATAGAGTAACCGACCAGGTTCTTATCCTCCGGACAATATCTAAAAGGGATATACCTACATATAGGTATTGTACACTACCGCATAAAAACCGATATTTGCCGGACAAATGAAAAGGGTAAAACATATACAGAAGAACCGAGTTTTGGCAGCATATCTGTTGCTGCTGACTCTCATGCCATTCTTTTGGATAAAAACGCTCCATACACATGACCGGTCTGAGTGCATGTCTTCCGGTGTACAGCACAGATGCAATCCGGAGGAAGGTTGTGCAATTTGCCTTTTTACTCTCTCCCCCTTCACTGAAGCCGAAAACTTTGAATATATTTGCTTGCCGGTAAGCGTTCCGGTGGGGTATCTTCAGCAGGAAGAAAGAAGCTTCACGACTTCCCTTATCTTTCATTCCCTCCGTGCCCCTCCCTTTGTGACAGTATAACATTTCTCTCTAAACCCCATTATTTTTTGAAACTACCCGGGAAAAGATCAAAAGGAATTTTTCCCGGGCATAGACTTACTATACATGTAAAATATGATATTCGAAACATATTTCAAACATGTGTACCTGTATGTTGCATGCCTGTATGCCACATCCGGCACGGGACTATACGCACAAACGCTGCACCAACATGCGGGAACACAGAGAGATACTGTTCCTGTCACATTTCCGGTACAACATCTGGAAGAAGTCGTCATCACCGCAGGGCGTCCGGGAATAACGGCAGGAGCCGTAAGTAACCGGATCTCTTCCTCCGAAATCCATCGTGCGGCAGGCAGTTCGCTTGCCACATTGCTGGAACGGATCAGTGGTGTCAGTTCTCTCAGCACAGGAACAACAGTATCCAAACCCGTCATTCATGGAATGCATGGCAACCGCATCCTGATCATCAATAACGGTGCGCGCCAGACGGGGCAACAATGGGCGACAGACCATGCCCCCGAAGTAGATATAAACGAAAGCGGTAATATTCTGGTCATAAAAGGCGCGGACGGAGTAAGGTACGGTTCGGATGCCTTGGGAGGTATTATCGTGATGGAACAGCCCCCTTTCGCTTTCGGGCAGGAACACCCCAAAGGCAGAATCGCCACATTCTACGGAAGTAACGGGCATCGCTATGCGGCAACCGGAAGCCTGGAAGGCACACTACCTTTCCTCAGAAACATCGCCTGGCGTATGCAAGGGACCTATTCAAATTCGGGAGACCGCTCTACGGCACATTATTTGCTCAACAATACCGGAACCAGAGGATTACACTTCTCTGCATCTGCGGGATATGACAGCGGGCGATTACAGATCGAAGGAATATACAGCCACTTCGGCGAACAGACGGGAGTGATGTTCGGTGCACAGATGGGAAGTGAGGACCTGCTTGCCGAACGTATCCGCTTGGGACGTCCGGTATATACAGACCCTTTTACACGGCATATCTCTTACCCCTACCAAAAAGTTGTCCACAGAACTGCCATCGGAAAAGTCAGATACAATGCAGGTGCGGCAGGTGTCTTTTACTGGCAAACTTCCTGGCAGAAAGACGACCGCCGGGAGAATCGCATCCGCCGGATGAATCATTCGGATATACCGGCCGTCGCATTGCTGCTGAGTTCTATCCAAAATACTTTCCGTTGGAAACTGGATTATGGGCCATGGCAGACCGAAATCGGGGGACAAATGATATTCACCGACAATCACAGCAAAGCAGGGACGGGAATCGTCCCCGTCATTCCCAACTACACAGAAATGCAGGCAGGCGCGTACGGCATACAGAAATACCGGTATGAAAGAACCGCCGTAGAAGCTGGAATTCGCCTGGATAGGCAAGAGACACGTGCCGGCGGATATGACTGGACCGGAAACTATTATGGGGGAAACAGAAAATTCTGTAATTTCACGTATGGCCTGGGCGGGCACTACCGACTTTCAAAATACTGGGAGCTTACATCCAACTTCGCACTGACATGGAGAGCCCCGCATGTGCACGAGCTGTACAGCAACGGAAATGAATTAGGATCAGGCATGTTTGTCCGGGGAGACGCCTCCATGAATGCCGAACGAAGCCACAAGTGGATAACCTCGGTCAGCTACCGGGACAAAGTGTTCCATATCCGTCTGGACAGCTATCTGCAATGGATAAAGGGGTATATTTATGATGAACCGCTGAAAGAGAACATCACTGTCATTTCAGGCACTTATCCGGTATTCCGGTACCGGCAGACACCCGCCTTTTTCAGAGGAGCGGATTTTGACTTCCGCTTTATGCCTGCCGCCTCCTGGGAGTATCATCTGATCGCCTCCTTTATCCGGGCAAACGAACAAGGAACCGGGAATTACCTCCCTTATATTCCTTCTTTCCACCTCAGTCATGAACTGGCATGGACGCACCAAACAAAGTCACACATCCTGTTTCGCCTGACTGCCCGCCACAAATTTGTAGCGAAACAAAACCGTTTTAATCCGGCAACCGACCTTATTCCATATACCCCTCCCGCCTATCATCTTTTCGGAGCGGAAGCCAGTATGGAGTGTCCCGTAAAATACGGAAACAAACTAACACTGACTGTGACAGCAGACAACCTCCTCAACAGGGAATATAAGGAATATACCAACCGCTCACGCTACTATGCGCATGATATGGGACGTGATGTGCGTTGCGGTGTAAACTGGATTTTTTAATTTATAAGAACTATAATCAACACTAATAAATAAAAAGAAAAATGAGAACAATTGCATGTAAAACCGTGTGGGCACTTCTGGTAGGAGTGTCCCTTGTCCTGTCACTGAACTCTTGCAGCAAGGATCCTGTAATACCAGAAGACGAGACGAAGAACAAGCTGCATGAGGACCCGGCAAAAATGACCGTCCGCCTCGTTGAATGCCACCTGCACGCTGACTGGAACGAGATACAGAAGGCCGGAGGTCCCCACCAAAATCCGGAATCCCCGGCCAGGTATATGAAACGTGTCCAGGAGATCACTTATGAACTGAAGGCCGGCAGTGGATGGACCCTTGCTGAAGGAAGCCAGGGCAAGTTTTACGTTCAGAAAAACGGCGAATATAAAAATGGAAACAACTTTACCCCGGCCCCGGTTTACCTGATGTTTATCTATTACTACAATTCCAAAGGAGAGTTGATGAACGGCCAGTTCGTGGAGAACGGGCAGGAGAATATCCACCAGCATTTCTTCACCCCGGAGAACGTGAGACCTACCTTTGACGGGAAACCGGAAGCTGACGACAATGATCCGGAGGCACTGGTGGATTATCTCTATGTGGATACCACGCCGTGGGACAAGACCAAACATGACAACGAGGCGGAAATTACGGGAGGCACTAACCCGGTAGGATTAAAAGGAGTTATCCGGTTCCTGAAGGACCGCAAGGAGTTTGACCTGAAACTCCGCCTGTATCACGGCTACAATTCTAAAAAGAACCCGCAGACAAACGGCTTTGACCCGTTCTACAAGCCCTCCGGAGTATTGATCCAGCGTGGAACATGGGATATTAACCTGAGCATCCCGGTAGTGGTGTTTTGGAGCCGCGAGGAGTTTGTTGATGTGGACCCGGAGGCAGATGTGAACCTGATCGGGGAGGATAGCCTGGATGAAGACAACAACCGCACGCTACACTCCATCATGAAAACCTTCAATCTTACATGGAAGGAGGCGCTTGAGGAGTTCATCTCCTATACCTACCAGGCGGGGGATGTGGAAGCTGGATCCATATGGCTTTGATCATCTCGCGTAGGATGGAATTCTCTCTTTATCAATCTA
>ERZ772876.3389-NODE-3389-length-11630-cov-4.706004_pt1 | contig 11630 bp, 10 predicted proteins | sample MGYA00580584_ERZ772876 | MGnify/ENA primary metagenome ERZ772876 (study PRJEB29015, sample SAMEA2737728) | human gut metagenome | biome: human gut; feature: human-associated habitat; material: faeces | place: China | collected 2012 ...
GCCGGATGCGGCTGTTGATGATGGCCCCGGCGCACATGGGGCACGGCTCCAGCGTGACGAACAGCTCGCACTCCCACAGCCGCCAGCCGCCCAGCTTTTTGCAGGCGGCATCAATGGCCAGCAGCTCCGCATGATGCAGGGCGTTTTTTTCGGTCTCGCGGGTGTTGTGGGCGGCAGCTACCACCTCGCCGTTGCGGGCCACCACGGCCCCCACCGGCACCTCGCCCAGTGCAGCCGCCTTGCGGGCTTCTTCCAGCGCAAGGCCCATCAGTTCAGAATCGGTCATAGGTTCCCCTTTATCCTGCTGCAAAAACCAGCAGATTATTCAATGTATGCAAAAGCATCCCCGGCCATACCCTGCCGGTGCGTTCACGAAGTGCGCCCAGCACAAGGCCGCAGCCAAGCGCCCACGCCATGCCCGCCGGGGTGCCGTGCTGCACCGCAAACAGTACCGCCTGCAGCGCCGCGGCCTGCCATCTGCCCAAGGGCTGCGCCAGCTGCTGGATGGCCCCGCGGAACACCAGTTCCTCCACGACAGGTGCAGCGATGCAGTGGTGCACAAAACTCAGCGCCCGCACATCCCACGCCGGGGCAGGCAGAAATGCCAGCACTTTGCCTGCCAGCAGGTAGGCCAGTGCGCAGCCGAACGCAGCCAGCAGCGCCCTTGTTTTTGCCTTTTGCTCCATGGCCTGCCCTCCCTGCCGTGCAGTTCTCAGCGTCCATCTTATCATAAGCAGCGGCTTTTACGCAAGTATTTTGCGCTGGGACGAAGCAATTTTCGCTCAGGTAATTGACTTTTCCCTGTGGATTCTGGTATAATGTTTCCCGACGTTTTATTGCAAAGCGTCGGGAAACATGACTTGAATTTGTTTTTACCGGAAATCCGGAGGTATTTTATGATCCGTATTCTCACCGATTCTGCGTCCGACATCCTGCCCGCCGAAGCCGAGCAGCTGGGCGTGACCGTGATCCCTCTGAACGTGACGCTGGAGGATGGCAGCATCCTGCGGGATGGCATCGACATGACCCCCACCGAGTACTATGCCCATCTGGCCAGCTGCCGCAAGCTGCCCACCACCAGCCAGCCCAGCCCGGAGCTGTTCGAGAAGTTCTATCTGGAAGCCGCTGCCGCCGGGGACGAAGTGCTGGGCATCTTCCTGTCCCACGAGCTGTCCGGCACATGGCAGTGCGCAAAGCTGGCCGCAGACCTCGCCAATGTAGACAACGTGCTGTTTGTGGACAGTGCCACCGTGTGTCTGGGTGAATCGCTGCTGGTGCGTCTGGCCGTGCAGCTGCGTGACGCAGGCAAAACGCTGGTGCAGATCGCCACCGATCTGGAGCACGCCAAGGAGCACCTGCATCTGGTTGCCGCAATCGACGATCTGAAGTATCTGCGCAAGGGCGGCCGTCTGCCTGCCGCTGTGGCCGTCGCGGGCGGGATGCTGGGCATCAAGCCCCTCATCACCATCAAGGACGGTAAGGTAGCCATGGCCGGTAAGGCCCGCGGCCTGCCCGGTGCCTATGTGGCCCTGTTCAAGAAGATCGAAGAGCTGGGCGGCATCAGCCCGGACTTTGCCGCTGTTGCCGGTTATTCTTCCAGCCTGCGGGAAGTGCAGCCCATCGAGAACTACTTCCGTGAAAATCTGCACATGGGCGAACCTCTGGTGCGCCAGATCGGCTGCGTTATCGGCACCCATGCAGGCCCCGGTGCATTTGGTCTGGCATTCTTTGACAAAGGGCTGGTGCTGGAATAAGCGACCACCGAAAAAAGATCATCCGAGCAAAGTCGGGCAGCCTGCGGGCTGCCCGGCTTGTTTTTTGCAGCGGGAAACGGGCGCAAGCTCCCCCAGTCAAAACCTGACGGTTTTGCCAGCTTCCTCGGAGAGGGAGCCTCTGGCGCGCCCGGCGCTCACAGCACTGCGTCCGAGATGAGCTTGCCCAGCAGCAGCACCAGCACCACCAGCATCATGGGACGGATGAAGCGCGCACCCTTTTTCAGGGCGAAATGGGACCCCAGCAGGTTGCCCAGAATGTTGCTGACGGCGCAGGGGATGCCGATGTGGAACACCACCAGACCGTTCATCAGATAGGTGAACAGGCTGGCGTAGTTGCTGGCCAGATTGAGCACCTTGCCGTTGCCGTTGGCGGTGCGCAGATCAAAGCCCATCAGGGTGGTAAAGGCAATGATGGCAAAGGTGCCGGTGCCCGGGCCCACGATGCCGTCGTACAGGCCGATGCCCAAGCCGATGCCCAGCGCCAGCAGGATCTTTTTCAGGTTCAGGGTTCCGTCGTCCCGGTTCTGGTCCGGCAGGTCGCGCTGCCACAAAATGACCACCGCCGCCACTGGCAGGATGAGGAACATCATGGTGCGCAGCAGTTCATCGCTGAGCAGCAGCACGATATGTGCCCCCAGTGCACTGCCCGCAAAGCTGCCAATGGCTGCAAGGATGCCCACCTTCAGGTTCATTGCACCGTTTTTGAAAAAGTTGGCTGTGGCAAAAGTGGTGCCGCAGGCGGCGCTGAATTTGTTGGTAGCATAGGTGTAGTGGGGCGGCAGCCCGGCAAACAGATAGGCCGGCAGGCTGATAAGACCGCCGCCTCCGGCTGCCGAATCCACAAAGCCTGCAAAGCCCGTCATCAGAACGAGAAACGCCATCATCCATGGCGAGAGCGTGATACCCATTGTTATAATTCCTTTTATTTTTCCAATTTTGTTCTTTGGGAGAACGTGCGTCTCAGGACAGGGACAGCCGGCCCTCACAGGCCAGCACCTGATTCAGGATCATCCGCGAGACGCGGGCACCGTACACCATGGCGGGGTGTTCATTGTACTCGATGATATCGTGAAAGTCCTTGTTCATCAGCACAATGACATACTCGCCGTAGGGGGTGTGGACGATGCCGCCGTCGTTGCGGCAGGCGTTCATGCTGCCGCTCTTGCTGGCCACCCAGATCAGCTCCGGCGCGCCGGTCTCCTCGCAGTCGAGGTAATACTGCGGGAAGTCGTGGGTCAGCATGGTGTTGTAGTGCTGCTGGCGCAGAATGGCAAGCATCTCCGCGCTGGCTTCCCGGCTGACAAGCTCCCCTTTTGCAATGCGGGCGAACAGCGCCGCGTAGTCGCGCGGCGTGGTGGTGCCAAGCCGGCGGTAGCGGTCAAAGTGGAGTGGATTGTGCAGCACAGTATGCGCAAAGCCCAACTCCCGGATGCAGGCGTTAATGGTATCCAGTCCCAGATAGTCAATAATCATATTGGTGGCAATGTTGTCCGAGCAAATGATCATCATGGTGGCGGTGTCCTTCACCTTGAGCTTTGCGCCCACGCCCAGCGCGCGCAGCATACCGCTGCCGTCCACGAACTGGCTCTGCTCATAGGTGATCTCTTCGGCAAGGTCTGCTTTGCCGCGCTGCGCCTGCAAATACAATGCAGCGAGAATAAACGCCTTGATGGTGGATGCCGTCTCAAATTCTTCGTCCGCGCCCACCTCCACGGTATGGCCCTGCAGGTCGTCCACGAACACGCTCATTTTGCCCTGATAGCAGTACAGCTCCGCAGCAATGCGCTTTTCCAGCGTCATGTTTTTATCCATATCGGCATATTCTCCGTTGTTATTACAGGTTTTCCTCAAAAAAGCGCATGGCATTGCGGTAGTAGATACCTTCCACCTCGTCCTCAGTAAAGCCCTCTTTGCGCAGGGCATCCGCCAGCAGCGGCAGGAAGGCAGCATTTTCCAGCTGGTGGGGGCCATCGATGCCATCAAAATCGCTGCCAAGGGCAATCATCTGCGCACCGCCCACCTGTTTGTAGTGGCCCGCATGCTTCGCGATCAGCTCCACCGTGCTGCGGCAGTTTTCCGGGTGGGTGGGGTCGGTGTCCAGAAAGGGCGCATAGTAGTTCAGGCCCGCAATGCCGCCGCGCTCCGAAAGGGCGCGGATCATCTCATCGGTCAGGTTGCGGGTGTGGGGTGCCAGTGCGCGGCAGTTGGAGTGGCTGGCCGCAAAAGGCCGGGTACCGTGCTCCACGATATCCCAGAAGCCCTTGTCCGAAAGGTGGCTCACATCCACGATCATGTGCATCCGTTCCATCTCGGCCAGAAATTCAAAGCCCTTCCCGGTCAGGCCCTTTTCGGTCTGGGGCACCAGCACCCCGCCGGGGTTCCGCTGCGGGCTTGCCAGCTCGTTTTCGTGGTTCCATGTCAGGGTCATCATGCGCACGCCCATCTCATACATCCGGCGCAGCACCCCCACGCTGCCCTTGCAGCAGGCACCTTCCTCGATGGTGAGCATCCCGCTGATCTTTCCCGCCGCAGCATTCCGGCGGATGTCCGCCGCCGTGTACACCGGAGCAATTTTTTCCGGGTATGCCGCCATGATGCGCTTGAACTGGTCGATCTCTTCCAGCGCTGTCACCAGCGGGTCCGCTCCGGGCGTCTTATCACCCAGATTGACGAATGCTGCAAAGCACTGCAGCAGATAGTCGCCTTTTTGTAATTTTTCAAGGTCGATATGCAGATCGTTCTGCGCGAAGCTCTTGGGCCGGCCCGCATGTTCGGCTTTGCGCAGCTCGCTGAGGGTATCGCAGTGCAGATCCCAGACTTTCATGATGTTTTCTCCTCTTTATTCCTCTTGCAGCAGCTGCAGCAATTCCTCTGGTTTCATGGACAGGATCGCTCCGTCTGCCGAGCCGGTGACCGTCTCGGCAAGGTCCTGCTTTGCCTGCTGCAGCTCCACAATCTTTTCTTCAATGGTGTCCTGCGCAATGAGCTTGTACACCTGCACCGGATTGCGCTGGCCGATGCGGTAGGCGCGGTCGGTGGCCTGATTCTGCGCAGCCACGTTCCACCATGGGTCGTAGTGGATGACGATATCTGCCGCCGTCAGGTTCAGGCCGGTGCCGCCCGCCCGCAGCGAGATGAGGAACACGTCCGCTTCGCCGTTGTTGAACCGGCGCACAAGCTCTGCACGCACCGGCTTTGGGGTGGAGCCCTGCAGGGTAAAGTGGCTCACGCCCGCTTCGTCCAGCCGTTTTGCCAGCAGTTCCAGCATGGAGGTGAACTGGCTGAACAGCAGGATGCGGTGTCCGCCCTCCACAGCAGCCGTCACCAGCTCCATGCAGGCGTCCAGCTTGGCACTGCCGCCGTCCCAGTTGTCTGCCACAAGGCGCGGGTCGCAGCAGATCTCCCGCAGGCGCATGAGCACTGCGAACACCGCCATTTTATCCTCCGGCTTTGCAGCGCGCAGCTTTTCCCGCGCGTCCACCACAGCGGCAAGGTAGAGCTTGCGTTGCTGCTCGTCCAGCTCGATACGGTGGAGATTCTCGGTCTTGGGGGGCAGCTCTTTGAGCACCTCGGACTTCATGCGCCGCAGGATGAACGGCCCGGTGAGCTGGTTCAAACGGCGCAGTGCGTCTTTGTCGCCCTCCTGCACGATAGGCTTTTCAAACCGGGCGCAGAAGGTCTTGTAGGGCGGCAGATACCCCGGCATCAGGAAGGAGAAGATGCTCCACAATTCGCCCAAGCGGTTCTCCACCGGGGTGCCGGTAAGGGCAAACCGCACTTTGCTGTTCACCCCGCACACCGCCTTGTACTTTTGGGTAGTGTGGTTCTTGATGGCCTGCGCTTCGTCCAGAATGCAGGCGTAGAATTGCTGCCCGCTGTAAAGCTCCTCGTCCCGGCGCATCAGGTCATAGCTGGTCACCACAAGGTCGGCTTCCGCCCACTGCTTTGCCAGCTCTGCCCGGTGAGCAGCGTCGCCGTCCACCGCCACGCAGGAAAGCTGCGGCGTGAACTTCTGGCATTCCTCCTGCCAGTTGAGCACCAGCGATGCCGGGCAGACGATGAGGCTGGGCAGGCGCTGGCCGCTTTCCTTCATGGCCAGCAGGTAGCTGAGCACCTGCACGGTCTTGCCAAGGCCCATATCGTCGGCCAGAATGCCGCCCATGCCGTAGCCGTCCAGCGTGCGCAGCCAGCGGTAGCCATCCCGCTGGTACTTGCGCAGCACATTGTGCAGGCTTTCCGGCGGAGTATACTCGCTGTCCTTCACGGCGTGAAAGCTGCGGCTGATGCGGCGGAACGCATCGTCGCGGTTGAAACGCAGGCCGTTCTGGCCCGAGAGCGCCCAGTCGAGACTGGGTGCACGGTAGAGCGGCAGCTCGGCGTGGCCGCTCTTGAGCTTGGCCCCGGAAAGTTCCAGTGTATCGTTCAGTTCGTCCAGCCCTTCCAGACTGTCGTCCAGCCGCAGCAGACGGCCGTCCCGCAGGCGGTGGTAGCGCTTTTTCTGGTGCAGGGAGCGCAGCAGGTCTTTCAGCTCTGCCACCGGGAACTCGCCGGTATCCACTTCCAGATCCAGCACACTGCCGTGCACCGAAACGCCCACCGTGATGCGGGGCGGCGCGGCCTGCAGGCTGCGGAAGGCATCCGTCAGGTATACTTCCCCCTCGGCCAGCAGGGCCGGCACGCCCTCCTCCAACATGCGGTAGATCTCGTCCTCGTCAGCGGTGCCGTACACTTCCTCTCTGCCGCCCACACCGGGCTGCAGATAAGAGGCCAGCAGCCGCTTTGCCCGGCTCTCGGCGCGCACATCCCGCAAAAGCCCTGCCGGAGACGGCACGAACGGCGTGACCTTATCCTCCCCGTACAAAAACTCCGCGTGTGCTTCGATGCGGAAGCTGTCCGGTGCGTCCAGATAGAACTGCACCACCGGTTCCAGCGGGATCTGGTTCAGCAGCAGACGTTCCGGGTCCACGATGTTCAGCTTGCTGCCCAGCTCCGGCAGCACATAGCTGCAAAAGGCCGTGGCATCTGCGCTGGTAAAGAACAGGCTTTTGCCGCCCAGCGCCTGCAATGCGGGCAGGATGCGGGTGCACCCGGGCCGCTGCAGCCGCCAGAGCGTATCCTCGCTGAACAGGTAATCATAGTCAAGGCCCTGCACAGCGGAAAGTGCGGGTTCGCCTTCCACCTGCACACCGCCGCGGCGGCGCTCCACGGTCATGGTAATGACGGGCAGACCTTCCCGCAGCTCGTACCCGCCCAAAAAACCGCTATGTTCGTACAGCTGCACAAGGTCATCAAAGATCTCGCCGGTCAGGATCATGCCTCCCGCCGGGCCTTGTTCGGCCCCGCCGTACACCCGCACGGCGGCTTTGTCCATGCTCTGCCTTGCGTTCACCTGACGGCGCAGCAGCTGCAAAAGCGCACGGGACTCTTCATCAAAGGCATCCCACCGGTGCACAAAAGCCAGTGCCTTGCCGTAGCTGACGCTTTTGCCCACCTCGACGGCTTCCATCAGGTTCGGGATGCTTTTTACCACATACTGCCGCCCGCCGTCCGAGATGCGCAGCCGCAGCCATGGCTGTGCGCCGGGCACGAGGGTCAGCTCCGGTTCCAGATGGGCAAAGCCGGTGCGCTGGGCGGTCTCGTCCACACCAAGGTTTTCAAGGGCTGCTTCCTTGTAGGTATCCAGCAGCCTGCGGGCCTCGTGATCCGACTCCGGCGTTTCGCCGTGCCACTTTTTGCCAAACAGCATTTCCAGCCCGGAGGCATAGCTGTCCCGCCGGGCCGGTTCCGGGGCAAGGCCCGCCGCGCCGCGCACAACACCGGGAATCGCATCCGGCTTTGCCGCCGGTGCAGGGGCATTCTTTTCGGCATCGTCCAGCAGCAATGCACCGATATGCTTGCAGTAGGTGCCCTCGCCGTTCTGGTTATACGGGCAGCTGCAGGACGCACTGACAAAGCTGCCGTTCTCCCGCAGCCATGCCTGCGTATAGTAATAGCTGCCGCCGCTGCCCTGTACCATGGCCGAAATATGCCGCACGCCATCGGCGTTCACGGTGCAGGTGCTCTGCTGGATGCGCTTGCGGTATTTCTTGGCCCGCTCAAAAATGTTATCGCCCAAAAGCGTGCGGATCTCGTCTGCATCCATGGCTGTTTCCTCCCGGTTTGGCTGTAAAACCTTCTTATCTTATAAGAATACCGCACCCGCACCCCGGATGCAAGAGGGATCTGCCGCCCAATTTCCATACAAAAAAATCCCGCTCCTTTTCAGGAACGGGATCATTTTACGATCTTGGAATGCTGCGGGGATCACTTGACAGTCTTGCCAAGCTCAGCATCCGTCTCAATGGCGCGCTCACGGATCTTTTCCAGCGTCTGCTCACTGAGGATGTGCTCTGCCTTGCAGGCATCCTCGGCGGCGGTCTTTTCGTCCACGCCCAGCTGCATGAAGAAGTGGGTGAGCAGACGATGGCGGCTGTAGATGCGTTCTGCGATCTCACGGCCCGGCTCCAACAGGGTCAGGTTGCCTTCGCCGTCCACCGCGATATAGCCGTTTTCCCGCAGCTTTTTCATGGCGATGCTGACACTCGCTTTGGTATAATCCAGCTCGTTCGCAATATCAATGGAGCGCACGAAGCCTTTGCGCTCTTTTAACATTAAAATGCTTTCCAAATAATCCTCGGATGATTCATGGATCTGCATGCGTGTGCCTCCCTTTGACACATTATTGATAATTAAAGAGTAGCATAATCCCGAACTTTTAGCAAGTTCGAGAAAAATGGAGCAAAATTATGGGGTTAGCTATTGACAACTTTGGTTAGTCGTGGTAAACTTCATGCTGTTGAAAGAGGTTAGTTAAAGCTAACTTTTGCGCTTGAACAGCGTTTGGGAAGGAGGCAAGGGGAGTGATGCCTTTGACGATGGCAAAACCGGGCGAAACGGTGACGATTCGAAAAATTACCGGCAAGGACGAAGTGCGTCAGCATCTGGCGGAGTTGGGATTCGTAGTAGACGGTTCTGTCACGGTGGTGAGCGAGATTGCGGGAAATCTGATTCTTCAGGTGAAGGAAAGCCGTATCGCGCTGGACAGAACACTGGCGAACCGTGTGATGATTTAAAGGAGGAACCGAAATGAAAACACTGAAGGACGCAAAGGTGGGAGAGACCGTAAGGGTGAAAAAACTGTACGGCGAGGGCCCGGTAAAGCGGCGTATCATGGACATGGGAATCACCAGAGGCGTTGACCTGCATGTGCGCAAGGTAGCCCCGCTGGGTGATCCGATGGAGCTGAACGTGCGCGGATATGAACTGAGCGTACGCAAGGCTGATGCGGAAATGATCGAGGTTGAATGAGTGCCCGTTTCTGCAAAGAGGTTAGCGTAAACTAACAATTGCTGGCGGCTCATGAATAAGAGGAGGCAGAGAAATGAGTATCACCATTGCGCTTGCCGGAAACCCGAACTGCGGCAAGACAACCATGTTCAATGACCTGACAGGGTCAAATCAGTACGTTGGCAACTGGCCCGGCGTTACCGTGGAAAAAAAGGAAGGCCGGTTGAAAGGGCATAAGGATGTCGTCATCCAGGATCTGCCCGGCATTTATTCCCTCAGCCCCTATACTCTGGAGGAAGTGGTCGCTCGCGGATTTCTGGTGAAAGAAAAACCGGATGCGATCATCAACATTTTGGACGGCACCAACGTGGAGCGCAATCTTTACCTTACCACACAGCTGCTGGAGCTGGGTATCCCTGTGGTCATCGCGGTGAATATGATTGATATCGTGCGCAAAAACGGAGACAAAATCGACCTCGCGAAGCTGGGCGCAGAGCTTGGATGCGCGGTGATGGAAACGAGCGCCTTGAAGGGCGAGGGCAGTATGGCGGTTGCGGAAAAAGCCATCGCCATCGCCTCGGGCCGCGCGGCCAATGAGCAGCCCCATGTGTTTACGGGAAGTGTGGAGCATGCCATTGCCCACATCGAAGAATCCATCTCCGACAAAGTGGATGCGCAGAACCTGCGCTGGTACGCTATCAAGCTTTTTGAGCGCGATGAAAAAGTGGCTGCGGAGCTGGACCTCGGCAGCCGTCTGATGACGCATTTGGAGACACATATCAAAGACTGCGAAAAAGAGCTGGACGACGATGCGGAAAGCATCATCACAAACCAGCGTTATGCATACATCAGCAAGGTTGTAGACCGCTGTGTGAAAAAGAAGGCGGCCAGACACAGCATGACGGCTTCCGACAAGATCGACCGTATCGTAACGAACCGCGTTCTGGCGCTGCCGATTTTTGCCGTAGTCATGTATCTGGTCTATTGGATCGCCATGGGGCCGTTCGGCAGCTTTTTGACGGACTGGACAAACGATGTATTTGCCGCTGAATGGCTGCAGGGCGGAGCGGCCGCGCTGTTGGAGGGCTGGGGCGTGGCCGGCTGGCTCACGGGCCTTATCGTCGACGGCATCATCGGCGGTGTGGGCGCGGTGCTGGGCTTTGTGCCTCAGATGCTTGTACTGTTCCTGATGCTCTCCGTTCTGGAGGACATCGGTTACATGGCCCGCATTGCATTTATTCTGGACCGTGTTTTCCGCAAATTCGGCCTCTCGGGAAAGAGCTTCATCCCAATGCTCATCGGCTCCGGCTGCGGCGTGCCGGGTGTTATGGCGTCCCGCACCATTGAAAATGACCGCGACCGCAAGATGACCATTATGACCACCTGCTTTATCCCGTGCGGTGCGAAAATGCCCATCATCGGCCTGTTTGCGGGAGCGTTGTTCGGCGGCAGCGGCCTTGTGGCTGTAAGTGCATACTTCATTGGTGTGGCAGCTATTGTTATCAGCGGCATTATGCTGAAGAAAACAAAGCCTTTCGCGGGCGAACCGGCGCCCTTTGTCATGGAACTGCCCGCTTATCATGTGCCAAGTGCGAAAAACGTGCTGCATGCCACATGGGAGCGTGGCTGGAGCTTCATTAAACGCGCAGGCACCATCATTCTTGCTTCCTCCGTTGTATTGTGGTTTCTGCAGGGCTTTGGCTTTACGGACGGCTCCTTTGGCATGGTGGAGGACAACAACAGCAGCCTGCTTGCTGTTGTCGGCAGCGCTGTGTCCTTCATCTTTGCGCCGCTTGGCTTTGGTGATTGGCAGTCCACCGTGGCTACCGTCACAGGCCTGATTGCCAAGGAAAACGTGGTGTCGACTTTCGGCGTGCTGTTTCATGTGGGCGAAGAAGTTGCGGAAGATGACGCGAATCTCTGGTCTGCCGTCGCGCTGCATTATACGCAGCTGTCCGCATACAGCTTTATGCTGTTCAATTTGCTGTGTGCGCCGTGCTTCGCCGCTATGGGCGCCATCAAGCGCGAAATGAACAACGGGAAATGGACGCTCGCGGCCATCGGATACATGTGTGTGTTTGCCTATGCTGTTTCGCTCATCACCTATCAGTTGGGAGGTCTTATCACAGGCGAGACTGCGTTCGGGGCCGGCACTGTTGCCGCTCTGTTGGTTCTTGCATTCCTGATCTACATGCTGGTACGCCCCAATCAATACAACGCGGATTATAAGCGCGGTGGGGCAGCCTCCGGCAAGCTGAACGGCAAGATCAATGTTTGATGATGCCGTGTTTTGATTCCGGTTCTTCCGGGGTGCCCGTAAAGGCCGCTGCACGTGCGCTGCGGCGGCCTTTGCTTTGGAAAAGGAGGTTCGTTATGATGACTGCGGTCGTTTTGGTTCTGCTGACATTGTGCGTGTGCTTCGGCATCCGCTCCTATGCAAAGAAACTGCGGCAGGGCGGCGGCTGCTGCGGCGAACGGGAGCCGGCAGAAAAAAAGGTGCGCGTGGCGGACCGGAACAGGAGCCATTAT
>ERZ772876.3391-NODE-3391-length-11627-cov-16.315330_pt1 | contig 11627 bp, 8 predicted proteins | sample MGYA00580584_ERZ772876 | MGnify/ENA primary metagenome ERZ772876 (study PRJEB29015, sample SAMEA2737728) | human gut metagenome | biome: human gut; feature: human-associated habitat; material: faeces | place: China | collected 2012 ...
AACATCGTGGCCGCCATCCTGTTTATGGTCATCTGCACGCTGATCGGCGCGCTCGGTCTGACGAACCTCGCCAACACGGGCCTGACGATCGTGTCCTACATTGGTATGCCGCTGGTGGTCATCCCGCTGTTTTTCATCTGGCCGCAGCGCACACGCAAATTCCGTCAGACGGAGCGCGAACAGGCTGCCGCAGAGCAGATATCTTAACCTTCACTCCTCCCATGCCGGTCTCTGTATGCCGGGCCGGCACCGATAAAAACCCGCGCCACCCCTTCACTCCCTTCTTTCAACAGGCATACTCGTCCATACAGCAGCCGTATCCGGCATCCTTCCCGGCGTACATTCCTTGAACGCGTCACACCAGCACGGACACAGCTGCAAAAGAGCCGCAGGCATACCCTGCGGCTCTTTCCTTTTTCCCATTCACATTAGCGCGTTATTTCCGGAGCAGACGCACGAGCGCCATGACCGCGCCATAGAGCACGCCCGCAGCCGCCCAAAGAATCCACGTATTCTGCGGCTGCGCATCCCACCACGGGCCGAACGTCCAGAGCAGATACGCCGCCGTAACCGTGAGCCAGTAGATGCTGCTGATTGCGCCAACAACACCGTTTTGCCGCTTGCGCGGCCGGACATAGTCGCCCTCTTCGAGCAGCCGGTCCATCGCCGCCCAATACACGCCGCCGGAGACAAACACCGCGCCGCCGATGCCCGCCAGCACGAGCAGCAGGCAGACCGCCCCGACATACAGCAGGTCCGACCCGTCCAGACAGACGGCGATAAACAGCGGCACCGCTGACAGGATGCACAGCACCGTGCCCGCGACCTTTCCACGCGTGTGCTCCGGTGCAGCCGCCGCCCGGCGCTCACGCACCATGCCGGTCACACCGTAGGCCGTCTCAAACGGCTCGGTCTCCAGAAAAGCATACGCTTTCACCTGCGCGGCGCACGTGATGAACACCGCCACCGCGACCGCCACAAGCACCAGCAGCACGCACAGACCGATGCCCGCCGCAGCATTTTCCGAGAGGGCCGCGCCCGGCCGGTCGCTGAGCGCGGCAAGCAAAAGCAGCGCCACCGGTGAGAGCACACACAGCAGCGTCGCCGCCGCGAGTTTCGGCGCGGCCGCCCGCCGCAGCGACAGATAGTCCGCCGCCTGCTCCATCGTCACGCAGCGCAGCGGCGCATCCGGCTCACTCTGAGCCGGTTCCGGCTCGCCGAGCTCTTCTTTTAACAAGTAGTCGGTCGTGACGCCGAACAGGCGGCTCATCTGCACGACCTTCTGCATATCGGGCACGGACTGCGCACCCTCCCACTTCGACACCGACTGGCGCGATACGCCCAGCTGTGCCGCCAGCTCCTCCTGCGACCAGCCGGCGCGCTTGCGCAAGGTCATGATCTTCTCTGCCAATAGCATAAGCGGCTTCCTCCCGTATTGTTTTTCCGTTTCCGGCTGAGGACAGGATACCAGATCGGCCGGTTGCGCACCACCAAGGCGACTGTCAAATGTGTCAACCGGCGGTTGCAGGGGTATGATTTCAGCAATTTCAGCATATCGTGCCGCCGCGCAGCTGTCAAGCCGGGCGAAAAATACTTTCAGCCACTGTAAGTGGATTTTCCGCGCCGGGTGTTGTACCATGGCAGCAGAATCCAAAGGAGGTATGTGCAATGGACCCAATTCTCGAAATTGCAGCCCTGAAGAAATATTACGGCAAGGAGCCGAATCTGACCCGCGCGCTCGACGGCATCTCGTTTCAGGTCATGCCGGGCGAGTTTCTTGGCATCATGGGCAGCAGCGGCTCGGGCAAATCGACGCTGCTCAACTGCATCGCGACCGTCATCGCGCCGACCGCCGGCGCCGTCGCGCTGCACGGCAAATGTGTCACGACGCTGCACGGAAAAGCGCTGGCCGACTACCGCGGCAAGGAGATCGGCTACCTGTTTCAGAACTTTGAGCTCATCGATAACCTCACCGGCCGCGAGAATATCCTCCTGCCGCTGTCGCTGCACGGCGCGTCTGAGGCTGAGAGCTGTGCCCGGCTGCAAAAGCTCGCCGATTACCTTGAGGTGACGGACGTGCTCGACAAGTTCCCGGCGCAGATGTCCGGCGGGCAAAAGCAGCGCATCGCGGCGGCGCGCGCGCTCATCCTCGACCCCGAGATCGTGCTGGCCGACGAGCCGACCGGCGCGCTCGACTCGAAAAATGCCCGCGCGCTCATGGAAAAGCTCTCCGGCCTGAACGCGGACGCCGGCACGACCATCCTCATGGTCACGCACGACTGCAACGCTGCAAGCTACTGCAAGCGCATCCTCTTCATTCAGGACGGCGTGCTCTTTCACGAGCTGCGGCGCGACGTGCCGGACGAGACGCAGCAGGCATTTTACGGGCGCATCCTGTCCGTGATGGCGCAGCTCGGAGGAGGCAGTGCCAATGTTCTCTGAACTCGTCAAACGCAACAGCCGCCGCCGCAGCCGGGAAAACGGACTGTTTTTCACGTCCCTGCTCATCTCGATCATCGCGTTTTACATCATCCTCTCCCTGTCGCATCAGGACGTGATCGTGTTTCTGCAGCGCATGGAGAGCGACGCCGTGAACCGGCTGCTGACGCTCGTCCCGGTGCTGTACGGGCTGACGCTGTTCATTTTGTTCTTCCTCGTATACTACGCCAACCGCTTTCAGCTCGCGCGGCGGCGGCACGAATTCGGCGTGTACCTCATGCTCGGTATGCAGCGGCGCAAGCTCTTCGGCATGCTGCTGGCGGAGGATCTGCGCTCGAGTCTCATCGCGCTGGCCATCGGCCTGCCGGCAGCGCTGCTCATTTCGGAGGTCATCAGCCTCGTCACGGCGCGGCTCGTCGGGCTCGGCATCGTGGGGCACCGCTTCGCGCTGTCCCTGTCCGCCGTCGGGTGGACGGCCGTGGGCTTTCTTGCGATCAAGCTGCTGGCCTCGCTCATCCTCAGCGGGAAGATCGTGCGCGAAGAGATCGGCGCGCTGCTCACGGAGACACCCGAGGGCACGAAAAAGCAGCGCCCCGCCGCCGTCTACGCTGCGGCGCTCGTGCTGGGCATCGCGCTGCTCGCCGGTGCGTATACGTTTGCCATCCGCGGGTACGCGTGGAGCGGCCTGCGCTACATGGCGGGCACGCTCACGCTCGGCGTGGCGGGCACACTGCTGCTGTTTTACGGGCTGCGCGTCATCATCGACCGGCTCGCCCGGCGCGGAGACCGCGCTGGCAAACTGCGGGTATTTAACTTTCGCCAAGTCGAGGAAACGGTCATCCACCGCTCCGGCGCGCTGGCAATCAGTTCCCTGCTCATCCTTGCGGCGCTGTGCTGCTTCGGCGTGGGCGTTGCGACCGCGCGCTCATCCAGAGCCGAGACGCACACGCTCGACTATACCTTCCCCACCGACAGCAAAAGCGCCGACACCGTGCGCGAAACGCTGACGGCGCACGGGCTCGACAGCGCTTTTTCCGACATCTTTGAGATGCGCATCGGCCGCGTGCGCACGAGCACGGACTACCAAAACACCGTGAAATTCCCCGCCTTGCAGCGCACCATCGATGCCATGCCCGTCTCCGACGAGCGGCAGCAGCTGCAATACATGCTGGAGGCCGTGGGCTACCCGCACCTCATCGCGCTCAGCGGCTACAACCGTCTGCTGGCCGCGGCCGGTCTGCCGGAGCTGACGCTTGCGGACGATGAGGCCGCCGTCTACTGCGACAGTGAGGTCTCCCTGGCCAGCCGCACGGCGCTGATCAACCGCCTGATCGCAGAGGACTCGGCCATCACGATCGACGGTGCACCGTTTACGCTCGTGGGGCAGGTGCAGTCGGTGAGCGTCGTCACCGACCGGTCGATCACGATGTTGTTCGCGCTCATCGTGCCGGACGCGGCGTTCGAGCACTACACGCAGGGCGACTATGACGTCTACCTCGACGGCGTGCTCGCCCCGTCCATGACGGAGGGCAAGAGCCTCATGAACGCCATCGCGGACATGAACGCGCTGCTCAATCCGCTCGGCCTGAAATACGAGAGCTACCTGCAAAACCTCGGCCGGGAGCTGTTTTACATCGTCGCGGCAAGCTACCTGACCATTTATCTGGCGATCATCTTCCTCGTCGTGGCCAACACCATCATCGGCGTGCAGTTTCTCATGGGCCAGCAGAAGGCCGCGCGCCGCTACCGGACGCTCGTGCGCCTCGGCGCAGAGCATGACACGCTCTGCCGCGCAGCAAAGGCACAGATCAACTGGTACTTCGGCCTGCCGGTCGGCGTGGCGGCGGTCAGCAGCCTGTTTGGCGTGCGCGCGCTCTTTTCCGGCATCCTCTCTGCCAGCGCACAGAGCGGCATGACGGAAATGATGATCGCCGCCGGAGCTATGATTTTGCTGCTGTGTGTGGTAGAATGGATCTACATGGCGGCCGTCAAGCGCTCCAGCAGCAAATACCTGCTGACCCTGATGGCGCCGGAACGCGAAGAATAACGCAGAAAGGGGGCGGCGCGATGAAGCACATCGCCGTCGTGGAAGATGAGGCGCTCATGCGCGAGGAACTTGCGGATATGCTGCGCCGCGCAGACTACGCCGTCACGGAGATCACGGACTTTTCCGACGTGACCGGGCAGCTGCTCGCGCTCGCCCCCGATCTGGTGCTGCTGGACCTGAATCTGCCGGAGGTGAGCGGCTTTCAGATCTGCCGCGACATCAAGCGGCGCAGCGCCCTGCCGGTGCTTGTGCTGACCTCACGCGACCAGCTGCGTGACGAGGTGCACGCGCTCGAGCTCGGGGCGGACGAATACCTCACCAAGCCCTATCGAAAGGAGCGGCTGCTGGCGCGCATCGGAAACGTCCTCAAGCGCTATGAGGGGCGGCCGAATCTGCTCGAGGGCGCGGATTTCCTGCTCGACCGGCAGACCTACACGCTCTTCATCCACAACCGGTCCGTCGTCCTGCCGCCGAATCAGGGCAAGCTGCTTGAAGCGCTGCTGACGCACAGAGGGCAGACCGTCACAAAGGACGACCTGAGCCGCGCGCTCTGGGGCACGACGGAGTTCATCGACGAAAACGCGCTGCAGGTCAACCTCACACGGCTGAAAAAGACGATGGCGTCCCTCGGTATGCGCCAGCAGCTCGTGTCCGTGCGCGGCGTCGGCTACCGGCTGGAGGTGGCGCATGAAGCGTAACGGAAGCTATCTGCGGCAGTACCTGCCGTGGCTGGGGCTGCTGCTGGGCGTGGACGCGCTCGCGGCGCTGCTGCTGTGGCTGGCGGACGCGCGGGCCTTTGCCGCCACCGCCGGCGTGATCGTGCTGGCGACGGTGTTTCTGTTTGCCTGTGTGTGCGCCGTGCTCGGCGCACGGGCAAAAAAGCGCGAGCAAGCCTTCACGGCCTTTCTGGCCACACCGGACGCGGCACACGAACAGGCGCTGTGCCGCCTGCTCTCCCCGTGCGAGGCACAGAGCGCACACCTGCTCGGTGGGACACTGCGCGCGCAGCAGCAGACCATCGCACAATTGCAAACGCAGATGGACGACTATGAGGACTACGTGGAGCTCTGGGCGCACGAAGTGAAAACGCCGCTGGCGCTGCTGACGCTCGTGCTCGACAATCGGCGCGACACGCTGCCGGAGGCGGTCGGCTTCAAGCTCGACTACGCACGCAACCGGATGCAGGCGTTCATTGACCAGATGCTCTACTATGCGCGCCTGCGCGGCGCGCGGCGCGACTATCGGTTCGAGCGCCTGACGCTGCGCAGCTGCATCGACGAGGTGCTTGACGATTACCGCCCGCTGCTGGAGGAAAAGGGCTTCCGGGTCAAGATCCGGCTTGCGGACGAGACCGTATTCACCGACCGGCGCGGGCTGTGTTTCCTGCTCGGGCAGCTCGTGAGCAACAGCGTGAAATACACGAGCGATGCGCCGGTACTCACGTTTTCGCTCACGTGCAGCGCGGCCGAGACCGTCCTCACCGTCCGTGACAACGGGCCGGGCGTGCGCGCATGCGACCTTCCGTATGTATTTGAAAAGGGCTTCACCGGTGACTCCGGTCACGAAAAGAGCAAGGCCACCGGCATGGGCCTCTACCTCGCACGCGAGATCGCAAAGGAGCTCGGGCTCACGCTCAGCGCCGCGTCCGACTGGGGCGCAGGCTTTGCAGTGTGCATCTCCTTCCCCGTCGTAACGCAATAGCATCGGAATCCAGAAGCAAAGACGCCGCAGCTGCGGCGTCTTTGCTTTTCGCGTTCCCCTGCCGACCTGCTGCGGCACACCGCAGCCACACACCCCACTGCGCAAGATGCCCCGGCAGCTTTCGCTGCCGGGGAAAGCCCGATCAATCGAGCTTTCGTGTGATCTCATTCGAGGCGGGCATTGCCCCCTCGAGCTCCCCCGCTGCTCAGCCGCGGCACACTGCAGCCGCACACCCCACTGCGCAAGATGCCCCGGCAGCCGAGGCTGCCGGGGCAAAGGGGGATGCGACATCTAACGGGTGGTACGTCAGACGATGTTATACTTCTTGAGCAGATCCACCACGACGTTGTTGACCAGCGGCTCCTTGACGAGGTCGAGCAGCGGCAGCACCGACGGGAGCAGGAACTCCAGCGGCTTCTTGCCGTCGAGCAGCTTGCTGGTGGCGTAGAGCAGGTCGCGGATATCATACACGCTGCCCCAGACCTCGGGCACGCCGCGGTCGACGTTGCAGAGCGTATAGACCGCTTCCATCGCGGTGCGGATGGAGTACTCGGTGGTGAACACGGTGTCGCGCGGGGTATCGGCGAACTGGCCGACGAACGCGAGGTTGACCGAACCGTCGGGCACGACCTTCGGGCGGTCGCCTTCGGCTCTGGGCTCAAAGAACGTGGTGACGTAAGGCATCATGCACGGCGTGGTGTTGCATTCGTTCGTGGCCAGATCCATGATCTGATCCTCGGGGATGCCGATGTGGTACAGCCACTCTGCTGCCAGCTCGATGCCGGTGCAGTCGCACATGTTCTTCTTGATGAAGTCGCCCTTGTCGTCCCAGCAGTTGAGGCCGTAGACCCAGATCAGGCAGTGATCCTTCGGCTGCTCCTGGAACTGACCCTGACGGTTGATGGTCCAGCTGATGAGCCAGCTCGAGTCGCGGCAGGTGACGATGCCGCCGGTGACGACCTTGCCGGAGAGCGGGTCGCGCTTGCAGATCTTCTGGATCGCATCGAGGATCTGCTTGTTGGCCGTGTCGACCGTCCAGGACTCCCAGCTGGTCTCCTTGATGTCCTTGAAGAACTTCTCGGGATGGCCGAACGCCGGATCCTGCGCGGCGAGCTTCTTCCACATCTCGACGGACGGGCCTTCGCCGTTCTTGACCTTCACGACCGGCGCGTGGGTGTTGTCGCCGTAAGCGGACGCGTCGCCCTGGCAGCCGTTGGTGCAGATGACGAGATCGTTCTCGGTCAGCTCGATGACCTTCTCCACGCCGCCCTGCGTGTACTCGATCTTCTTGGCGACCTTCTTGTCCTCGGTGCAGTCGCAGACGATGTTCGTGACCGTGGTGTCGAAGAGCACCTTTCCGCCGTGGTCGGTGATGTACTTGCACATCGGGAGGATCATCGACTCATACTGGTTGTAGCGGGTGAAGCGCAGCGCGCTCAGGTCGGGCAGACCGTCGATGTGGTGGATGTAGCGCTGCAGGTAGAGCTTCATCTCGAGGGCGCTGTGCCACTTCTCGAACGCGAACATGGTCTGCCAGTAGGTCCAGAAGTTCGTGGCGTAGAACTCATCGTCAAACACGTCATCGATCTTCTTGTCCTCGAGGGACTTGTTGGTCGCCATGAACAGCTTGAGCAGCTGCGTGGCGGCGCCCGGCGTCAGGCCGTACTTACGGTCGGTGTGGGCGTCCTGGCCCTGCTTCTCGGTGACGCGGCACAGGGAGAAGTTCGGGTCTTCCTTGTTGAGGTAGTAGTACTCGGAGAAGATCGTCTCGCCCGGGTTCACGATCGACGGGATGGACTTGAACAGATCCCACATGCACTCGAAGTGGTTATCCATCTCACGGCCGCCGCGCATGATGAAGCCCTTGGTCGCATCGTAGATGCCGTCGCAGGAGCCGCCGGCTACGGGCAGGTGCTCAAAGAGCGTGATGTGCTCACCGGGCATCTGCGCATCGCGGATCAAAAAGCAGGCCGCTGCCAGACCGGCCAGACCGGTGCCGACGACGTAAGCCGACTTGCCCTCGATGCCTTCGGGTTTTTTCGGCGTTGCAAACGCCTCATAGTTACCGCTGCTGTAATACATTCTGTGTACCTCCCATTCATGATGTGTTTTCCGTATTTTTTGTGCAGTCCGTCTGCACGACTTCTTCTGTTACTGTCACTAACACTTGCTTCGAAAAAAAAGAAGCTTTTCGCTTGACAATTATCAATATAGCGCATTTTGCCGTCTTTACTGCACCATTTGTTACACAAATGGCCGTAATTAAACATGACCGTGCGGTTTTGTTGAATGTCACAAGTTTGACGACTTTTCATTGTGCATTTTGACCGTTTTTCACCGCGTGTCCGATTCAAATGTGTCGTTTAGCACAAAAAGAAGCTGCTCAGAAGCGAAATCACGCTTCCAAGCAGCCTTGCCATCTATGAAATCGGAGAAAAAACTGCCTATAAATTGGCCATACTCTCGAGTGCGGAGCGGTCGAGCACGTAGATCTTCCCGCGGCCGGTCTGCAGCAGCCCCATCTGGCGCATGCCCTCAAGCTCTCTGCTGATGACCTCTCTGGTCGTGCCGAGGTGGTGCGAGATCTCCTCGTGCGTGATGCGCGCGAAGCCGTCCTCAGGGTGTGCATCGGCTTTTTCAAGCACGACGCGCGCAATGCAGCTGCGCAGCGGGTGGAAGAAATAATACTCAATGTTATTGAGCACCTTCTGTACATTGCGTGCCGCAGTGCTGCGCAGAAACTGCTCCACGACCGGGGCCTCGGCGCAAAGCGGACGCAGCGCAACGATGTTGATATAGGCAAACACGGCATCACTGCTCGCCTGCAGGATGGGCATTGTGTCGCCCGGCTCTGCGCTGTCGAGTGTGTTGAGCACGCAGCATCCGCCGCTGACGACCGACAGCAGTGTGATCTCGCGGCCGGTATCCGTCGCGATAAACACACGCAGTCCGCCGGAGAGCACGAGGAAAAGTCCGTTTCGCTCCGGCATGGAAAACACCACATTGTCCCCCGCGCGGTATGAGCGGACGATGGTGTTCAGGCGCAGCATCTGCTGCTGGGAGCTTGTGAGCGCATCCCAAAACGGCAGACACGGCGTGAAATCGTAGGAACGCTTGGTTCTATTCTTCTCCGTACTACTCACCTCCGCGGTATTTGTCCATATGTTACTGTCACTAACACATCTGTGTAAAAAAAAGAAAACCAGATGATATTATCTTATCAAACCGGCGCGCCCACTCTGTATCTTTTGTTACACATCTTGCGTTTTTTCAGTTTTGTTACACAACGCAGGCGCGCTCGACTCATTTTTGATGTAGTTGACGAGCAGCTCACCGGTAAATTGCACGACCGCGACCGGTGAAACGCCGAAGGACAGGTTCTCATAGATCGTCGTGCCGGTATATGCGTTGAGCAGGCACTGGTACACGGCATAGATGTTCACGTCCGGCCGGATCGATCCGTCGGCCACGCCCTCGCGCAGCGCCTTGAGCGCCGGGACGGGGATCTCGCGGTCGTAATACTTCCAGAAGACATTGTTGACGTCGTTGCCCGTCCCCTTCTCCGAGTAGGCGGAAAACATCTCACGCGTGTAGTCATACCACTCCGGCCGGCGGTCATAAGTGCGAAAATAGATATGCATGCAGACGACGAACTTTTCATACCCGTTCTTGCAGGACGCGGCCTCGCGGGTATACTGCGCCATGAAATCCGAGAAAAACGTCGCCAATGCATCGCGCCACGCGGCAAAGACAAGCGCGTCTTTGTTGCGGAAATAGCGATACAGCGACGTCGGCGTCAGGCCGGCGGCCTCGGCGATGCGGCTGATGGGCGTCGCGGCGATGCCGTCGGCAATGAACAGCGACTGCGCCACATGGATGACCCGCTGGATGTTCTGTTCGCGTTGCTCGCTGCGTTTCATGGCTGCACCTCCCGTGTGAATACTGCCTACAGTATGCCATGTTTCCCCGCCGTTTGCAACTGAAAATGAAAAGAGCACGCTGCCGGAACGGAAATCCGCAAGCAAAAAATGGGCGCTCTGTCGAAGCAGAGCGCCCACACAGGGGTTACATTTTGCGCTGTGCGGCGATTAGGCCTGCTCAGCCTTCTTGCTGTTAGACGCGATCGCCTTGCCGCCCTCGACAACGAGGTCGATGGCAAGGATGACCAGCAGGACAGCCAGAATACCACGGATGTAGAACCAGGCAACGCCCTGGCCGCCGGCGATGATGCCGACGATCTGAGCCTTGATGGTGAACACCAGAGAGGTCAGCGTCACGAGGATCATGAAGATCATCGGGAAGATGAACATCTTGTTGTTTCTGCCCATCTTGCCGAGCCAAGCGGCGACGGCCAGCAGGCCGAGGCCGGCGAGGAGCTGGTTGGCAGCGCCGAACAGGGGCCAGATCTTCGCATAGCCGGTCATGCCGAGCGCGATGCCGAGCACGACGGTGATCGCAGTGGAGACGTACGGGTTGCAGAGAACCTTGCGCGCGCCGGTGACGGTCGGGTCGGAGACCTTCTCACCGGGCTTGAGCCAGAACTCCTGGAACATGTAGCGAGCCAGACGGGTCGCGGTATCCAGAGAGGTCAGGCAGAACACGGAGACGGCCAGAACCATCAGCGTGTAGGTGACGTTGACAGCACCTGCACCGAAGACCTTGCCGAGCATCTCGGACAGGCCGGTCGCAAAGACGACGGTCGGGGTGACGACTTCGCCGGTCTTGTAGCGCTCCCAGACGTACGCAACAGCGCACAGGGAAACGAGCGCGAGCACGCACTCGATGAGCATGCCGCCGTAGGCGATGGGCTGCGCGTCCTTCTCGTTGTTGAGCTGCTTGGCAGTCGTGCCGGAGCCAACGAGGGAGTGGAAGCCGGAGATCGCGCCGCAGGCGATGGTCACGAACAGAGCCGGGAACATATAGCCAAGGGAGCTGCCCGTCGGAGCGACGGTGTCAACAAAGCCGGTGAAGGCGGGCATGTCGAGAGACGGATGCGCGCCGACGACGCCGATGAGCGCGAGGAGCATCATGGCGTACAGCAGGAAGGAGCTGAGGTAGTCACGCGGCTGCAGCAGGATCCACACAGGCGTGACGGAAGCCACGAGGATGTAGATGCCGCAGATGATCATCCAGGTCTGGTAGCTGAGGTAGATCGGGTGCCACTTGATGCCGAGCCACATGATCACGGCGATGGCAACAACGCCGATGAGCGTGGACACACCGAGAGGCGCGTTTCTGCGGTACACGAAGAAACCGAAGAAGATCGCCAGGACGATGAACAGCAGCGAGATGATCGCCGTGGTCGCGTTGGCGGCAGACTTCGCCACATCGACAGCGCCGCTCTCCAGATAGGTGGCCTTGAACGTATTGGCAACGATGGACGCAAACGCGGCCACGACCAGGATCAGGGTCAGGTAAGAGAAGATGAGGAACAGGCGCT
>ERZ772876.3393-NODE-3393-length-11627-cov-2.891894_pt1 | contig 11627 bp, 12 predicted proteins | sample MGYA00580584_ERZ772876 | MGnify/ENA primary metagenome ERZ772876 (study PRJEB29015, sample SAMEA2737728) | human gut metagenome | biome: human gut; feature: human-associated habitat; material: faeces | place: China | collected 2012 ...
CCACAGCCGGAACATTTCATGCGGCAGTTCGGGGTTACTTTTTCATCATGTGCATTCTTCCATTCGCGTTTTAAAAAGTCTTTCGATACGCCGGTATCAATGAAATCCCATGGGAAGATCTCATCCAGATCATGCTCTCTCATCGTGTAAAAATCGGTATCGATACCACATTCCGCAAAAGCGTCCACCCATCTCTGGTAGTCGAAATATTCGCTCCACGCATCAAAAATGCCGCCTTTTTCATAAACTTTTAAGAGAGCCTGTCCGATCTTACGGTCGCCTCGTGCCAGAATCCCCTCTAAAACCGTCACATCCGCTTCGTGCCAGTTATATTTGATACTCTTATGATTCAGCTGCGCATGCACACCCTCATTGACCACCCGCGCTCTTGCAAGATAATCTCCCGGTGTGTACATTCCTGCCCACTGGAACGGAGTAAATGGCTTCGGCACAAAGAAAGAGGTGCTGATCGTAATCTGACATTTTCCATTCCGTTTTTCCTTCGGAACCGTGTCATAATAAAGAGCTGCGATCTCATTGGCAAGCTGCGGGATCGCTTTCATATCTTCTTCCGTCTCAGTTGGAAGTCCAAGCATAAAGTATAATTTTACCTTGTTCCAGCCACCTTCAAAGGCAAGTCTCGAACCGTTTAAGATCACTTCCTCGGTAAGACCTTTGTTAATGACATCACGAAGTCTCTGGGAACCGGCTTCCGGTGCAAATGTCAGACTGCTCTTTTTGATATCCTGTACTTTGCTCATGACATCCAGCGAAAAGGCATCGATCCGCAGGGAAGGAAGTGAGATATTCACACCTTTTCCCTTGAACTCATCGATCAGGAAATTCACCAGTTCTTCCAGTTCAGAATAATCGGAGGAACTTAAAGAGCTTAAAGAAATCTCTTCGTGCCCGGTTGATTTTAACATTTTGTAGGCAAGCTCTTTCAGGTGTTCTACATTTTTTTCGCGGACCGGACGGTAGACCATTCCAGCCTGGCAGAAACGGCAGCCACGGATACATCCGCGCTGGATCTCGAGAACCACACGATCCTGTGTTGCCTTGATAAAAGGAACGACAGGTTTTTCCGGATAAACAGCTTCTGTCATATTCAGTACGATCTGCTTCTGGATCGTTTTTGGAACATCCTCATAAATTGGTTCAAAGGATGCGATCGTTCCGTCCTCTTTATAAGTCACTTCATAGAGGGATGGCACATAGATACCAGGCACTTTAGAAGCTTCATGTAAAAATTCATGGCGTGTTTTTCCCTCTGCACGCATTTTTTTATAAAGATCAAACAGTTCGTAGAAAGAAATTTCACCCTCTCCCATATAAAACAGATCAAAGAAGTCCGCCATCGGCTCCGGGTTATAAGTGCAGCAGCCGCCACCGATCACCAGTGGATCGTCTTCTGTACGGTCTTTTGCAAGCAGTGGGATCTGTCCGAGGTCTAAAATCTGAAGCACATTTGTGTAACACATCTCATAATTGAGCGTAAGACCGATAAAATCAAGATTTTTGATCGGTTCCTGGGACTCTAATCCAAACAGTGGAATATGCTCTTCTTTCATGATTTTATGAAGATCCGGCCATGGAGAGTAAACTCTCTCACACCACACATCTTCCATTTTATTAAACATATCATATAAAATCTGAACGCCAAGATGTGACATCCCTATCTCATATACATCCGGGAAGCACATGGCAAAACGGATTGCTACTTTTTCTTTATCTTTTTTGATACTGTTTAACTCATTTCCGATATAACGTGCCGGTTTATCGATTTTCATCAGTATCTCATCTGATAATGCTAATTTTGTCATTCGGTTTGTCCTTTCTCATTTTTCCTGAAAACGACTGGGAAATCAGTCATGCTCATTTATCATAACATAATCCTGCAAAATTGTATAATACTGATTATCAGAAATAATGTCAATGACATCTTTTGCCTGATAGCCATGGAATTCATATGCATTATATTTTAACAGAAGGAATGCGAGCATAAGAAGAACTGCAAGCACTATGCGGATTTTCAGAAAAATCCACGGAACCAAAGGCTGTGATTCCTCTTCTGCGGTGCCATTTTCCACCTCCGGCCGGTCAAACGAGCGCCGTATCTCGTTGACGTAAGCTCTGCGTCTTTCCACATATTCATCGGTCATAAAATAAGACTCCATAGATTTCTCATTGAAATCATATGAAGTCTTGTATCTCATTAGAACTTTTTTTCAATCCATGCAATAAGCGACAGACACCAGTGGATCAGCGTTCGATCGAGAACCATTGCACCTATCAGTGAAAAAAATAAGGTGAGCACGATCATGAGCAGCGAACCACCGATCACTCCGAAATCTGTCGGGCTGACATGAAAAATCTGTTTGACCAGATAATGAAGCACGCCCCAGTGGATCAAAAGGATCCCGAAACTGTAGCGGCTGATCAGCTTTGTAAAAAAATGTTCCGTCTCTGCTTTCACATAAATCTGTTTCACGAAAAGAAAAACAGCCATCGTATAAAATACCATAAGCGGCGCATTGTTAAATAAATAACGATGATATTGTGCCCCACTGAAGATATGACGGACTGCCAGACAGACAGAAAGGATTCCCGCTCCATAAATGAAGTACTTTCTGCGCCACTGCTCTCTTGTCAGATAATATCCCAATATAAAAACACCGGCAAAAGAACCGAGGATCCCGGAGACAATGGAATTATAATAAAGCGTATCCCAGTAAGTTCCAAGAATCTGGAAAATCAGAATCACAACCACAAGCCCGCTTAAAACAGAATCCGGAATATGCTGCACCACATAGCGGAAAAACGGTGTCAGCACATATAACCAGATGATCACATAAATCAGCCAGAAATGCGGCGCTTCCTCCGGTGCACCGAGCAGAATACGTTTTAACATGGCTCCCCAGTGATCTGGGAGAAGCCAGACGAAACCTTCTTTGGCACACACATATAAAATATAATAGATAACCATTGGAACAAGCACTTTCAAAAACCGTTTCCGGTAAAACTGCCCGGCGGATTCGTCTTTCACCGGTAAAAGAAGGGCTCCGCTTATCATGATAAAAAGCAGGTTGCAGCACAAAAACAGGTAATTGCTGATCTCAAATCCATACCACACCGCACTCCGCTCCGGCACAAGCGTGGAACCGAGTGAGACCGTGTGGACAGATCACGAGAACCGTGGCAAGTACCCGCAGTTTGTCGAGATAAACCTGTCGTTTTATTTTCTCTGTGAAAGTTCCTGTGTGATCTCTTCCCATGTGATATCCTTCTCTGCCATTAAGACCATGAGATGGTAAATGTAATCAGAGATTTCATATTTCAAATGCTCGTGGTCAGTATTTTTCGCTGCAATAATGATTTCTGTGTTTTCCTCTCCAACTTTTTTGAGGATGTTATCCAGACCTTTTTCCAATAAAAGGTTTGTGTAGGAGCCCTCTTTCGGATTTTCCCTGCGGTCTAAAATAATATTGTAGACATCCCCCAACACCTTCTGCGGATTTTTTTCAACGTATTCTTTTTTCACAATCTCATTGAAAAAACAACTCTGGTTTCCGGTGTGGCAGGCTGCACCAATCTGGGAAACTTTTGCAAGAATGGTATCATAATCACAGTCTGCTGTCAGGGATTTGACATACTGGATATGACCGGAAGTAAGACCTTTTGTCCAAAGCTCATTCCGGCTTCTGCTGTAGTATGTCATTTTTCCGATGTTAATCGTTGTGTCAAATGCTTCCTCATTCATGTAAGCCAGCATTAACACTTCATCCGTACGGTAATCCTGCACAATGACCGGAACCATGCCGTCAGAATTTTTCTTTAAGTCACTCCACTTTAAGTTTGGCTCGAAGTTATCCATCTTAATACCGGAGGCAGACAACTGGGATTTCATCTCCATAATATCTGTTTTTGGATTATTAATTAAAGAACCTGCAATTCCGCGGACATTTTTGCGGGATAAGATTGATAAAACCTCATCATAATCAGCATCGTTTAAGTAGACAACATGAGGAACATCGGTCATTCCTTCCACTGCATCTAACACTGCTTTATTTAAGATCAGCACTTCATGGAATGTATCAGCCATTTCATCCTGATGTTTGAAGATAAAATCCACATTCGTCACGGAAACAAGAATACGGTCTTTCCCGAAACGCTTGCTTGCCTCTGCAGCCAGTGCCATACTCTCCGGTTTGGAGCCGTTGACGATCACTTGAAGACATCCGGCATAGATGAACTTCTTAATGTCCTCCATACGGTTAATGTTACCGCCTGCACAGACTTTGATTTCAATATTACGGTTAATGTTGCGGATAACCTGTATGTTGCGCTCATGCTCTTCATCTGTTGTGGACAGGTCAAAAATCATGATTTTATCAATGCCACTGTCATTATAGAGTTTTGCAAGTTCAATGACATCCGGATATTCCTCGTAATTGTCTCTGGCTTTGATCGCTTTTCCATCCTTTAAGTAAATTGTTGCCACGATATTTTTGTGTTCCATATTAATATTCATACCTTTCCATACAAAACGGTCTGCACATATTTTTGATACGTCAGACCGCTTCTTTTCTAATCATATTTCGCACGTGATACATGTGAATTGTCAACTACAGACTTCCTTTGGTAGAAAGGATATCCGTGATCCTCGTGTCAATGACCGTTGCCTGATCCAGTGCCTTTGCAAAAGCCTTGAACATCGCCTCGATCATATGGTGGTTGTTTCCGCCGGAAAGCACCCTGATATGCAGATTCATTCCTGCGGTATAAGAAATGGCATAGAAAAATTCTTTTACCATCTCCGTATCCATATATCCCACGCGGTCGGTCGTAAATTCTCCATCGAACACAAGATAAGGTCTTCCGGAAAGATCCACTGCGCACAGGACAAGCGTTTCATCCATCGGCAGAATACAGCTTCCGTAGCGCCGGATTCCCTTCTTGTCACCAACGGCCTCCTTAATGGCATTGCCCAGAACAATACCTGTATCTTCAATTGTATGATGACAGTCCACTGCAAGATCTCCGGCAACATTGACTTTCAGGTCAAACAGGCCATGTCTTGCAAATCCGTCTAACATGTGGTCAAAAAAACCGATCCCTGTATGGATAGAGGAACTGCCGGTACCGTCTAAATTCAAATGTAATGATATATCTGTCTCTTTGGTTTTACGAACATAATCTGCTGTACGTGCCATTTTATTTTAAACCTTTCTGCTTCTTTTTTCAACTTAAGTAATTATTAATTCTTTGTATCTATTCAGAGCCAAGGCAATTTTCATAAATTTGCGAATCATGCTTGCATGAATGAGCATAATTTTGAAAATTTCTTTGGCGAAGTAACCACATGAGCAAAAGGAAAGCTCTGAAAGAGCGGTTTTGCGAATGGGTGCTGAATAGATACAATTAATCTTCAAACCGTACCCGGATGGAATTTGCATGTGCAGTAAGTTTTTCACATTCTGCAAACTGCACGATATCTTTGTATACAGGCTCTAACGCTTCTCTGGAATAAGAGATAATGCTTGATTTCTTAATGAAATCATCCACGCTGAGCGGTGAGAAGAATTTTGCGGTTCCGTTGGTCGGAAGGACATGGTTTGGACCTGCAAAATAATCACCGAGTGGTTCGCTGGAATACTCTCCGATAAAAATTGCCCCTGCGTTACGGATTTTTGTCATTGTCTCAAATGGATTTTTTGTCACAAGCTCTAAGTGTTCCGATGCAATCTCATTGACGGTGTCAATCGCATCCTGCATCGTGTCTGCCACAAGGATATATCCATAGTTATCCAGAGATTTCCGGATGATCTCTTTTCTGGAAAGAACCTCAACAAATTTATCAACTTCCACTGAAACCTGCTCCGCCAATGCCTCACTGGTTGTCACCAGGATGGCGGATGCCATCTCATCATGTTCTGCCTGTGACAGTAAATCTGCCGCTACAAAACGTGGATTTGCCGTCTCATCGGCAAGTACCATGATCTCACTTGGACCTGCGATGGAATCAATGCTGACATAACCAAACACGGCTTTTTTGGCAAGGGCAACGTAGATATTTCCCGGTCCTACGATCTTGTCAACTTTCGGGATGCTCTCCGTTCCAAAGGCAAGGGCTGCGATTGCCTGTGCACCACCGACTTTATAAATCGCATCGACTCCCGCCTCTTTGGCAGCTACTAATGTAGATGGATAAACCTTTCCATCTTTGCCGCATGGTGTCGTCATAATGATATTGGAAACCCCTGCCACTTTTGCAGGAATGACATTCATCAGTACAGAGGACGGATAAACTGCTTTTCCACCCGGCACATACACACCCACAGTTTTTAACGGTGTCACTTTCTGGCCTAATATGATACCGGATTCATCGGAATCAAACCAGGAGTACTGTTTCTGTTTTGTATGATAGTCACGGATGTTGACAAGTGCCTTGCGGATGACATCTAAAAGCTTTGGGTCTACCTGCTCATAAGCTTCTTTGATCTCTTCTTCCGTCACGCGGATATTGTCCTGATCGATGGTGGCACCATCAAATTTTAATGTGTACTCAAAAACCGCCTCATCACGTTTTTCCCTGACATTCTGGATAATGTCATTGACGCGGCTCTCAAATTCGCCGTAAGAGTTCGGGCTTCTTTTTAATAAATTCTCCAATATATTATTCTGTGTTTCTTTTGTCAGTTTTAAAATTCTCATTGGACTGCATTCCTTTCTGTATTGATCACATTCTTCAGATCAGAGATCAGTTTTGTGATCCGCTCATTTTCCATCTTCATGCTCACCTGATTCACCACCATGCGGGCAGAGAGCGGACACACTTCCTCTAACACTGTCAATCCGTTTTCCCGGAGTGTGGAGCCGGTCTCTACGATATCGCAGATCACCTCGGACAGTCCGACGATCGGCGCTAACTCGATGGAACCGTTTAACTTAATGATCTCTACGGTCTGATGTTTTTTATTGTAAAAATAGTCTTTTGCAATGTGCGGGTACTTGGTTGCCACCCGGATCAGTTCGTGGTGCTGTAACAGATCGCGTGCTTCCTCCGGTCCGCAGATACACATCCTGCATTTGCCAAATCCAAGATCCAATACTTCATAAATATTACGGCCTTCTTCTAATATGGTATCTTTTCCAACGATTCCGATATCAGCCGCACCATATTCTACATACGTAGGAACATCCGGCCCTTTTGCAAGGAAAAATCGAAGCTTTAGTTCCTCATTGACAAAAATAAGTTTTCTTGTGTCCTTATCTTTCATCTCCTCACAGGTAATGCCGATCTGTTCGAATAATTCCAGAGTTTTTTTTGCGAGTCTTCCCTTTCCCAATGCAAAGGTCAAGTATCTCATATCTTTCATTTTCTAATCCTCCATAAAAGTAACTGTCCTGATACGATTACGCTTTGCATAGTTTTGGTAATCTTCGTTTGTTTTCGTGTCATCCTTTAAAATCGTCTCGACCGGAGTACCAGCCGCACGCTTTTCTTTTGCACTCAAAATTGCCTTCGCCTGATTTGCCTTTGTATACACGATCAGCTCACCATTTGTTTCGATAGAAATATTGATTTTCTGTCTGGATAATGCCGCCATTAACTGATCAATGACAATTGCAAATCCAATGGATGCAGAAGTCTTTCCATAATAGGTCAGAAGTTTATCATAACGTCCTCCTTTTACAATCGGTTCTCCGCTTCCGAATGTATAACCGGAAAAAATAATCCCGGTATAATACTGATAACTGCTGATAATCCCCAGTTCAAAGGAAATATACTTTTGAATGCCATAGACTTCAAGTACTTTATGAAGTTCTTCTAAATTATGAATTGCCGCTAAAATCCTAGGATAAGATGCTGCTAACTCTTTGGCGCGTTTCAAGTCGTTTAAGTCCACATTCAGACTGCCGAGCATATGGAACAGCTCGTTTAACTCTGCCTTCAGGTTTAAGGTCTCTGCAAATTCCTCCACGCCAAAAAAGTTCTTGTTGGCGAGCAGCTCCCGCAGTTCTTCCTCGTCCTCTTCGCTGATTCCGGCAGCTTCCACAAGTCCCTGAAAGAAATCGGCATGACCGACGCTTATCTGGAACTCTTTCAGTCCTGCCTTTTGCAGACATTCCACGACCATGGATAAAATTTCAGCATCCGCATCCACGGTACTGTCCCCAATCAGCTCTGCTCCAAGCTGTGTGCTCTCCTTTAATCTGCCCTGATAACTGCTGTTATTGATAAACGTATTTCCCATATAGCAGAGACGGATCGGCATATCCTCATCCATAAAATACTTTGCAGCCGCTCTTGCGATAGACGGTGTCATATCCGGTCTTAGGACAAGCGTATTACCCTCTCTGTCAAAAAACTTATATAATTCTTTTGAGGGAGTGGTTCCGATTTCCTTTCCGAAAATATCAAAAAATTCAAAGGTTGGCGTCTGGATTGGATGATATCCATACCCTTTTAAAATACCAAGTAAATCCGATTGGAGTAATAGTTTTTTCTCACATTCCTCGTTATAAATGTCACGCACACCCTCCGGTGTATGTAATAATTGTTTTTTCATAATGAATCTAATACCTTTCCCTTATGCTCATCCCATGCGGATGATTCTGTCAGTTATTTCATTTTACGCACTTTAGCATGCTAATGTGGTAGCAAATGAAACTGTTTGATTTATTATATGAAAAGAATATCTGCTTGTCAATCCCTCATTGCCAAATCTTTTTGCATCGTGTCCAGGTATGGAACAAGGACGCCTCTGCTCTTTGGAAGGAAAAATTCAGGCTCTAACTCTTCATAGCGGAAGCTTTTTCTTCCGCCCTCTTTCGCCCGGTTCCAAAATTCCAGCAGTTTTGCAAGCCGCAGATAATAGAATTCATCTCTTGCGGTAAAACTGATCAGAAAGAAGGCAATCCCCCTCTGTTTTTCGAAGTTCTCCATAAAGACCACCTGATGCTCATGGATATTCTGAAGTGGGAAGGTGTCTGTGTTACATTCCTTTGCATCAAAACAAACCGGAATCCCCTGCACCGCGCCGATGTAATCCACGGTACTCTTCTGGTCAAAATATGCCAGCGTAATATGTCTGGTTGCCTTATCAATATTAATGGGAGTGATTGGAGTCGGGACTTTCTGGATCAAAGCCAGTCCGTTTTCTAAATATTTTTCGTTGGTGCGGTTGATAAATTCCTCTAAAGTAGAACCTCTTAAACCACGTGAATTCCACGTTGCCATTTCTATTTCCTGCCTTCTTCGCTTCTTTTCATGATTATATCATAACTTTTGCATGACACGCCAGAAAAATGAAAACATTGCACGCTGTTTTCTTATATCCCGAATGATAAATTTTTATTAAATATTCAATTCCGATTTGTAAAAAAATGGGTTGTATGATATGATTATTTTATATACATTTATCAAAGAATCATACATTGATAAATACAGAAGTTTTGTGGGAGGTATTATTTTTATGGTAATGAATGAATCAGTTGAAAATTATCTGGAGACCATTCTTGTGCTGAATCATAGACTGGGAAATGTTCGTTCCATTGACATTGCAAATGAGATGAATTTCAAGAAACCAAGCGTCAGCGTAGCAATGAAGAATCTCCGGGAAAATGGCTTTATTACCGTAGGCCCTGAAGGATATATTCACCTTACAGAATCCGGACGTGAAGTAGCTGAGAAGATTTATGAACGTCATACCACTCTTTCAAGCTGGCTTGTCATGCTTGGGGTTGATCCCCGCATTGCAGCAGAAGATGCATGTAAGATTGAACATGATGTCAGTGCCGAAAGTTTTGAAGCGATCAAACGTCACATAAACAGTGTTTCCAAGTAAAAAACGTTAAAAAGTCTCCGGGGGAATATTTCACTGGAGACTTTTTTTCTGCCCTGACAGAAGATAAGAACATGCGTTTGTGTTTTCGGATTTATGCATAAAAGTTTTCATAATTTTATGGAATGTGCCGATATATAATACAAAGAATCGGGGAGGTCATTCTTATGCAAATAAATTTGAACATTCTCACAGAGAACAATCATTCTTCCTTACTGTCAAAAAATGTTCCAACGGCTGATAACGCACTTTTACAATATATGCAAAAAGTCACGCAGGGCACGAACAATACGGACACGGAAGATAAAAAGCAGCAGAAACTGCAGCATATTGTAAACAAATTAAAGCACGGAAAAAAACTGACGGCACAGGAGATGGAATTTCTGCGGATGAATTATCCGGATGAATATCAGCATGCACTCCGCATTCAGAAAATGGCTGAAATGCTTGAAAACCAGTTAAAACATGCAAAATCCAAGCAGGAGGCAGACGGCTATATTGCCGCAGCTTTAAATGGAATCCCGGACGATGATCCTGATAAAGAATGTCTGGTTGCAGCTTTCAATGAGATTTCCAAAGAATTTCATCACTCTTCTGCTTATCACAGACTTCCGGATACACCGGAGGATGCGAAAAAACAGCGAAAGCACAACGGTGACAATGGATTTGAACGAAAAGCAGACGATGACAGCGGCTCCGATAGTTCCGACGATCTGATGTCATGGACACCATTACAGGATATTATCGATGCCGCTCCAACCCTGGAATTAAAAGGTTGATGTCTGTATATAGTCCCATGCATCCTCAAATTCCCTGCCGGACGGTGCGATCACTTCTCTTCCGTCTTCTAAAACAATACGGTAAGCATGAAGCAGTTGAGAACGAACATGAACCTCTTTACGGAAACGTTCGTTCGTTCTCAGATCACCATATTTTCCATCCCCAACGATCGGATGACCGATGGACGCAAGATGTGCACGGATCTGATGGGAACGACCAGTGATCAGATGGACTTCAAGTTCCGTATATCCATTCGAAACTGCCACCGGGCGGTATTCCGTTTCAATTGGCAGATAATCTGCTTTTTCCTCCGGGCGGATATGAGAAACAACTTTCACCTTATTGTTCTGTTCATCTTTGGACAGGTAGCCTTTCAAATGCGTTTTTTCGCGTAGCTCTCCTTTTACAATACAACGGTAATATTTCTGGACAGTACGTTTTTTTAACGCTTCCGCCATTGTCTGAAGTCCCTTTAACGTTTTTCCTGCGATCAAAAGCCCGGATGTGTTCCGGTCTAAGCGGTTGCAGATGGATGGTTTAAATGTTTTGAACTGCTCCTCACTTAAGGCACCTTTTCGGATCAAATAAGAAAGAATATATTCATTTGCCGAAATATCCTCCGGAACCGCCTTCTGGGAAAGCATCCCGGATGGTTTGTTAATAATGATCACATCATCATCTTCATAAACAACCTGAAGTCTGCCTGAATCAATGGACTTTAACTTCATGTAGCCGGAATTTGTCTCATCTTTACCGGAAAATTTTTCAAAAGTTTCATCGGACAAAAATAATTTTACAAGGTCTCCCGCATTTAATTTTTCTGTTCCATCTGCTTTGCGGTCATTTAAGGTGATATTCTTTTTGCGCAGCATCTTGTATACAAAACTGCCGGATGCATTGCTCAATAATTTTTTTAAATATTTGTCAAAACGCTGCCCGGATTCGTTGGGGCTGATCGTAAACTGTTTCATATAAAGTCAGGTTCGCTTTCTTATTTTT
>ERZ772876.3395-NODE-3395-length-11615-cov-3.487630_pt1 | contig 11615 bp, 7 predicted proteins | sample MGYA00580584_ERZ772876 | MGnify/ENA primary metagenome ERZ772876 (study PRJEB29015, sample SAMEA2737728) | human gut metagenome | biome: human gut; feature: human-associated habitat; material: faeces | place: China | collected 2012 ...
CTCGAAAGGTCATAGGGTCTGCGTGGCGAGAATGTCGTTGAGGTTGGTCGCCGAATACTTGCTGTAACCGCTGGTAGCGAAGTTCACCGACGCCGAGAAGGTCGAACCGGGGTTGGCCTTGGGGTCTTGCGAATGGGTCCACTGGATGCGGAAGTTGCTCTGCTTGATATAGTCGGGTTCGCCTTTTTCGCCCGTCTTGATGTTCGAGTACTGCATGTTGAAACTGCCGCTGTACTTGTAGCGCTTGATGTAGCGCGATGCGGCCGATGCCTCCCACGAACCTAGCGTGTAGATGCCTCCGCGGACGGCCAGATCGGCGTAATCGCCCAGCGTGAAGTAGTAGCCCAGATCGCGCAGGAAGAATCCCTTGGTGTACTCTTCGCCGTAGGTGGGCATCAGCAGCCCCGACTTGGGACCCGAACTGATCGGGAAGAAACCTTCGGGAATGCCCAGAAAATAGATCGGCACGTCCTCCATGACCAGATAGGCCGGACCCGTGACGACCTTCTTGCCCGGAATGACCTTGGCCTTGGTCATCGCCAGATAGAAGTGCGGATGGTCCGTTTCGTCGCAGGTCGTATATTTTCCGTTCTCGATGTTGATCGTGTTGTCGGGCATCTTCTTGACGCTGCCGCCCACCAGCCAGCCGTCGCCCTGCTGTGTCGCCACGCCCTTGATCTTGGCCTTCTTCGATTCGAGGTTGTAGGTGATCGTGTCCATCTTGTAGGGGGCTTCGCCGCCGTCGGAGAATTCGGGTTTGGTGACGATGGCCTTGCCTTCGAGCGAGTCGGGTTTGCCGTATGCGTGGATCAGCTTGGAGTTCATGTCGATCTGCATGTAGTCGGCCTTGAGGTTGCTGTTCTGATAGGTGACGTCGCCTTCGTTGTAGATGTAGACCATCTTGTTGCGGACGTCGTACACCAGCGAGTCCTTGTTCTTGCCCGAAATCGGATCGTCGAGGAAGGCGCCGGGCTTGCGCGGCCGCTTGACCGAGTCGCGGGCCACGGTGTCGGCCTGCCTGCCGGCCAGCGAGTCGGCCCGGCGGGCGATGAGCGAATCGACCTGTGAACTGAACATCGAGTCGCGCTCCTCCTGCGACATGGCTTCGAATTCGGCGTGGCGGCGGGCTTTCTCGCGGGCGGCCCGTGCCTGCGCGCGACGTTCGCTGCGTGTGCGGACGGCTTCGGGAACTTCGGCCGCGGCTTCCGGAAGGGTATATGCCGGAATGGAATCGTGGGTGCGGGTGCTGTCCGGGGCGGCTGCGGCGAACACGCTCCGGGGTGCGGACGCGCCGAACACCAGCTGGGCGAAGAGCAGGATCAGCGCCGCCGAAAACAGATATTTTACCCTAAGTTTATCCAAAATTCCAATAATTTTTCGTACCTTTGCCGACATGTCGGCAAAAACGCCTGAATCAGGTCTCCGGCGACCTCCCGCGGGGTTTTCAGGCGCGACAAAGATAGGTAAAAAATTACAGAAAGCTTACACTTGATCTCTTAAATATGCGCACACGACTGTTCCTGTTATTCGCATTTGCGGCCGTAACCGTTCTTACGAACGCGGCATCGGCCGGGAATATTGCGCACGGAGTCGAAGTTGTGGTGATCGACCCCGGTCACGGCGGCAACGATCCCGGTGCGCACTACGGCGGAACCAGCGAAAAGGACCTGACGCTGAAGGTGGCTCTCAAGCTCGGCAAAATGATCGAGGAGGGCATGCCCGGCGTGAAGGTGGTCTATACGCGCAAGACGGACAAGGCGCTGGGACCCGACAAGGCGAAAGACCTGCAGGCGCGCGCCGACATCGCCAACAAGGCCGGCGGCGACCTCTTCATTTCGATCCATGTCAATGCGGCCAAGTCCACGGCCGCGCGCGGCGTCGAGACGCTGATCATGGGCGAAAGCCCCAAGGAGCAGCGTTACAACGAAAACGCGCTGTTCGAGAACAACCGCGAGGACCTGATCGACATGTCCGACGAACGTACGGCGGCCATCGTGCGGGCCTATATCCAGAACCTGCAGTTCACCTACGGCGAATACAGCATGGCCATCGCGCGCTGCATTCAGAACAACTACCTGAAGGCGGGCCGCCATTCGCGGGGCATCAAACCCCAGCTGCTGCGCGTGCTCTATGCGACCGACATGCCGGGCGTGCTGACCGAGATCGGATTCCTCTCCAATTCGCAGGAGGCTGCCTACATGAAGTCGGAGAAGGGCCAGACCGAGATCGCCCGTTCGATTTACGAGGGCGTGAAGAACTATTCGGCCTATGTGCTCGAAACGCGCAACGCCGAAGAGGAGGCCGCTGCGGCGCCTAAGCCGGAGCAGAAACCGGAGCAAGTGGTCGTCGGCAAGGAGCCTGTGCGCGGGGCCGGCGGAAAGGCGGGGGCGAAGGACTCCGCCGCCAAATCCGAATCCGTGACTGCGCCGGCAGAGCGGGAGACGTCCGAAACGCAGACGCCGAAAACGGAGACTCCCAAGGCCGGCGCCCCGAAGCGTGAGACGCCGAAAGCCGAAACCCCGAAGCAGCCGGCTCCGAAACAGGACGCGCAGCCGCTGCGCTATACCGTGCAGGTGCTGGCCAGCCCCCAGACCGTGCCGGCTTCGTCCGAGCGGTTCAAGAGCTACCGCGGCAAGGTAAAGCAATATACGGCCGACGGCAAATACCGTTATAAATATTGCGTCGGCGAATACGAGACCCGCGCTGCGGCGCAGAAGCAACTGGCGGCGGTGCGCAAGGTCTTCCCCGACGCCTTTGTGGTGAGCTGCCGGGGAACTCGGATCGTGAAATAAAAACATACGAGATATGAAAAGGGAAGTTAAGATCGGAATTTTCGCCGTGGCGATGATCGGCGTCGCATGGGCGGGCATCCGCTTTCTGAAAGGATTCGATATTTTCAGCCGCAATGTCGAATATTATGCGGCTTACGACCAGATCAACGGCGTGCAGAACGCTTCGCCGATCATGATGAAGGGCGTCAAGATCGGTTCGGTGACGGGCCTGTCGTTCGACCCCGCCCGCAGCGATAAAGTCGTGCTGCGGTTCACCATCAAACGCGAGTACCGCATTCCGACCGATTCGGAAGCCAAGATTTTCAGCAACGGGCTGATGGGCGCCAAGGCGATCGAAATCACCTACGGCACGGCCGACACCTACCTGCATAAAGGTGATACGCTGCGGTCGAGCCGCGACCGCGACCTGATGGATGTGGCCGGTTCGGAGCTGGATTTCTTCAAGCAGAAGGTCTCGCAGCTCACCGGCGATCTGTCGCGTGCGCTCGACAACCTCAACAGGCTGATGGAGGACAACGCCGGCAATATCGCCGGGACGCTCGGCAACCTCAACTCCGTGACGGGCGACATGGCGCAGATCCTTTCCGCCGAGAAAAACAACCTGAAAAGCGCGCTGGAGAACCTTTCGAAGTTCTCCGACATGCTCGGCGACAACGCCCAGCGCGTGGACAGCATCATCGGCAATGTGGACCGGGTCGTCGCGCAGTTCTCCGAAGAGGAGTTCGCCGTCAAGCTTTCGCAGACCGTCGGGCATCTCGACGATCTGGTGGCCCGCATCGCGCAGGGCGAGGGCACGGTGGGCAAGCTGATGAACGATCCCGAACTTTACGATTCGCTCAACCGGGCCAGCGAGAATCTCTCCGCACTGCTGGCCGACGTCAAACAGTATCCGGGCCGTTACGTCCATCTTTCGCTCTTCGGGCGCAACCCTGAGAAGATGAAGGAGCGGGCCGACCGGAAGGCCGCGAAGGCCGCCGAGAAAGCCGAGCGCGATTCGCTCAGGCGGCTGCGGTAGCCCTTTACCCGACATAGCACCATGATTTATCCTGCAAACTTCGAGCAGAAGATCGGCTTCGACCGGCTTCGTGAACAGGTTGCGGCGCGCTGTACCATGCGTGCCGCCCGTGCGCGGCTGGCCGGCGAGACCTTTTCGACTTCGGCGCGCGAGATCGCCCGGCGGCTGACGCTTGCCGACGAGATGCGTCTGCTGCTCGATATGGAACACGAATTTCCCGGCGGGGAGTATCCCGACGTCGATCATATCGTCGCCAAGTTGCGCGTCGAAGGCTCATTCCTCGACGTCGAGGAAGTGGTGACGCTGCATCGTGCGCTGACGGTCGTCGGCGGCATCGTAGCGTTCATTCTCAACCGCGAAGAACAATATCCGGCGCTTCACGCCCGCAGCCGCGGCGTCGCGGCCTTTCCCGAAATCGTGCAGCGGATCGACGCCATCGTCGATCGTTTCGGCAACGTGAAGGACAACGCTTCGCCCGGTCTGCTGGAGATCCGGCGCGCCGTCCGCGAACGCGAGGGACAGGCCGCCAAGCGTCTGCAGGCCGTGCTGTCGGCCGCCAAGAACGCCGGCATCGTCGATGCCGACGCCCAGATTTCGATCCGCGAAGGCAAAGCCGTGATTCCGGTCGCCGCGGCCAACAAGCGCAAACTGCAGGGCTTCATCCACGACGAGTCGGCTACCGGACGCACGTTCTACGTCGAGCCGGTCGAGGTGGTGGAGATCAACAACGAACTGCGCGAACTGGAATACGCCGAGCGGCGCGAGATTGTCCGCATCCTCTCGGAGTTCACCGATTCGGTGCGTCCCGATGCGGAGCTGATCGCCGATTCGGGCGATTACCTCGCCGAGATCGACATGCTGCGCGCCAAAGGGCGCTGGGCCTCGGAGAACGGCTGCGTGAAGCCGATCGTCTCGACCGACGACCGGCTGATGCTGAAAAACGCCCGCCATCCCTTGCTGCAGCAGACGCTCCGGGCGCAGGGCCGCGAGGTCGTGCCGCTCGACATGCAGCTGGACCGCCGCAAGCATATCCTCGTCATTTCGGGGCCTAACGCGGGCGGCAAGTCGGTCTGCCTGAAAACCACGGGCATCGTGCAGTATATGTTCCAGTGCGGTTTCCTCGTGCCGGCGTCGGAGGTCTCCGAGCTGCCCGTGTTTCGGTCGATCTTCATCGACATCGGCGACGAACAGTCGATCGACGACGATCTTTCGACCTACTCGTCGCACCTGCTCAACATGAAGAACATGCTGGCCGGAGCCTCCTCCGCGACGCTGGTGCTGATCGACGAATTCGGGTCGGGTACCGAGCCGGTCATCGGCGGCGCCATCGCCGAAGCCATCCTCGAACGCCTGCTGGCCAAGGGGTGCTACGGTGTTATCACGACCCATTACGCCAATATCAAGTATTATGCGTCGAACACCGAAGGCATCGCCAACGGCGCCATGATGTTCGACGTGCAGCATATCAGGCCGCTGTTCCGGCTCGAAACGGGCAAGCCCGGCAGTTCGTTCGCCGTGGAGATCGCCCGCAAGATCGGCCTGCCGGAAGAGATTATCCGCATTGCGGGCGAGAAGGCCGGCAGCGACCATATCAACATCGAAAAGCAGCTGCGCGAAATTGCCCGTGACAAACATTACTGGGAACAGAAACGCGACCGCATCCGCCTGACGGACCGCAAGGTCGAAGAGCTGGAGCAGACTTACGCCGAGCAGCTGGCGAAGATCAAGTCCGAGCGGCAGGAGATTCTGAAAAAGGCCAAGCAGGAGGCCCAGCGGCTGATCGCCGACGCCAACAAGCAGATCGAGAATACGATCAGGACCATCCGCGAAGCGCAGGCCGAAAAAGAGCTGACGCGGCTGGCGCGCCGCGAGCTGGACGACTTCCGCGATGCGGTCGAGCAGGCCGATACGGCCGAGAAGGACGCGCAGGTGGCCCGTGAGATCGAGCGCATCGAACGCCGCCGCCAGCGGCGCATCGAGCGCAAAACCCAGCGCGGCGAAGCGCAGGCCGCGGCCGCTGCCCCCGAACCGCCCAAACCCCGCGAGGTCGAAACCGGTTCCAAGGTCCGCATGGTCGGGCAGGATATGGTCGGCGTGGTGCAGTCGGTCAAGGGGAAGAAAGCGCAGGTCGCCTTCGGGCAGATACTTACTACGGTAGACAAGAAACTGCTGACCGTGGTGTCGAACAGCGAGTTCCGCGAAGCGACGCGCCCGCAGACGGCCCGTACGGTGGTCTCGGTCGATATTTCGGCCCGCAAACTCAATTTCAGGGACCATATCGATGTGCGGGGCATGCGCGCCGCCGAAGCGCTGGACGCCGTGCAGGATTTCGTCGATGACGCCTTGATGGTCGGCGTGGGTTCGGTTTCGATCCTTCACGGCAAGGGTACGGGGGCCCTGAAGGAGGAGATCCGCCGCTATCTGCGCACTGTCCCTGAGGTCGAAAGCGCCAAGGACGAGCATGCCGACCGCGGCGGGGCGGGCATTACGATCGTGACTTTTAAGATGGACTGACGATTTTTCGCGGCGTTCCGGCCGAGTGCGGGGCAGATGCCTACAGACCGCAGGGCGGATGGAACGGAAAATGATAAGAGGATGAATTACAGACTTTCACGTATTGCCGCCATTTGCGGCGGAAAGTTTTCGGGTTGCGATTCCGAGGTGCGGTCGGTCGTTACCGACAGCCGGTCGCTTTCGTGCGAGCTGGGGTGTCGCCCGATGTTCGTCGCCATGCGCGGCGCGAACCACGATTCGCATGATTTCATCGCCGACATGCAAAGCCGGGGCGTGCGTGCGTTCCTCGTCGAGCGGGGCGTCGAAGCCTCCTCGTGCACCGGGGAGTGCGGTTTCGTGCAGGTGGACAACGCCATCGAAGCCCTTCAGCGGCTGGCGGCCTATCACCGGGCGCAGTTCCGGGGTACGGTGGTCGGCATCACAGGCTCGAACGGCAAGACCGTCATCAAGGAGTGGATCGCCGAGGAGCTGCCCGAAGGCATGAAATATTACCGTTCGCCGAAGAGTTACAATTCGCAGCTGGGCGTACCGCTTTCGGTGCTGATGCTGGAGGGCGACGAGGAGCTGGCGATTTTCGAAGCGGGCATCTCGAAGCCCGGCGAGATGGAGCGGCTCGAACGCATCATCCGCCCCGACGCGGTGATCTTCACTTCGATCGGCGACGCCCATCAGGAGAATTTCATCAATCTGGAACAGAAATGCGACGAGAAGATGATTCTCGCCCGCAGCGCTTCCAAAATCATCTACCACAGCTATTACGAGCCGCTGGGCCGTATGGTCGCGGCGCATTTCGCCGACCGCCGTCCCGTCGATGCCGCCTCATATCCCGAAGTGCCCGAATCGGTCATAGGCAATGCCGCTTCGCGCCGCAATGCCCAGATCGTCGAGGCGTTCTGCGATGTGATGCATTATCCCGCCCCTTCGTTCGCCGCAGCTCCCTCCGTGGCGATGCGTCTCGAAGTCAAAGAGGGCATCAACGACTCGATACTTATCAACGACGCCTACAACCTCGACCTCAATTCGCTGGCGCTGGCGCTGGACTACCTGCACAGCGTGGCGCTGAGCCGCCGCCGTACGCTCGTGCTGTCGGACATTTCGCAGAGCGGTCTCTCGGACGACGAGCTTTACAGCCGCGTGGCGGGCATGGTCGCACGCGCCGGAATCGACTTCCTGATCGGTATCGGTCCCCGCCTGAAACGCTATGCCGCGCTGTTCGCCTGCGACAAGGAGTTCTTTACGGCTACCGACGAATGCGTCGCGCGCATCAACCGCGACGCCGTGGCCGGGCGTGCGATCCTGCTGAAAGGCGCACGCGATTTCCGTTTCGAAAAACTGGTGCACCTGCTCTCCCGCAAAAGCCATACGACGGTGCTGGAGGTCGATCTCGACGCCATGATCCATAATCTCAACTATTTCCGGTCGAAGCTGAGCTTCGGGACCCGGCTCGTGGCGATGGTCAAGGCCGGTTCGTACGGCGCGGGCGATTTCGAAGTCGCGCAGATGCTCCAGCATCAGGGCGTGGACTATCTCGCCGTGGCGTTCGCCGACGAGGGCGTACTGCTGCGCGAGCGGGGGATTTCGATGCCGATCGTGGTGCTCAACGCCGACGCCGACAGCTTCGACGTGATGATCGCCAACCGGCTCGAACCCGAAATCTACAGTTTCCACTCGCTCGGCGCTTTCGCCGATGCCGTGACGCACGCGGGCGAGAGCCGTTATCCGATTCACGTCAAGCTGGATACGGGCATGCACCGGCTGGGGTTCGTGGAGCAGGAGATCGCGCAGTTGTGCGCGACGCTCGCCGCGACGCCGCAGGTCAAGGCGGCTTCGGTCTTCTCGCACCTCAACTGCGCCGACATGCCCGAAGAGGATGCCTATACGCGGGCGCAGATCGCCCTCTACGACCGCATGAGCGCGCAGCTCGCCGCCTCGCTGCCTTATCCGGTCATCCGCCATACGGCCAATTCGGCCGCCATCGAGCGCTTCCCCGAAGCGCAGTTCGACATGTGCCGTCTGGGGCTGGGGCTTTACGGCTTCGGGTTCCGGCACAACGACGCCCTGCGTCCCGTCTCGACGCTCAAAACCCGCATCGTGCAGATCAAACGCCTGCCTGCGGGCGATGCGGTGGGGTATGGCCGCGCCGGAAAGCTCACGCGGCCGACCACCACGGCCACGATACCGATCGGCTATGCCGACGGGCTGGACCGGCATCTGGGCTGCGGCCGCTGGTCGGTGCTCGTGGCCGGACAGCCTGCGCCGATCATCGGTCGGGTCTGCATGGACAGCTGCATGATCGACATTACGGACATTCCCGGCGTGAAGGAGGGCGACGAAGTGTCGGTCTTCTCGCCCGTGCCGGGCAACGACCTCGAAACGATGGCCCGTGTGCTCGATACGATCTCGTATGAAATCATGACCTCGGTTTCGGGACGTGTGAAACGCATCTATCTCAAGGAATAACGGGATGAAGTGCTACGACTGCGGCGGCCTGATCGCGCCCGGAGCGGACAAATGTCCCGCCTGCAACTGTCCGGCGGAGAGGATGCAGGCCGTGAAGTGTCTCGAAACCCGCCTGCTGACGGCCCGCGTCGAAGCGGAGTCGGCCCTCGACCAGCTGGGCCGGGCGAAGGTCGCGATGCTCTGCGCCGCGTTTTTCGCGCTTGTCGGCGGCGTGGTCGTGCTGGTGCATGCCGGGGGCGACGCGACGATGCGGGCCGTCGGGATTTTCATGGCTGCGCTGGCATGCGTCTACGCGGCACTGGCCTTTCTTGTCCGGAAAGCTCCGCTGACGCTTTCGATCGCGGGATTTCTGCTCAGCTGGCTCTGTCTCGGCGGGTTGCCCGGTCTGGTGATCGTCGGGGCCATGGCGCTGAGTCTCTGGTTCGCCGTGCAGTATGTCCGCATTGCGAACCGTGTCGGATTGTTGGAACGAAAAATCGCTGAACTGAAAAAATGTACGGAACACTCTATCTGATCCCGTGTCCGATCTCGGACGAAACGGCGCCGTGGGACGTGCTGCCCGCAGCAAACCGCGCCGTTATGGATTCGCTCGACTATTTTATCGTCGAGAATACCCGCACGGCGCGGCGGTTTCTGTCGAAAGCGGGCGCGGCGCGCCCGATCGACACGCTCTGCTTCCGCGAACTGAACGAACATACCGTCGCCGGGCGTGAGGTCGAAGAGCTGGTGAAACCGCTCGTCGAGGGGCGTTCGGCGGGCGTGATTTCCGAAGCGGGCGTGCCGGGCGTCGCCGATCCGGGGGCGCTGGTGGTCGAAGCCTGCCACCGCCGCGGAATCCGTGTCGTGCCGCTCGTCGGACCTTCGTCGATCGTCATGGCGGTCATGGCGTCGGGGCTCAACGGACAGTCGTTCGCCTTCAACGGCTACCTGCCCGTCAAACCGCCCGAACGGGTGCAGGCGATCCGCCGTTTCGAACGCCGCGCGCACGCCGAAGGCCAGTCCCAGCTCTTCATCGAGGCCCCGTACCGCAACGTCAAGCTGATGGAGCAGCTGTTGCAGACCCTTGCGCCCGAAACGCGGCTGACGGTGGCCATGGACATCACGGCTCCCGGCGAATTCATCCGCACGCTCCGCGTCCGCGAATGGCGTGCCGCCGAACTGCCCGCGATGAACAAACGCCCTGCTATTTTCATCATCGGATAGGCCCTTCCGGAGGTTGGTATACAATTTGATCGACTATAAGACGGAAAATCTGAAAAACAACTATATATGAAAAAGGAAAAAGCTTATAATGAAGCCATTAACGGCGACGAAGGGTTCGAGCCGGGCGACGGTTATCCCTCGTGCGACGGCGAACCCTGTGCCAATGTGTCAGACGAGCCGCAGGACGGGACTGACACAATGGCAGACGCGACCGACAGCGGCGCCACGCCCGATTTAGCGGCGGCAGTCGCCGAATGGCAGGATAAATACATCCGTCTACAGGCCGAGTTCGACAACTACCGCAAGCGCACGCTCAAGGAGAAGATGGATCTGGTGCAGACCGGAGGCCGCGACGTCTTGCTGGCGATGCTTCCCGTGCGCGACGACGTGCAGCGGGCGGTCGATGCCATGCAGAAGAGCGACGATATCGAAGCGCTGCGCGCCGGCGTAAACCTGATATCGCAGAAATTTACCGAAACCCTGCGTCAGAAGGGCGTGACCGAGATCGACGTCAAGGGCCGGGAGTTCGACGCCGACCTATGCGAGGCCGTGGCCAAGTTCGCCGCCGGAGAGGATATGCAGGGCAAGGTCGTAGACGTCGTCCAGACCGGTTACATGTTGGGCGACAAGGTGCTGCGTTTTGCAAAAGTCGTTGTAGGAGAGTAAGAAGATGGCTGAAAAGAGGGATTACTACGAAGTGTTGGGCGTCCAGAAGAACGCTAACGCCGACGAAATAAAGAAGGCCTACCGCAAGGCTGCCATTCAGTATCACCCGGACAAGAATCCGGGCGACAAGCAGGCCGAGGAGAAGTTCAAGGAGGCAGCAGAAGCCTACGACGTGTTGTCGAACCCCGACAAGCGTGCCCGTTACGACCAGTTCGGCCATGCCGGCATGAGCGGCGCGGCGGGCGGCGGAGGCGGTTTCGGCGGATTCAGCGGCGGCGGCTTCTCGATGGAGGATATTTTCTCGCAGTTCGGCGACATTTTCGGCGGACATTTCAGCGGGGGCGGCTTCCGCTCGTCGTCGTCCGGCGGCCGGCGCGTGAACCGCGGCTCCGATATCCGCATCAAGGTCAGGCTGACGCTGGCCGAGATCGCCAACGGCGTCACCAAGAAGCTCAAGATCAACAAGACCGTCGCCTGCGATAAGTGCGGCGGTACGGGGGCCAAGGACAGCAACTCCTACTCGACCTGTTCGACCTGCAACGGTACGGGCTATGTGACGCGTGTGGAGAACACCTTCTTCGGCCGCATGCAGACGCAGGGCGTCTGCCCCACGTGCGGCGGTACGGGCAAAGTCATCACCGCACCCTGCGACAAGTGCAAGGGCGAGGGAACCCTCCGCGGTCAGGAGGTCGTGGAGATCCGAATTCCGGCCGGTGTGGGCGAGGGTATGGTGCTCACCGTCACGGGCAAGGGTAATGCCGCCCGTCACGGAGGCGTCAACGGCGACCTGCAGGTCATGATCGAAGAGGAGTCCAATCCCGAGCTGGTGCGTGATGGCAACGACCTGATTCACAACCTCAATATCACCGTTACGACAGCCCTGCTGGGCGGTACGGTCGAGGTGCCGACGGTCGATGGCCGTGCCAAGATCAAGATCGCCCCGGGAACGCATGCCGGCAAGGTGC
>ERZ772876.3397-NODE-3397-length-11610-cov-7.672609_pt1 | contig 11610 bp, 10 predicted proteins | sample MGYA00580584_ERZ772876 | MGnify/ENA primary metagenome ERZ772876 (study PRJEB29015, sample SAMEA2737728) | human gut metagenome | biome: human gut; feature: human-associated habitat; material: faeces | place: China | collected 2012 ...
GTCTTCGTTTCGCTATCCGTGAGGGTGGTAGAACAGTTGGTTCTGGTGCTGTTGCTACAATCATTGAGTAATTGTTATTAATACAGTTCTTTCAAGGGTTTCCGAGGTTATCGGAAACCCTTTTTTGCGCGAGCAGCTCCTTGAGAAGTCATGGGCAGTTCGCAGTCGTGCTCGCGAAGTAATGAGCTAGAATATGATAAAAAGAGGAGTACAACATGCTATACATAATGCGTCATGGCAGGACGGACTGGAATGTACGTCATAAATTGCAGGGCAGAACTGATATACCTCTTAATGATGAGGGAAGAATGATGGCGGCAGAGGCTGGGGAAAAGTATGCAGATATACATTTTGATGAGTGTTATTCATCACCTTTGGCAAGAGCAAAAGAGACAGCCGAGATTTTTCTCAAAGGAAGAGGAGTACCTGTATATACAGATGACAGACTTGTTGAGATGGGATTTGGAATATATGAGGGAATAGAGAATTCATTTGCAATAAAGGATTGCCCAATTAATTCTCTTTTTAAAAATCCAGAGGATTATGTGACGGTTGAAGGCGGGGAAAGTTTTGAACAGCTTTTTGCAAGAACAGGGGAGTTTATAGACAATGTAGTTATGCCGCAGGTAAATAGTGGCAAAGATATACTGATTGTTGGTCATGGTGCCATGAACTGCAGTATTATAGCAAAATTCAGAGGAACACCACTGGATAAATTCTGGGATGGAATGACTGATAATTGTCAGGTGGTAAAGCTTATATAATATTATAAAGCACAATTTTTACGATTTATTCAGACCAAATCATGCTAGGTTTCGTATATAAGTATAGAAGTTAATAAATGAGACTTTGACTTACAACGGAAGGTTAGGATGGTGATTGGGATGAGTAGGAGAGATGGCAGGAGAAAAAACAAAAGAATAGGAAAAAGGAAGAATCAAATATTCCTTGTAATGATGACTATACTGGCATGTACGGTTACAATTGTATTAACAGTCAAGATGAATAATCAGAATGTCAGCAAAGGTGTAGCAGTTGGTGCAGAATATACAGCGATTAAGAGCGATGGTAATGTGACGGAGGAACAGCTTTCTGTAAGTGAAGAGACTGTAAATGATTTACCAGATGTATACAGAATAGAATGCTATGAATCGCTTAACCAGAATCCAGAGCTGCCAACAGGATGCGAGATTACATCGTTAACCTCTGTACTGAATTATTATGGATGTAATGTTGATAAAACAACTATGGCAGATGAATATCTTAAGAAAGGCAATGGCAGCTTCTACGAAATGTTTCTTGGTAATCCAAGGGATAACACAAGTTATGGATGCATGTCACAGCCAATTGTTAATGCAGCTAATAAATATTTCAAGGTTAATAATATGTCAGCAGTTGCAAAGAATATAAGCGGAACAGATTTTAAAGAGATTCTTGGTATGGTTGCTCAGGGTGACCCGATAGTAATATGGAATACAATAGATATGAGACAGCCATATGAATCTAAGACATTTGTATTTAATGGGAAAGAATACACATGGATGTCTCCAGAACATTGTGTTGTAATTACAGGATATGATCTTAATAAGAATATTGTTTATATAATGGATCCTATGGAAGGTAATGTAACAAGGAATCTTGAGACATTTCAATCAAGATATGAAGCGATGCACAGCCAGGCTGTCTATATTATAGAATAATTAAGGGAGGGCAATATTGTCCTCCCTTTAGTCATGTTATTAGTTTGATTTAATATTGTGCCTTGCATTAAGCTTTTTGGCACAATGTATGAATGCAGGGAACAAAAATGCGTCAGCAGCAATCCATGCGATTGGTGAGGCGAGGCATGCACCCATGAATCCAATACTTGGAATGAGTATAATGGCTGCAAATGCACGGCCAATCATCTCTAAGATACCTGCTGATATTGCAAATACTGAGAAACCCATACCCTGTATGCAGAAGCGGACCACGTTAACACCTGTAAGTGGAATGTAGAAGCATGCAGATGCAAGAATGAACTGTCTTGTAAGAGCAATAATTGTTGTCTCAGATGCATTAACAAATAATAATGCAATATAATCTGTAGTGAAATACAGTGCAATAAGTGAAAGAACACTGTATACTGAACCGATTATCATAGCAGAGCGTACGCCCTGACCAAGCCTTTTGATTTTGGCAGCTCCAACATTCTGTCCGGCATAGGTTGCCATGGTTGAGCCGAGTGCATCAAATGGACAACAGGTAAAGTTGAACATCTTAGAACCGGCAGTCATTGCGGCTACATATGTTGAACCAAGTGTATTGACAGCAGCCTGAAGGATTGTACTTCCGATGGCTGTTATTGAATACTGGAGTCCCATTGGAACACCGTTCATGCACAGGTTAGTGATAAATCTTCTATCAAGTACCCTTTCTGATTTGTCACCTTTTAAGATGTCATATTTCTTATACATATATATAAGGCAGGTAAGTCCTGAAATTAACTGTGATGTTACGGTCGCCCAGCCGGCTCCGGCAACACCCATCTTACATACAAGAATAAGAAAGAAATCAAGTACTACATTTATTATTGAAGAAAGCACCAGGAAAACTACAGGTGTCTTACTGTCGCCGAGCGAGCGGATAACACCGGATACCATGTTGTATAGGAACACTGTTGGGATTCCTATGAATATAACTACTATGTAATTGTAGGCATGGTCAATAATATCTGCCGGTGTATTCATGATAATAAGTATCCTGCGGCAGAATATTACGGATGCAAGCGTAAGCACTATGGCAAACACAATACTGCAGATATATCCGTTAAATACATATTTTCTAAGGTCAGCAGGCTTCTTTGCACCAAAGCATTGGGCAACCGGAATCACGAATCCGTTACAGACTCCCATACAGAAACCGATTATCATGAAGTTGATAGAACCTGTTGCTCCAACTCCGGCAAGAGCTTCAACACCGAGAGTTTTACCAACGATTATTGTGTCAACAAGGTTGTAGAACTGCTGAAACAGCATTCCGAACAGCATTGGAACTGCAAATCCAAGAATATGCTTGGAAGGTGAACCATTTGTCATGTCTTTTACCATAGGATTTCCTCACTTTCGTATATTTATAAAGCCAAATGATTATACTATATTTTTACGAACTGTCAAACTGATTTTGCACGAATTTGAATTAATTTAACGAATGATTGTCTTAATATGAAATGTCTGTTAAAATGCATAGGTAATATTTATGCGGAGGCAGACATGAAGAAAACTTTTGATGTTAAGAGACTTACAACGCTGGCATTACTTACAACAATTGCACTGACAATATTTGTTGTGGAATCAGCGATACCTACGCTTGTTCCAATACCAGGAGTTAAATTAGGACTTGCCAATATAGTCACACTTTTTGTATTGAAAAGGTATAAATTCAGTGATGCAGCGATTGTGTTAGCTATGAGAATTATACTGGCTACAATATTTACAGGGCAGGCAATATCATTTATATATAGTGTAAGTGGTGGATTCTTATGTCTTATTGTGATGGCAGCTGTTAATAAATTGCTTAGGGGACAGTATATATTCCTTACAGGTATACTTGGCGCGGTGTCGCACAATGCAGGCCAGATTCTTGCTGCATTTTTCATACTCAGATTGTCAGGTATATTTGCGTACATGCCGTTCCTTGTGATAAGCGGTGTTATAACAGGTCTGTTTACGGGCCTTGTGTGCTTCTTTGCAGACAGATATATTCCTAAAAAATATACTATGTAGCAGATGGAGGAGATTGTGAAAAAAAGAGTTATTACAGTGGTGGCCGTGATTGTTCTGCTTGTCGTGGCAAGTGTGGCTTCTATTATATATATGAAATCAGGAAAGAATGACGGTAGTAAGACCGCTTATATATACAGAGATAACGAATTGTTAAGAACTGTTTCGTTAGATGATGTTAAGAATCCGTACACGTTCAGGATTGAATACGGGGATGGAGAGTATAATGATATTCTTGTCGAGAATGGAAAGATTAAGATTGCTGATGCAAGCTGTCCGGATAAGCTGTGTGTGAACATGGGCTATATATCTGAGCCTTTAATGCCAATCACATGTCTGCCTAATCATCTTGTTATTAGAATTGTGAATGACGGCGAAGAATCGCCGTCACTCGATGGTGTTGTGTATTAATTATTTCATCCAGCGGCCAGAAGCACCACATGGAAGTACAAGTCCGTTACTTGAAACAGGAAGACCTACTTCCTGTGAATCACAGTGTCCGCCAAAGCTCTTAAGTTCTGTGCTTAACATATAAGTAAGAACGGCTGGCTGAAGACCTGTAGTGTATGAATTAATAAGGAAAAATAATGGTTCATCAGAAAGAAGCTGTGCACAAAGCTTAACAAGCGGGTGTATGGCTTCTTCTATTTTCCAGATTTCTCCTTTAGGACCACGTCCATATGAAGGTGGATCCATGATGATTGCGTCGTAATGGTTGCCTCTTCTTATCTCTCTTTCTACAAACTTTACACAGTCATCAACTATCCATCGGATAGGCTTGTCAATAAGTCCTGAAGACTGTGCATTTTCTTTAGCCCATGCGACTATACCTTTAGAAGCATCTACATGTGTAACATTAGCACCTGCGGCTGCACATGCAAGTGTTGCGCCACCTGTATAAGCAAACAGGTTAAGAACCTTTATGGGTTCACTGCCACGTTCTTTTCTGGCATCAGAGATTATCTTTCCAAACCAGTCCCAGTTAGCAGCCTGCTCAGGGAATATTCCTGTGTGTTTGAAGCTGAATGGCTTTAAGTTGAATGTCAGCTCCTGTTCAAATGAAGGACTGTTGTAGTGAATCTGCCACTGCTGTGGAAGGTCAAAGAACTCCCATTCACCTCCACCCTTAGAGCTTCTGTGGTAGTGACCGTTCATATTCTTCCAGCCACGCTCTTTCTTAGGAGTGTCCCATATTACCTGTGGGTCCGGACGTACAAGAATGTACTTGCCCCAGCGCTCAAGCTTTTCACCTTTAGAGGTATCTATTACTTCATAATCTTTCCAGTTGTCAGCTATAAACATAATTAAGTATCCTTTTCTATATTAAAATATGTTGCGGTTTGGTACCGCATTTGTTATTAAATAATTATATACGAAAATATTAATAACTGCAATCGTGCAAAAATGTTTTGAACAGGCTTGTTTTATGTTAATATATTTCTATCGAAATCTGATTAAGGGGCGATGCATATTGAAAAATGTTAGTTTAAAGAATATACAGAAGGATATTGTATCAGGAATAATTGTTGCTCTTGTGTCAATTCCTATATCAATGGGATATTCACAGATTGCGGGACTGCCAGCGGTGTATGGTCTGTACTGCTCTATTCTGCCAGTGCTTATATATGGACTTGTGACATCTTCGCCACAGTTTGTGTTCGGAGTGGATGCAACTCCGGCGGCACTTGTCGGTGGAACACTTGCAACGCTTGGGATAGTGTCAGGCTCTGAGGAGGCGAAGGCAGTAGTTCCGTCGATAACTTTAGTTGCAGCATTGTGGCTGCTGCTTTTCTTCTTTATCAAAGCAGGGCGTATTGTCAATTACATATCGACACCTGTAATGGGTGGATTCATAAGCGGTATTGGCGTGACAATAATTCTTATGCAGGCAGCAAAGCTTTTTGGTGGCAATGCTGGGACTGGCGAAGCGATACAGCTTGTTATGCATATAGCTGGCGAGTTTGGTTCATTTAATCTGCTCTCGGCAGTGCTTGGAGTCGGAACAGTTGTGATTATTCTTGTTGCGAAGAAGTTCATTCCAAAGTTTCCAATGTCAGTACTTCTTATGGTGCTTGGTGCACTTGCAACTGCAATTTTTCATATTGACAGATTTGGTGTTAAGCTTCTTCCACATGTTGATAAGGGGCTGCCGGGATTCTCGCTTCCTGATATGTCAGTTGTGCTTAAGAATCCGTCAGAGATAATACTTCTTGGACTTTCAGTGGCAGGTGTTGTCATGGCGCAGACATTGCTGGCAACTAATAATTATGCCAACAAATATGGCTATAAGGTAAGCAACAACAGAGAAATTCTGGCTTATGCTGCTGCAAATGCGGCTTCTGCTGTAATTGGCGGATGCCCTTTGAATGGAAGTGTGTCAAGAACAGGAATTGCAGACCAGTTTGGCTGCAAATCACAGTTCATGTCAATAACAGCTTCTCTGACAATGCTTCTTATAGTGCTTTTTGGTACGCCGGTGCTTGAGTATCTTCCTGTACCAATACTTACAGGAATTGTTGTTGCGGCACTGATTGGAATTACTGAATTCGGGCTTGCAGTTAAATTATGGAAAACAGACCATACGGAGTTTGCAATATTTGTAGGTGCTTTCTTAGGTGTTCTGTTATTTGGAACGATATACGGAGTTGTAATCGGTGTAATACTTTCATTCATTGCAGTTATTGTAAAAGCTGTTGAACCGCCGAGAGCATTTCTCGGGGTGATACCGGGACAGGAGGGATTCTATAGTCTTAACAGATACAGCAATGTAAAGAAGATAAAAGGTGTGGTTATATACAGATTTAACGGAGCACTTTTCTTTGCAAATATTAATACATTTATAGATGATATAGAAAAGAATCTTGATGATAATACTAAATGGGTAATTGTAGATGCCGGAGGCGTTGGATCTATTGATGTGACGGCAGTTGACAGGCTTATGACTTTATATAAGGTGCTTGAAAAGAAAGGTATCAGATTCTATATTACAGAGCATGAACACACGCTTAATGACCAGTTAAGAGAGCTTGGTGCAGGCGAGTTTGTTGAAAAAGGTGTTGTAAGAAGAACTATTCCGCTTGCTCTAAGAGATGCAGGTCTTGACAGACCTTATCCTGTCGAGGAGGAGGAAGAAGAGCAGGCTGTTTCTGGCGAGGTACATGAGGACAATGAAAGACTTGCTGAGATTGAGTGGGCTTTTGGCGCAGATGCAGATGAATGGCTTGAGAAGATGGCAGCAGAGATGGCTGATGAGATTGGCAGTGTCAAGAAAGATGAGAAGAATGTTATTGTTGATGCTGAAAAGCATGCTGCATGGGGAAGAATAGGACTCTTTGATGAGAATGAACTGCTTGAGCGACTTGAGATGCATTTGTTTGATGATAAGAAATATCCTAATCTTGATATTGATGATATTGAGAAAAGAATCGATGAGCGCCGTATTGTTGTTGAGAAGAAGCTGGCACAGATTAATCCTGATGCAATCCAGATGCTTAAGGAACACAGAAAACAGATACTTGACAGAATGAAGCTTCACAATCCGTATGCATATGAGCATATGATGGAGCAGAAGAGAAAGCATTATGAACATCTGAAGAAGAAAGACCCGGAGCTTGCACAGAAGCTTAAGAATTTCTATAATCTTTCAGATGACGACAAATAATTTATATAACGGAGATAATTGTGAATATATTAAATGTTGAAAAGGTCAGCAAGACCTATGGAGAAAAGGAACTTTTTAATAATATAAGTCTGGGAATTAACAGTGGAGACAAGATTGGACTTATAGGTGTGAACGGAACAGGAAAGTCTACACTTTTAAAGATTATTGCGGGCATTGAAGAGCCGGATGAAGGACAGGTTGTAAAGGGTAAGGGGATTGAGCTGGCATATCTTGCACAGACGCCTCTGTATTATGATAATGAAAATGTACTGGAATATGTTATGCGTGGAAAGCATGCAGACAGCCAGCCGAAAGCAAAAGAGATTCTTAACAAGCTTGGAATAACAAATCACGCTGCAATGATGAATATTTTATCAGGCGGTCAGAAAAAGAGAGCAGCACTTGCAAGAACTTTAGTTGAGCCGGCAAGACTTCTTATTCTTGATGAACCTACGAACCATCTTGACAATGACATGGTGCTCTGGCTGGAGCAGTTTATTAAGAGTTTTAAGGGGGAACTTATCATGGTTACTCATGACAGGTATTTCCTTGATAATGTAACTAACAGGATTGTTGAGCTTGATAAAGCTTCCCTGTACAGCTACGATACGAATTATTCAGGCTTTCTTGAGCTGAAGACCCAGCGTGAGGAGATGGAGAGGGCGACTGAAGCCAAGAGACAGAATATATTAAGGAAAGAACTCGCGTGGATAAGAAGGGGATGTCAGGCTCGTTCTACCAAGCAGCAGGCTCGGATTGACAGATTTGAGGATATGAAGGAAGCTTCAAAGCAGGCGAGAGCCAGATTTGACAAGCAGCTTATGGATATGAATTCGGTCAGCAGCAGACTTGGAAGAAAGACTGTTGAACTTCACAACATTTGTAAAAGCTTTGGAGAGAGGACAATAATAGATGATTTTACTTACATTTTTCTAAGAGATGACAGAATCGGTATTGTCGGTGATAACGGATGCGGCAAGTCTACGCTTATGAAGATTATAGCAGGCCAGCTTGAACCGGACAGCGGCAGTGTTGAGGTTGGAGAGACTGTAAGAATCGGATATTTCATGCAGGAGAACGAACCACTTGACGACAGCATTACTGTGCTAGAGTTCGTAAGAAGCATAGGTGAATATGTTACGACGGCAGATGGAAAGGCAACAGCGTCACAGATGTGTGAGAAGTTTCTTTTTACACCGAAGCAGCAGTGGACGCCTATAAGCAAGCTGTCAGGTGGTGAGAAGAGAAGACTTTATCTGTTAAGTGTTCTTATGAGTGCGCCAAATGTACTTATTCTCGATGAGCCTACCAACGACCTTGATATTGAGACTCTTGAGATTCTTGAGGAGTATCTTGATGGATTTGCAGGTATTGTAATCACAGTTTCACATGACAGATATTTCCTTGACAGAGTTGTTGACAGGATATTTGCATTTGAGGCAGGAGGCCACCTTACACAGTATGAAGGTGGTTATACGGACTACAGGGATAAATGTGTTTCTTCTATATATAATGTGGAATCAAATGGAACATCTGATGCGCCAAAATCAAAGGCAGCAGGTCAGGTGAAGAAAGCATATAACAGCCATGAGAATAAGATTAAGTTCACATATATGGAGCAGAAGGAATATGAGACTATAGATGATGATATAGAGGAGCTTGAAACTAAAGTTTCAGAACTTGATGACGAGATTGCAAAGAATGCAACTTCTTATTCTAAGCTTGCAGAACTTACTAAGGAAAAGGAAGATGTGGAAAGGCAGCTTGAAGAAAAGATGGAGCGATGGGAATATCTTAATGATCTTGCAGAAAAAATAGAGAAACAGAAACAGTAGTAAATATTAACAAAACAAGTGACATCAGAACAGATTATTTGGTTGAGCAAATCATATATTCATGGTATGATGATATATGATTTACTATATTAATCATATGAGGGAGGAAAAATTATGTTTTGTCCAAATTGCGGAACAAAGAACGAGGACGATGCACTATTCTGTGGAAACTGTGGAACACGTCTAGTGATAGATGTGCCTCAGGAGACACCAGTGCAGGAAAGTGTGGAAGAAGAGCCAGAGGTAACACCGGTACAGGAGAATGTGCCAGCAGAGCCGGAGGAAACACCAGTACAGGGGAGTGTGACAGCAGAGCCGGAAGTAACACCAGTACAGCAAAGTGTTCCAGTTCAGCCACAGCAGGCTTTTGGTCAACAGCCTGTACAGCCTACACAGTTTACAGGTCAGAATTCTGGTCAGCAGCCTGCCAATAATAAGCCTGCCAGATTCCCTAAGGGTATAATTGCAATTGTAGCTGCGGGAGTTGCTGTGATAGCTGCCATAATTATATTTGTATGTGTGGGAAAGAATGTGACAGATTATAAGAAAACTGCCAAGCAGTATGTTAAGGCGGTTGCAGAGTGCGAATGGAATGATGCGTATAGTCTTATTAATCTACCTGATGGGGAGTTCCTTACAAAGGAAGCATTTATTAATGTTCATGCAGATGCGACTGGTGAGAAAGTTGAAAAGATGGCAGCAGATGACATTGTCTCAACATATAGCAAGATGCCTGGTAACAAGGCTGTTAAGGTCGGATATATAACAGATTCGGGAATGCAGTATAATGATGTGTATCTAACAGTAGCCAATAAGCACTATATGCTTTTCTTTAAGAAGTATAAAGTCAGCGCTGAGAATCTTGTAGTAAAGGATGTTACAATAAAGGTTCCAAAGGGACTTACGTTATATATTAATGATGTTATTGTTGGCGATGGATATAAGTCGGATGCATCTAAGAATGGAAACGGCTCTTCTGATGAATATGTTATACCATATCTGTTCAATGGAAAGAATAATATTAAGGTAACTGGAGAATTTATAGAGGACTACACAACACAGCTTTATGCAGCACATGATGAAGATACATTTACTGTTGGAACATACAATGCAAAATATGTTAATTCGAAGCTTGAAGAACTTAAGACACAGGCAAGAACAGATGTGGATGCAATAATTAATGCTGTACAGGCAAAGAAAGATTATTCAGCTATAGCCGACAGGGTGTGTAAAGAAGAAAAGAAGAACATAGAGTCAGCTTATAAGAATATTTACGACAGCTACAATGACAAATACAAAACTGTATCCAATTTGAAGATTTCCAAATTCACAGCTTCTATCGCGGATACATCTTTCAGAGTGGATTCAGATGATGGATGCCCGGTGATTAAAGTTTCAATTAAACTAGGATATACATACAAGATACAGTACTCAGGAAGTGATAAAGCTAACGACAAGAATAATAACAATAATTCAGCTTACATATATTATAAATATGAAGATGGTAAGTGGAAGATTAATTCTATGTATCTTGGATTTGGATTTTATTAAAATACTGTTTTGACCGGGACTTATGTTCCGGTCAAATTTGTTCTGCATTGTACTAAAAAAAATACAATTTTTTCTGTTGATTTTATATAGAGAGTAGTGTATATTAATACTTGCTGTGACATTGATAGCTGTGAAGCGTGAGGTTGCTGCTTTAATAAAGCAGGTTTTCCGTGGAGCGAATGTCAATGCTGGAGATAATCTCCGGCGAAGAAACTGGCGACAAGTCACTGTACCAAAATCATCTGCAATACGCAGAAATGACGCGCGTGGGTCGAATTATGAATGAGACTATATGATACGCGTGGGAGTGTGTACAGTCACCGCTTGTCGTACTTAAACAATAAAGTGCGAAGGAGGCGACTTTTTTTATGGCAAATCAGGTAATCAGAATTACTCTGAAGGCTTACGATCATCAGTTGATTGATCAGTCAGCTAAGAAAATCATCGAAACTGCTAAGAAGACAGGAGCACAGGTGAGTGGTCCGGTACCTCTTCCAACAAAGAAGGAAGTTGTTACTATTCTTAGAGCTGTTCACAAGTACAAGGATTCAAGAGAGCAGTTCGAGCAGAGAACTCATAAGAGACTTATCGATGTATTATCACCATCTCAGAAGACTGTAGATGCATTATCTAAGTTAGAGATGCCAGCTGGTGTATTCATCAACCTTAAGGTAATGAACTAATCATTATCTGGAATTTTTCATTATTAAAGCAATAATCCTAAGGGTTTAATATAGAAGTAACAAGCAGTGGTGCGGGTTCCACTTATATTAGCTGTTCTAGGATGACAGGATGCGCTGTG
>ERZ772876.3402-NODE-3402-length-11593-cov-2.546282_pt1 | contig 11593 bp, 12 predicted proteins | sample MGYA00580584_ERZ772876 | MGnify/ENA primary metagenome ERZ772876 (study PRJEB29015, sample SAMEA2737728) | human gut metagenome | biome: human gut; feature: human-associated habitat; material: faeces | place: China | collected 2012 ...
AGTGCAAAGGCCGCATCCGGGTATTGTACTTCCAGTTCCGGGAGGCTTTCGGGGGATGCGCTGCGGAGCATGTCCATGCCGGGGATGCTGTTAAAGACGGCATCCTCTTGACGATGAAGCTCCTGCCGGGTATGACAGACGGGAATGGAAGTCGTGCTCATTTTGAGTCTCTCCTTTTTCTGTACGCACTGGGTGAAATAATACCATGAAATAATTGAAAAAAACAGACTTGACTTTTTCGGAAACCTTGTTCCGCCAATGACCGAATCAATATTACTATAGAATAAGTCCAATAAAACGGGACGAAATCGAGCAAGACTGAGGTTTCCCTTGAAAGGAGGTGATGCACTTGAAAAACCGACGTGCTTTTAAGGATAGGCGCTGCTCCATTTTTGTAATGAAAATGGCCGGAAATAACCTGAATGGCCGATACAGCTGCCTGACCGCAGGCGCTGTACCGGCCGTTTCCATTATGAATGGAGGCGGATAACCTATTCGAACACCTTTTACCCGCATCGGCAACAAATCCAATCTGCTGCCGATCATTCTCTCCGTATTCCCTACGGAATACAACCGCTATATAGAAGTCTTTGGCGGCTCCGGAGCCGTGCTGCTGGGAAAGCCGAAGGACAAGTTCGAGGTCTACAATGACCTGGACGATGAACTGGTAAACCTGTTTCGCTGTGTCCGGGATCGGCCCGCGGAATTCCTGCTGGAGCTGGGACTGTTGCCCCTGAACTCCCGGACGGAGTTCGGGGAATGGCTCAAATTCCACACAGGCAGAAGGGATCCCGTCCTCTTTCTTCCCACGCAGGATGTGATCATTGACAACCTGCTCCCTATGCAACAGTGGGCAGAGCAGATGAAAAAGGCACTGCACGACCGGGCGGACTACAAAGAAGTCCTCCAGGCGGCAGCCTTTTTCAAGCGCACGCGCAACAGCTATGCCAGTTCCGGCAGGAGCTTTGCCTGTCAGCCTTTCAGCGTTCGGACAACCTTCCGGCAGCTGGAAGATACCTCGGACCGCCTTTCTAATGTCATCGTGGAGAACCAGAGTTTTGAAACCCTGATTCCCCATTATGACCGGGAGGACTCCTTCTTCTACTTAGACCCGCCGTATTATAAGAGCGAGTATGTGTACGAGGCGGAATTCGGCTGGGCGCAGCATGTTCTCCTGCGGGACACCCTGGCAAACTGCAAGGGCAAGTGGCTGGTTTCCCAATCGGACTTCCCGGAGGTTCGGGAGCTGTTCAAAGACTACTATATTCTGGAATTCAAGCGCATCCACTCCATGGCACAGCGCACCCACCCCGGAAGCCAGTTCGGAGAGCTGCTGATCGGCAACTACGATCTGCTGGAACGGGAGCGGGAGCAGCCGGAGCAGATGAGCATGACGGAGATGCTGGGTCAACCCATCGACAATGAACAAATCTTAAAGGAGCGGATAATACCATGCAGAAATCGAACAACGAAGTCGTAGAGAGTGTCCTGATGGCCATTCCGGCAGACCTGCTGGAGGAAGTAGGCATCGACCTGTATTCCACCATCCAGATGAGCGTTTCCCGGGGACGGATCATCATCGAGCCAGTGGACGAGGAAGAAAGTACATTCCACCAGCGGTGTCCCCATGCCTGCTGTGAGGGGTGCCAGAGATGAAGATATATCGGATTATTGGCAATGAGGGGAGGATTACCATTCCCTACGCCATCCGGCAGGCGGTGGGATTCCTGCCGGATGATGTGGTGTCCTTCCAGCTCATGGAGGATGACAGCGTGTTGGTTCGCCGGGAGGCGCTGCGGGGAAAGGAGAAGATTCCGCCTGGCTCCGGGCGGGACGCTTCCCTTATCGCCTTCCTGGAAAGCCTGGATGAAAAGCAGCGGTACAGCGCTTTGGTACATCTCTCTGTCCTGTGGGCGCAGAGCCATGACAAAACAATGGGGAGGGATCAGGAGTGAGCGGATACCGGGTTGTGTATGTGGAGCCGGGAAAGCCTGCTGCGGAGAAGGAGATCGGAACCAAGCTGGAAGATATTCAGGAAGCGGTGGGAGGGCTTATCGAATGTGTGTATCCCCATGGGGACAGAACGGTTTTGGTCTGTAACGATGAAGGAAAGCTTCTGGGAATGGAAGGCAACCGACGGCTCGACAATGGTTCCATCATTGCGGGGCCGTTCTTCGTGATTGGGGATGCAGGTGAGCATTTCCGCTCCCTGACGGACGCGGAGGTCAACAAGTATCTCCAACTGTATGCAGAACCCCAGCAGATATCCCAAAGGGAAGTCCAGGCGGATATGGGATTCACATTTTACAGTTTCTGAGAGGTGTGCCGTGAAAATCAAAGCGAAGATCGACCGTATGGTAAATGCCGGAAACGTCAAGGCAATTGCCTCCGTTTCGCTGGATGGGATGTTCGTGGTAAAGAACCTGAAGGTCATGGACGGGAAAAAGGGACTGTTTGTGTCCATGCCCCAGGAGACCTTCACCGGGAAAGACGGGCAGAAGAAGTACAGCAATACCTTTTTCGCCCTGACCAATTCCGCCAAGCTGGAGCTGCAGGAATCGGTTTTGCAGGCTTATCAGCAGCAGATGGATCCTAACTATGTTCCCCGACAGGGATACGGGGGACAGCATGTCCCCCAGGAGGTTCAGCACCAGCGGGACTACTACCCCCAGCAGTACCCGGAACCGCAGTACCCGGACTGGGTCAATGACTCCGATGACGGAATGCTTCCCATGGATATGGGCGTCATGTAAACCGCAATTCAATACCAGCAGCTTGCCTCTGTGTTTTTCACAGGGGCTTAATTTTTTCTTGGAAAGGATGACTACATGATATTGAACCTGAAACGCTATATCTCTCTTCTTCTGGTTCTGATGCTGCTCATCGGCATCGTACCTACAGTTAACGCCGCAGAGCTGGACAGTGAGCGCACTCTGCCGGAGGAAACAGTCTCCGAGGCATCGGAGCAGACCGAGCAAACCGACCCAACGGAACCGACAGAACCCACGGAACCCACAGCGCCGCCGGGGGATACCGGAGATGCAGATTTGGTTGATCCCGGCACCGCGAGCGAGGTAGGCGACTATGCGGTAATGTCCATTGCCAGTACGCAGAACAGCATTATGCTGTTTGATTATGCGGACAACGGCAATTACACCACCGTCCTCAATTCTCAGGTGTCCTGTGCCTACAAACCTAACGGCAGCGGCACTATTCGGACTGCCTATATCAAGAACATGGGCTGGCACTTTGCCCGGTATGGCGGCGTTGCCTATCCTGACGATCCCCTGTACTGCATTGAGCCTTGGCGCAGCTACGCAGCCAGCACCTCCGGCAACTCCGTTGATCGGGACGTAACACTGGATGGCAGCGGAAGCACGCAGGGATCGAATGTATGGCATGCGCTGCCCGCTGAACGGCGGGAGGCCATTGGCCTGATCCTGTTGTACAGCAATCAGATGTGGGATCATTCTATCAGTGTGACCACCACCTCCAAGGCCAACAACCCCAACGTTCCACTCCGTGTGGCAACCCAGTTCCTGATTTACGAAATTGTCTGTGGGCTGCGGGATCCCAGTACCTTCACACTCAATTCCACAAATGAATGCGGAACAGCTGGCGATATCTTCTACAACGCAGGCGTCGCTTCGGTGCCTAATTTTGCTCCGAACTACAATTCGCTGGTATCCAATATTCAGGCGGCGAAGAAGATTCCCAGCTTCACAAGTTCCTCCAGCGGCAGCGCACCCACCATCACCCTGACGGGCAAGGAAACGGCTGCTACAGATGCCAACGGCGTTCTTGCCAACTGGAGCTTCACAGATGGAAACGGTGCGGCGTTTTATAAATCGGGAAATACCCTGTACATTACGCAGACCGGGACGATCTCGGAATCCACTGTATTCAAGGCCACCCGGTATCTGCCCTCCGCTTCCAGCTCCTCCTATAATCTGTGGTATATGTCCGGCTCTAGCTACCAGACAACCATTTCCCTGTACAATGCTTCCAGCGGAAATCTCAATGCCTATTTCAAGCTGCGTGCACCCGATCCGGGCGCTATCAGCCTGACGAAGACCACCGAGGACGGCAAGAACCTATCCGGTTGGCGGTTTGGGATTTATAGTGACAGCGCCTGTACCAGCCTGGTATCCGGGCCGCATACCACGGACAGCAGCGGTAAGATTTCCGTGACCGGGCTGTCGGCAGGTACTTACTATGTCAAAGAGCTGGGGCATACGGACAGCAGCATCAACGCTCTCTACAGCTGCTCCAGTACCAATCCCCAGAAGGTGACGGTCACCAGCGGCGGAACTGCGGCTGTCAGCTTTGTAAATAAGCTGAAAACGGGGTCTGTCAGCCTGACGAAAACAACCGAGGATGGTAAGAATCTCTCCGGGTGGCAGTTTGGAATCTATTCCAATTCTGCTTGTACGACCCTGGTTTCGGGACCGCATACCACCGATACAAGCGGCAAAATCTCCGTCACAGGGCTGACACCCGGAACCTACTATGTTAAGGAGATCGGGCATACGAACAGCGCAATCAATGCCCTGTACTACTGTGCCAGCGCCAACCCGCAGTCGGTGACCGTTACCAGCGGCGCTGCTGCCTCCGTCAGCTTCACAAACAAGCTGAATACAGGCGGCGTGAAGCTGGTCAAGACTACGAACACAGGTGAAAATCTGGGCGGCTGGCAGATCGGGCTTTATACGGATTCGGCCTGCACAAGCCCGGTGACCGGCTCTCCCTTCACAACAGGGGAGGATGGAACCGTAACCGTCACAGGTTTGCTGCCGGGAGCCCTGTATGCTAAGGAGCTTGCTGGAAGCGATCTCTATTGGGAGTGCGATACCGCGGTAAAGACGGTGACCGTCGCTGCCAACCAGACGGCAACCGTAACCTTTTCCAACACCCACAATGGCTGGGCCAAGATTATCAAATCCATGCCGGATGGGGGCAGTGTGGCAGGTTGGGAATTTGAGGTCTACTCCGCGGATAACAAGCTGGTGGGAACCTTTACCACTGGGGAGGACGGCTCGGTCCTGACGGACTACCTGCTTCCCGGCACCTACACCGTCAAGGAAATCCTCCCAGAGGGAAGTCCATACATCTGCGAAGATTCCAATCCTCAGACCGTAACCATTGAAGCGGGGAAAACGGCGGAGGTGACCTTTACCAATCGCTTGAAGCCCGGGGAAATCTCCGTTCAAAAGGTGGATACCCGGGGTGAGCCCCTTACCGGAGCGGAATTCTTGCTGGAATGGTCTGCTGACGGCAGCCAGTGGGCGCCTGTGACCTTTACGGATTTTCTGGATGCCACGGAAGGTACTTGTACCTCGGAGGGGCTTACAGAGGGTAAGCTCATCAGCGGAGAGGATGGGTTGGTTCGTTTCACAGGCTTGTATCCCGGTAGCCTTTACCGGTTGACGGAAACCAAGGCCCCGGAGGGGTACCAGCTTCTGACAGAGCCTGTCCATGAGGGCAGTATCCAGGTGGGGAACGAATACTTTGTTCAGCTGACGGTGGTCAACGCTCCTGTGTTTGAACTTCCCATGACCGGCTCTATGAGCGGCAGATGGCAGTTCTGCTTCCAGCTGGCGGGTGGCTTCGCTCTGCTGGGGCTGCTGATTTACATAGCTCTGAAGAAGCGGAGATAATCCATGAATCCGCCCTACAATGCCAGGGACAGGCCTGTGTCGCCGCACCGGACACAATGCTCCATTTCCCGCAAAGCGGAAGATTCCGCCAGTGTCCGGGCAGCTCCTTTCCCCACGAGGGCCGTTCGCCCTCGTGGGCACCCCTAAAATATAATTTCTATACGAAAGGATTTGTTTGTATGAAAAACATTACCAAAGCAATCGCCCTGTGTTTGGCACTTCTGCTGTGCCTGAGTTTCCCTATCAGCGCGTCCGCCTTGGAGGTGAACAACACCGCCATCGACACAGACACCAAAGGCACCCTGACGATCTACAAGATCGACCTGACAAACGCTGAAAAAGACGGCGTCTGGGACAGCTCCTATGTCAGCACCGGCGTCTATGACCAGGATGTCTACGATGCCCTCATCGGCGCTGCCCGTGCTGGGGATACCGATGATACTTCCGATCTGGGCAACGGAGAAACCAGCCACGGGTATGCTGTGAAGGGGGTAGAGTTTACTTACCTTCGGGTCGCGGATATCGTTCAGTTCACGGAATCCACGGCCGACGGCGTTGGTTTCGACCATGTGGAAGTGCTGTATGGCATCGACAAGACTAAGGGTGCTGACCTGCTCTCCACCCTCGGTCTGGCGGCTGGCGCTCAGCGGTACGAGAACGCTGGCAATTCTGACAAGCTGGACAGTGCAAATTACTATTATCAGTCGGATGTCCTTGTTGCCGCGCTGAATACCGCTCTGGAAACCAACGCGACTACCGTTAAGAACGCTCTGGAATCCTATGTGGCTGCCAACGGTGGCACTGCTATGCCCCTGACGGATGCCTACGGCAAAACAAGCGCTGCTGACATGGACCTGGGACTGTACCTGCTGGTGGAAACCAAGGTTCCCGAGATGGTCACCAGCACCTGCAACCCCTTCTTTGTCAGCCTGCCCATGACCTCTGTCAACGGCAGTAATGCCACGGACGGCGGCACCCGCTGGATCTACGATGTGACCATCTATCCCAAGAACCTGACTGGCATTCCCTCTCTGGAAAAGACTCTGCGGGAAAACAAGAACGATACCGGCAAGCACAACGGCACTGCCAATGATATCACCGACGGTTACGCCCATACCGGTACTGCCTCTGACGGTGATATCGTTGACTACCAGATCGTCAGCACCCTGCCCAGCATTACCTCTGAAAGCACCTACCTGACCTGCTACACCTTCATTGATACCCTGAGCAAGGGCATCACCTACAACAAGAATGATGTGGTCCTGGAGTTCTTCACGGATAGCGCTTGCACCGGAAAAATTGCCACATGGCGGGAGGGTGAAGGCAAATTCACTGTGACCTACTCCGCTACGGATGCCAAGGATTCTGTCATGACCATTGAAATGACCTCGGATGGCCTGAAGGAAATCAATACCTCCAAGGCTGTGTACACCGAGGCTGGCATGGTCAACTCCGGTTACTCCGACTGCACGGTCCGCATTACTTACGCTGCCACCGTGAACAGCGATGCTTCCGTTGTATATGGCGACGATGGTAACCCCAATGAGGTGGTACTGACCTGGAAGCGTTCTTCCCAGGACTACTACGACACCCTCGTAGATGATGCGCACGTTTACACCTATGGTATTGAGCTGACCAAGCTGTTCTCTGACGGCAAGGGCGACTTCTCCAAGGTGGAGTTCCTTTTGCGGAATAAGACCGACGGCTATTATGTAAAGGCCGTGCTGGATGAAGCCACCGGAATTTACTATGTGACGGATCATGTGAATAAGAAAGCGGAGGCTACCCGCTTTGTTCCCGTGGATGCAGGAGATTCCAAGGGCAAGGTCATCGTCAAGGGGCTGGAGGACGATGAGTATGTCATTGAGGAAACCAAGACCGCAGATGGTTACACCCTCCTGAAGAAAGCCATTTCTGTGGTGATCTCCCAGAAAGAATCCACCGCGGTCTGTGACATTTACGCTTCCGATGTCCTTGGCCTGATCCAAAACGATCCCCGGTATGCTACCATTATCAATGACACCGGCGACCTCCACAATATGCCGCAGAAGCACTTAGAGCATAAGCTGCTGACTGCTTCTGCCACCGTGGACGGCAACCAGGTCAACATGCTGGAGGATAACGGATCTTCCAATGCGGAAGCACCTCTGACCGTGGTCAACACCAGCGGCTTCGATCTGCCTGCCACCGGCGATCACGGTGTGTGGATGTACGGCCTGGCCGGAATCCTGCTTATGACTGCCTCCGCTGTCTGCATCGTTGTCACCACCCGCAAAAAATCCAAGTAAGCCGCCATCCGCCCCGGAGGGAAACCTCCGGGGCGATCCATTGGGAGGAAAGAACATGAAACGAAGGTATCTGCGAATTGTCATTGCCGGACTCATTTTCCTGCTGGCGCTGCTGCTGACCTTGTATCCCGTCATCAGCAACCTCTACAATCAGGAGCATCAGTCCCAGATTCAGACAGCCTATCGGGAGGTGCTGGAGCAGACGGATACTTCTGAGCTGGAGCGTATCCGGAAAGAAGCCATTGCCTATAACGCGGCGATCACCCCAGGAACGGTGGAGGAAGCCTACTCCCAGGAATCCATTCAGATGGCATCCGAGGATTATGTTAACCAACTGGATTTGAGCGGTACCGGGATCATGGGATATGTGGAGATTCCCACAATCGGCGTTGACCTGCCTATCTACCACGGAACAGGAAATGATTCTCTGGACAGAGGAACCGGGCATCTTTTGGGTTCCTCTTTGCCGGTTGGTGGAGAGAGTACCCATACCATCATCACGGGCCACAGCGGTATGGCGTCCCAGAAGATGTTTACCGACTTGGAGCAGCTTCAGGAGGGGAATGTGTTTTTCCTTCATGTTCTGGATGAGGTATTGGCATATCAGGTGGATGCCATCCATACGGTGCTGCCTCACGACACCACTTTTCTGGGCATTGTTCCGGGACAAGATCTGTGTACACTGGTGACGTGTACCCCCACGGGAGTGAATACCCACCGCTTGCTGGTACGGGGAACCCGGATTTCCTATGAACCATCCATAGAAGCGCAGAATGCAGAACCGGAACATGAGGTAGTTACTTCTTCCCACTGGGAGGATCAATACTGGTTTGGTATCCGTCTGGGTGTGATGGCTATGGTTAGCATTGTCCTGCTGGTTAATGCTGTGCTTTTCATCCGAAAAAAACGGAGCAAGCCCGCACGGAGAAAAGGAGGCCGCTATGTCAGAAAGTAAGAGAAAGATATTCTTTGCGATTCTGGCTGTCCTGCTTCTGCTGCCCGGCTGTATTATGCTGCTCTACCCAAGCCTGAATGGATTGTGGGTGGATTATACCATGCGCCGTAATGCTGAGGCGTTCCGAAGCTATGTTGTGCTGTCACAAGGGGTGCCCGAACAGGAAGCATCTCATGTGGTGAACCCACAGCCGGAACCTACGCAACCACAATCACAGCTTCCGTCTGAACACCCCCAGCTATGGCTGGACATGAAAGCCTATAATGAGGACATCTTCCGGGAGGGGCAGGAGAGCCTGTCCAATCCAACTGCGTATGAAAAGTCCAGCTTCCGGCTTTCTGACTATGGGCTGGAAAGCGAGGTGTTCGGTGTTCTCTCCATTCCCAGACTATCCCTTGAGATGCCCATTTACCTGGGGGCGTCCAAACAGAATATGGCGAACGGAGCCACTGTCATGGGGCAGACCAGCCTGCCCATTGGCGGCAGCAACACCAACTGTGTTCTTGCCGGACACCGGGGCTGGAACGGCGCGGCATATTTCCTGTACATCAACCAGCTGGAGCCGGGAGACACCGTAACCGTCACCAATCTCTGGGAAACCCTGACCTATGAGGTTGTGGAAACCCGGATTATCTCCCCAAACGATGTGGATGCCATCCACATTCAACCAAACCGTGAATTACTAACCCTGCTCACCTGCCATCCGCCTGCCTCCGGAGGGAAGCAGCGGTATCTTGTGTTTTGTGAGCGTGTTTATGAAATGGAGGTTACATGAAGAAGAAAAGAATTGTAAGAATGTTCACCATGGCCAGCGTCATGATGCTGCTGGTCGCATTCCTGGCGGTGCCTGCCTATGCCACCGGCGGAAACGTGTCCGGGGCCATCGAGGGCACCTGGAACGCGGCCCAGGGACAGATCAAGGACATCGTCAACAACGTGGTATTCCCAGTGATCGACATGATCCTGGCGGTGCTGCTGTTCGTGAAAATCGCCACGGCCTATATGGACTACCGCAAGCACGGACAGTTTGAATTCACCGCGCCGGCAATTCTGTTTGCCTGCCTGCTGTTCTCCCTGACCGCCCCCAGCTACATCTGGAATATCCTGTAAGGATGGCCGCATATCTCGTTTTGGGAAAGGGGGTGGTGACCCATCTTTGATTGGTTAGGCGATATCCTGGCGGGTCTGGGAGAGGCTCTTGGCGGCGCTTTTGAGAACATCGGCGAGGATATCGTAAACTCCGTCTGGAACGCATTGGTTCAGTGGCTGTATGAAGCCTTTTATACCGCCATTGGCGAGCTGTTCGCGGACATCAACAATCTGGGCGTGGAGATTTTTGACCTCAGCTGGGTGCAGGCTGTGGTCAATCTGTTCACCATGCTGGGCTGGTCGCTGTTTGTGGTTGGCGTGGTGGTGGCCGTCTTTGAGGTGGCCATTGAGAGCCAGAGCGGACGGGTCAACGTGAAGGGCACCGCTCTGAATGTGCTGAAAGGATTCTTCGCCGCCAGTCTGGTGGGGGTCCTGCCGGTGCAACTATACAAAACCTGCTGTCATTTGCAGGGAATCTTCACCGCTGACCTGGCAGGAATTTTCGCGGGGGAACAAAGCAGCACCATATGAGGGAATAGGCTGTGACCATGCTGAACCGAAACTTTGGATAGAAAAGAAAACTGCACCGAGGGGAATTGAGTTTCTGATTGGCCTCGGCGCGCAGGATGGCGCACAGTACATTCTTGACCACTATCCGGTGAAGCTCGTGTTTGTAACGCGCGGCGCGGACGGCTGCTGGTTCCAGAGCCGCAGCGCAAGCGGCCATGTGGACAGCCTGAAGAATCTCAAGGTCGTTGATACGACCGGCGCGGGCGATATTTTCGGCGGCAGCGACGTGTGGAAGCTCTTGCAGACCGGCAAGAAACCGAAAGATTTGGACGAAGCTGAACTGCGGAAAATTGTATCGTTTGCGTGTCGGGTCGCAGGGCTTTCCACAACGAAACCGGCTGGGATATGCAGTGTCCCTGCGGTTGATGAGCTGTAATGGGAAATGTGCAGAAAATAGGCCCTTGGAAGCGCAGCATACGAAATCAATTATTTATACAACAAGCGACTTGCGAGAGAAAGGGCGGTTTGGAGAACTGGGGCCGTGTCAGAAATACGGGAATGCGTCAGGCGCTTCTTTGGCGTAACCATTGTACAGAAAAAGTGAGATCAGTAAGTCCTGTCGGCAAAGCTGTACCGTATGGACCTGCCCCACAGAGCGATTTCTGTGTACATCTACCTCGCTGATCGCGCCAATAAAGACGGCATCTGCTGGCCGTCGATTCCGACAATTTCCAAAGATCTGAAGCTGTCTGAATCTACTGTGCGCAGAGCACTGAATGATTTGCGCACAGTCGGGGCAGTGAAAACCAGACAGAGATATAGGGAGAACGGAGGATACTCGTCTCTCCTTTTTGCTCTAAAGGACAGTAGGTAACACAATATGCATCTGTGCTGTTCGGGCGATTTCGGACATTCTGGGCTGGGCATAGGGAAAAAGACAAGGCGAAGGAGAGGCTATCGCCTGGCATCTTTTTGAGGTGCTGAAACTCAAACCGGAGCAGACGAAACGAATCGTATTCCATGAAATCACGAAAACCGCTATATTAAAAGCTATCGAGAATCCGCCGGAGATCGAAATTAACCTGGTGAACGCA
>ERZ772876.3424-NODE-3424-length-11550-cov-28.467595_pt1 | contig 11550 bp, 13 predicted proteins | sample MGYA00580584_ERZ772876 | MGnify/ENA primary metagenome ERZ772876 (study PRJEB29015, sample SAMEA2737728) | human gut metagenome | biome: human gut; feature: human-associated habitat; material: faeces | place: China | collected 2012 ...
GGTATGATAGGGGTCTCCAAAACCTTTGGTGGGAGTTCGATTCTCTCATCCCCTGTTTGTTAAGCGTCAGAAACCTTGGATTTACAAGGCTTCTGGCGTTTTTATTTATATAAGAAAAGTTGACTTAGCCGTACGGCTTATTGTATAATCAGAACTATACAAAATTAGCCGTACGGCTTATTTGCAAAGCGTATATATATAATTTAGCCGTACGACCATATGATGCGTATGAAGTTATGTGTTGATAATTTGATATAGAAAGACGAGGAATATGTATGAAAATAATAGATTCAAAATCTTTGGGTGAGGCAATCAGAATAAGAAGAAAAGAACTGAAATATACTCAGGCTTATATAGCAGAATTTACAGGATTTAGTGTAAGTTTTATTTCGGATTTGGAAAGAGGTAAGGCTACAGCAGAAATCGGAAAGGCAATTACAATTATCAATTTACTGGGAATGGATATTCTCGTAGAAAAGAGAGGTTAGAATATGAGAAATTTGGGGGTTTGGATAGAGATTGGTGGCTTGCAGACATATGTAGGTCGTATAATTGGAGAAAAAGAAGAAGATGCTAGATTCTCATATGCAGAAGAGTATTTATCTGGTAACATAGCCAGACCGATATCAACACATTTGCCATTATCTGAAAACGCATTTTCCGTTGATGATACAAGGAATTTTTTTGAAGGTTTGTTACCTGAAGGATTTACCAGAAGATGTGTGGCTGGGTTATTGCATACAGACGCAAATAATTATCTGTCATTATTAGCCGGGTTAGGTAATGAGTGTCTGGGAGCAATAAGAATTACAGATGAGAATAACGAAGTAGTAAATGCAGATTATCAGAAATTGACAATTGATGAGGTTAGTCAGTTGGCAAGAGAAGGAGCAATGGAGACTGCGGAGTTAGTCACAAAGTCACATTTGTCACTTACGGGAGCATCTGGGAAGGTTGGGTTATATTATGATGAAAATAATAAAGATTGGTATTTACCAAAAGGGTCAGCGCCAAGTACACATATAGTAAAGCAGAGTCATGTAAGGCTTGACGGAATAGTTACAAATGAGCAGTTGTGTATGATGACGGCAGGAAATATGGGAATAGAGATTCCTGAAAGTTTTATAGTCAATGTCGGTAATGGTAGAGATGAGGAAGTTCTGTTAGCAACTAAAAGATATGATCGTGCAATAAAGGACGGATTAAAAAAAATCAACGGATTAAAAAAAATCAACGGGTTAAATGTTCCGTACAGGTTACATCAGGAAGATTTTTCTCAGGCGATGGGAATTTCAGCGCATAACAAATATGAGAGTGAAAATACCGGATATTTAAAAATGATGTTTGAGATCATAAGACAGAAATCGTTCAACCCGATAGCAGATCAATTGAAAATGTGGGATATATGTATATTTAATTACTTAATAGGCAATACAGATAATCATATTAAAAATGTTTCATTGCTTTATGATGAAGAGTTGAAAACAGTACGCTTGGCACCGGCATATGACATATTGAGTACTGTGATATATACAAGCAGTACCAGAGATATGGCATTTAGTATTGGGAATGAGTATGATATCGAAAAGATCACCAGAGATTCATTTAGAAGAGAAGCAGCTAATATTGGACTAGGAGAGCAAATGGCCATGAAGCGGTTTGATTATTTGGCAAATGCGTTTCCGTATGCGCTGAATAAAGCATGTGATGAATTACTGGGCAAGGGATTTAACAAGGCGATTGATATTTATGAGAGAATTAGGGACAAGAGGAGAGAGTTTATTTCATGAGAAATATAAGGTTGATGTCTAATTTAAGGGGGTGATAGATAGGAAAATAGACAGTATCTATGATGGAAAGGCATTTGACTGGGGGCGTATTTCTGAGGATTGTGCGAAGTACAGGGATATATATCCAGAAGAATTCTATCAGTATATATTAATGCTTGGACTATGCAAAAAGGGGCAGAGCGTTTTAGATATAGAAACTGGAAATTTATAGTAAAATACGACAAAAACATAATAAGGATTTTGTTATGGGTTATGCGTTTAACCTTTGTAAAAATCAGGTTTTGATTGTACCATGTAATTAGAAATTCAGGTAAAGAGGGAATGGATATGATACATAACAGGGTTAGGATTGTGGATATCGCAGATGCACTAGGACTTAGTACTGCAACTGTCTCAAAAGTGATTCATGGCAATACAGAAAAGATTTCAGATGAAACAGTAAAACGTGTTCAGCAGGAGCTTGAAAGGACCGGATATATCCCGAATATGGCAGGCATTCTGCTTGCGAGAAACAACTCAAGAATCATCGGAGTGGTGGTGAATGACCATGTGAAGTATGAGGGGAGGGTTTTAGAAGATGGATTCGTGATGGCATCACTGAATGCACTTTCTCACGAGGTAGATGAAAAAGGATATTTTCTAATGATAAAAACAACAGCTGATATCAGTGAGATACCGGTGTTTGCTTCCATGTGGAATATGGATGGCCTGATCTTGATGGGATTTTGCGAAACAGATTATGAGAAGCTTCGAAACCAGATGCGGATATCATTTGTCGTGTATGATGGATATTTCGAGAAATGTTCCAAGGTCGTTAATCTTGTGATCGATCATTACGATGGTGGTTATCAGGCTGGACAATATTTCAGGGAGCTTGGACATAAAAAAGCATTATGTATAGCGGATAATTTTATATGCATGGATAAAGAGCGAATAGAAGGGTTTTGTGCAGCCTTTGAGCCGGGAGTTACCATGATATGGGAGATTCCAAAGACGGAAAAAGAGAGGACACGTTTTTATCAGGACAAATTGCAAGAGCTATTAGAGAGCGAGGTTACGGCTGTTTTTGCAGTGTCAGATTTTTATGCAATTGAGTTCATGCGGTTCTTACAGGGAAAGAACATAAAAATTCCAAAGGATATCCAGATCATTGGTTTTGATGATAATATGGCAAGCAAAGAAAGTAATCCTGCACTTACAACGATTCATCAGGATGCATCCCTCAGGGCAAAGACTGCTATAGAATGCATTGAGGCAATGCGCGATGGTGTGGATTGTGAGACGGAGATTGTGTTACCTGTTGGATTGATCAAAAGAGAAAGTACGGAGATGTTGGCATGTCAAAATTCATGAGATCTTTATGTAGAATAGCGATTCCTGTTACATTACAAAGCATGCTGCAGGCATCATTTTCAATTGTTGACCAGGTCATGATAGGTCAGCTGGGGGAGACGAACATATCGGCAGTTGGATTATGTGGTAACTTCTCTTTGATTTTCTCGGTGGTGATCGGTGCTGTGAGCACTGTTGCGGGAATTCTTATAGCACAGTTTATTGGAGCAGGAGACACGGAGGAAGCCTGGCGCGGATTGGATGTGAGCCTGATTTGTGGAATCATAGTATCTGCAGTATTTATGATTGCAGCCTGCGCTTTTTCGGCAGAGATTCTTGGACTTTATACAAAGGATACGGATATTATAAGCGCAGGTAAAATATATTTCAGAATCATAGCGTTATCGTATATACCTATGGCAGTCAGTAATATTATATCTGTCTGGCTGCGCTGTAAAGATCATGCATCAATACCATTTTTTGCAAGCTTTGGTGCAGTTGTTGTAAACACAGGGCTGAATTATTTATTGATATTTGGAAAAATGGGATTTCCACGTATGGGGGTAAAGGGTGCAGCGATAGCGACTCTTATTTCCCAGTTGTTTAATATGACGTTTATTTTGATATGTTTTGTCATATGTATCAGAAAAGATGGAGACACAACGATGCTGTCTTTGCATTTTAGAAAAATTACTATCAGGGATTATCTTATAATGATCATGCCAATTTTGATCAGCGAATTTCTGTGGAGCCTTGGACAGAATGTTGAGTCTGCTGTGTATGGACATCTTGGCACGTCGAACCTGACAGCATACACACTTACATGTCCGGTGCAGGGGCTTATTGTGGGCGCGTTAAGCGGCTTGTCTGCAGCAGCCGGGGTAATGGTTGGCAAGAGACTCGGCAAGAAAGAGTATGACGAGGCATATACAGAGTCTGAGAAGATTATGTGTGCAGGCTTGATCGGTGCAGTGATCATATCGGTATTGCTCATTCTACTGGCAGGAGCTTACACCGGTTTGTATAGGGTAGATCATGGCGTAAAGAAGATAGGACAAATTCTGCTTATAGTATTTGCCCTGTATGCCCCGGTCAAGGTGGAAAATATGATACTTGGAGGAGGAATCATAAGAAGTGGAGGCAACACAAAAATCATCATGATCATTGATGTTGTTGGCACATGGTGTATCGGAATTCCACTGTGTCTGCTCGCGGCATATGTATTCGAATGGGGAATTATAGGTGTGTACACATTGCTCACTACGGAAGAAATATTCAGATTAGCCGTATCGCTGGCTATTTTTAGAAAGCGCAAATGGATGATCAGTTTGTCATAGAGTTATGCTATGATAAATAACAAAGCGGGTGTAGTATTGCTCTGCGATAAATTCTTATTTTCTGTGCGAAGGAGAATATATATTGAGAGTTATATCTAAAGATGAAGCAATCATTTTATGGGAAAAATTAAATAATGAATTTAAGTTTAAGCCAGGAACAGACATCACTGGCGAATGGATTATAATACCAGGCGATACAAAAAAGTATCATAAAGCGACTCCCTGGAGTGAAAAACAAGAGAAAATAATCAATTCTATTTTGAAGGAACTAGGACTGGAAAAAATGTATGCCTTAGACTGGAATCATGATTGTTTTGAATTCTCACCAATGGAAGATATTTCAATGAATTATAACTATTATGATCCTGATAGAAAATGTCAAGTGTATTTTCCAACATATTATCCAGATGGAGATTATTATTTTTTTATTGATAGCACATGGGATTGTGGAATCTTCGGTCATCCCTGGCGAAATGAAATTATAGTGATGGGAAAAGAACTGATTAAAATGTTTGAAAAAAACAAGGGAAGACTGGGACTTTTTGCTTTTCACTGATAAATTCCTCGGAGACTGTCCGAATGCGACCTTGATGGGTATTACTGCGAGTAGTGGTGTAAATCAGAACAATGGTGGGTATATTTATCTTACAGATAATATCTGTGTGTACTATCCGGTGTTTTTGAGCCTTTCCGAGGCTGGGGAGCCTTTCATTGACACGGATCATACCCGGGAAAACAAAATCCCGCTCGATGTCGTAATTCCGATAACAAGTGAAAATGCAAAGAACATTTTCTCTATTGATAATTATGATAGAGAAGCCATGGAAAAAGGAAAAACCATGTTTGAAAGAGATGTTGAGTTAGAATATGCAGTTAGGTATCTACTGAACCGATACTAGGTTTTGACCAAGTATCGAGACAAAAACAACGTCCCTAAGCCGGTGCAGAGATGCACCGGCTTTTTCTTGACAAGTAAAAATTAAAATGATATGATTTTGATATCAAAATAAAACATGAGTTTATAAAAATGGAGGAATTGGTTATGGAAGAGAAAATTTATACTACGAAGCGAAAAGGTATGGCAGTGTTGATGACGGTTTTATTCCTTTATCTAATTGCGATTGCAGGTACTGTATTTGGAGCAGTAAGACATGAGGATTCCCCAGAGACAGGCTATCTGGTACTCACGATTGTCTCTATTGTCGTGTTATCACTTGGATGGTTTCCACTGATTGGGCTTCGCGTGCTGAAGCCACAGGAAGCATTGGTTTTGACGTTGTTTGGCGAGTATGTTGGTACGATCCGCGAAGCTGGTTTTTACTTTGTGAATCCATTCTGTACAGCAATCAATCCGGCAGCAACAACGAAGCTTGCACAGAGCGGTGATATTCAGACAGCAGCGAAGAGTGCATTTTCTATCTCTGCGGATGGTACATCTGTATCGGTTGATGGTTCTACATCAGGAAAGAAGATTTCATTAAAGGCGATGACTTTGAGCAATGGAAGACAGAAGATCAACGACTGTCTCGGTAACCCGGTGGAGATCGGAATTGCTGTTATCTGGCGTGTGACCGATACAGCAAAAGCAGTTTTCAATGTCGATAACTATAAGGAATATTTATCCCTGCAGTGTGACAGTGCGCTTCGTAATATCGTGCGTGTCTATCCATATGATGTCGCACCGAATGTCGACACGACCGGTGACGGTGTAGCCGATGAAGGCAGTCTGCGTGGTTCTGCAGAGGTCGTAGCCTCCAGAATCCGTGATGAGATTCAGAGCAAGGTCAATGAGGCAGGGCTTGAAATTGTGGAAGCAAGAATTACATATCTTGCATATGCACCGGAAATTGCATCCGTGATGTTGCAGCGACAGCAGGCATCTGCTATTATAGATGCTAGAAAGATGATTGTAGACGGAGCAGTTGGAATGGTAGAAATGGCGTTAGAAGAATTAAATAAAAAACAGGTCGTTGACTTGGACGAGGAGCGAAAGGCAGCTATGGTTTCAAATCTCTTGGTAGTTTTGTGCGGCAACCATGATGCGCAGCCAATCGTGAACTCAGGAAGCTTATACTAGATGGCAGCGAAAAAACAGATTCCGCTCCGCTTATCGGAAAAACTGTATGCCGATATTGCCGCATGGGCAGAAGATGACTTTCGATCCGTCAACGGACAGATTGAATATCTCCTATCCGAGTGCGTGAGACAACGGAAGAAAGATGGAAAATATGTCTCTGAGGAGATTGACGTTCCACCGGAACTGGATATCAAATAATATGAGACAGGGGACACTCTTCGGGACAAAAACAACGTCCCCAAGGTAAGTAACGTCCCCAAGGTAAGTACTTGAATTTGTATCTAGGTGGTAGGGAATGAAATACCAGTTATTGACAAAAAGTTATAAATTATATAGTATAGCAACAATTAAAAAAGAGCTTGTCTCGGCATGTAAGAAGACTATAGATTTTGCTGTTTCTGAACATAACAGTTTTATCTATAGTCTTTTTATTTGGCAACAGGAGGTTGTATGAGTAAAAGAGAGTGGATAAAGAAGATAGCTGTTATAATAATTGGTTCAGTTATTGCCGCATATGGCATAACACTGGCATTGTATGCAGGATTTGGCGGTGCGACTCTGGCGGTATTATGGCAGGGAATATCTGGAACGTTTCATGTGAGTATCGGGGCAGCGTCGTTCATAGTGGCGGTGATAATGATCCTTTTTGTTCTCGTATATGACAGGTTGCAGATACATATAGGAACGATACTTTACCAGATCGTTTACAGTCTGTGTGTTGATCTGTTTGCGCAAATGCATGTCTACAGCAAATACATATGGCTCAATATGTTGATCATGCTTGTCGGAATTGTGCTGTTTGCGGTGGGAACGGGGCTGTATGCGGCAGCGGACCTTGGGCGCGGTTCGTATGAGGCTGTGACATTTGCACTTGCAGAGAAGAATCACTGGCAGGTGAAGGTAGTCAGGATGATACTTGATGCCGCCATAGTTGTGATAGGGGTGATTCTCGGGGGAAAGTTCGGTGTGTGTACGGTTGTTACTGTGATTGTATCTGGACCGATAATTCAGGGGACTGTTGAGAGGGCGAAGAAGGTTATAAAGCTATAGATTTTTCATTGACATGTAATTAGAAAAAATCTAAGCGTGGATATGCATAGGAGTATTAGTTTGTATTCTGCTTATAATGAAAAAACTTCATTCACGATATCTAATCTGTTTGGGATTATGATTGTAACATTTTATTCAATTGCAGAACCAAGTTAATTATGGAATAAATGCAAAAGGATAATGACAACGATCTTATCGTTTCTGAAATTAACTGGAGATATCGGATTTTGGGAGGAAAACTATGCTACTTCAAAAGATTTGGATGTCGCTTATCGCAGATGGTGCAATGACAATTTAGATACGCCAGTCAGTGAACGATACTCTGCAAGGAGATTTAAATAGCAATCCGTCGATTATGGAATTACTTATTACAAGAATATTCAAGTATGTAATGGTCGATTCTGTAGAGGATTTCGATGCGTTCATGTTAAGGTAAGGACAGATGATTTTAATTATCAATTATAGTTGAAATGGCGATAGGCACTATAAAAACCTGAATTTTGTTCAACCTATATATTGGTTTTATAAGTAGATGTTTTGGCCTAATTAATTTTAAGAATAAAGTTTTTAAGTACCTACCCTTTGGTGGACGTCTTTAAATTACACGATGTACTCATATATTTATAAGATATTTAGAAAAAATAATGCTTGACAAAGTGAATTATATGTTTTATCCGTTTTGAAATGTGGTATAATTTCATCAATAACATACGAACGGAGGAAGAAAAATGCTCACAACAAATGATAAAGAGGATGTCCATATTAGTTATCTTTCGGCAGTTTGTGCTAGTGCAAGTATTTCTTTTGATCTCCAAAGGCATGATGATGATAGTACAGACGGTATTGTAAAGAAACTAATAACTCTTGACGATGGAAGCAAATATATGTCTTCTTTAAGAATACAGTTGAAATGTACATCTTCTTTATCTCAATATTCAGATGGCGAAGAAATACTTCAGTATAAATTAAAAGTAAAGAATTATAATGATTTATGCACAAGGTGTACGACGCCTATCATTTTAGGGTTACTTGTATTGCCTGAGGATGAAAAGACTTGGATAGAGTGGTCTGAAACAGAATTGTTGATTAATGGGTGTATGTACTGGGCCAACTTTTCCAATAAGTTACCATCTAATAATAAAAACACGGTTACAGTGTCCATAGACAAGAAAAATTTAATTAATAAAGATACATTGTTAGAAATACTTAAAAAAATAGCAAAGGAGGAGTGGCCATGATTTATTCAGTGAACTTCATGGACTTGACAGAAAAGATAAATCCTCATGCTGTAGTAAAATACCTTAAAGATACTGGATGGATACAATATAAAACTAAAAAGGAATATATCAAAACATTTCAAAAAATCACAGATAAGGGAGACTTCTATCAGGTGATAATACCAATTGAAAAAGACTTGGCAGATTATAAACAGGCAATGTTTGAAGCAATTGAACAGATTGCGCTTTTAGAAGGACAATCAACAGAGCAGTTGATGCTATATTTACTAAATCCTAATACGGATATATTGAAAATTAGATTGCAGAAAAAAGATATTGAAGCTGGTAGCATATCGTTTGATGATGCTATTAATTTATTTGAAAATACTAAAAAGCTAATAGCTGCCACAGCTCAAGATGTTCTTCATCCGAGGTATATTCATCAAGGACGGCAAGAGGATGCTGTTTCTCAATTTATAAATAATTGTAAATTCGGTCAAACAGAAATTGGCAGTTATATTATTTCAGTTGTGTGTCCATTTGCTGAATTAGATGAATCAGATGAGTATAAACAATTAAGCATTTTTTCTGATGAAGAACAATGTGCAAATTCATTAACACGCAAAGTGACAAATCGAATTATGTCAAATGTTTCGATTATAAAAAAATATATAGACAGTGGAGAATTTGAGAAACTAATTTCTGACGATGAAGAAAAAATGATAAGTGCTAACTTTTATGAAGCATTGACAGGAATGAACATCTCAGAAGAAGATACAGCAGTAGAATTTATTGCACAATGGTCTCCAGTTGTTAAAAGAAATCGTTGCGATCAGGACAGAATTGTTTTAACACATGATTATTATCAACCGATAACTAGAACCATAGAAAAGCTAAGGGAAACAATAAATACTCATTCAAAAGTTGTTGGAAGAGTGAAAAAGTTAGAATCTATACCGGATGCTTCCAAGAGAACAAATGGAAAAGTTACAATTGTATATTTAGATGAGAAAGATAACAAAAAAACTGTAAGTTTACAATTGTCTAGAGATGATTATAACAAGGCAATAGAGGCTCATGAATCTGGTAGTCATGTGGAAGTAATTGGAGAAATTGAGGATAATGGAAAAAGAACAAGATCAATGACCGTAGAGTCTTTTTCTATTATTGATTAGAATAAAGTAATTTAATAGTAAGATATAAGAGTGACCATTTTTGTAGAAATACAGAAGTGGTCTTTTTGTATCTGTAAGGGAGAATGAACAATAATATTATAAAGAATAAACAGTATAAAAATAATAGTTGCACTGCTTGTTGTATAGTGTAGCAGTTTCACAACAAAGATAGGTCGCACAAGATATGTGGTTGGAGTGGTTTTAGTAAAGAATCTAAAGATAGTTTTGACGATAAAGCTAAGAAACCGATTATGTATAATTTTAGAGCAGGTATTTTTAAAGAATTTAGAACGATTTGTATTGTCGAAATGCAACCTAAAGGAAAAGGTACTGGTTGAGTGTGAAAAAGTAAAAAAAGGAGCAAGTACAAGATGGAAATTTTTTTGTTCCCAACTTTATTCCCAACATGTTATAATTATTTTGGTTGGGAATAAAAGATGGGTAAAGGAGTATACTAATGGATATTAAACAAATTGTTTTAGATTTATGTGCCTTAAGTGATGAACGGGAATGGTTTGAATTTAAGGAGAACTGGTTTCAGCCGGAAGTGTTAGGTGAATATGTATCTGCCCTGTCAAATGCAGCAGCATTTCATTATAAAAAAAATGCCTTTTTTATTTGGGGTGTAAATGATGTAACTCATGAAATTGTAGGAACCACTTTTAATCAGTATTGTGATTATAATAAGGAACCATATCAGAATTATCTTGCAAGAAATTTATCCCCGAGTATAAATTTTAAATTTGAAGAAACTGAAATTTCTGGAAAGAGAGTTGTGGTTTTAGTAATTCCGGCGGCAGCTGAAATCCCTACGGCATTTAAAGAAAAGAGGTTTTTAAGAATAGGATCGTCAAAATGTAATATTAAGGATTACCCTAAGAGAGAAATTGAACTTTTCAAAATACTGGATGGAAGAACAGAAACGATAGAAACGGTACCGGCAAAATACCAAGAACTTACATTTCAAAAACTCTTTGGATATTACGGTTCCAAAGGTATTGTTTTAAATCAAAAGACGTTCATTAAGAATCTGGGACTTAGAACAGAAGAAGGCGAGTTCAATATGTTGGCGCAGCTTCTGTCGGATAATTCTCATTTTCCGCTTCGGGTATCGATTTTTGACGGAGAAACAAAAGGCTCTAATCTTTTTTCTGTACGTGAATTTGGCAATGACTGTTTATTATATAGTTTAGATGAGTTATTGCGTTATGGAGATGTATTGAACCTGATTCAGGCGGATGAGACAAACAGGATCGTTGAGAGAAAGGAGGTCCCGTTATTTGATAACAAGGCATTTCGTGAGGCTATCATAAATGCTGTCCTGCACAATAAATGGGTGGAAGGAAATGAACCTATGATTTCGGTATTTTCCGACAGGATAGAGATACTATCAAGGGGAACACTTGCTCCGGCACAGACTATGGAGGGATTTTTCTTAGGAGAATCAATTCCTGTAAACGAAAAATTGTCAGAGATATTTCTTCAACTGCATATAAGTGAGAAATCAGGGCGAGGAGTCCCTAAGATTACGGAAATGTATGGGAAAGATGCATTTTCATTTAGAGAGAATTC
>ERZ772876.3439-NODE-3439-length-11516-cov-2.478667_pt1 | contig 11516 bp, 8 predicted proteins | sample MGYA00580584_ERZ772876 | MGnify/ENA primary metagenome ERZ772876 (study PRJEB29015, sample SAMEA2737728) | human gut metagenome | biome: human gut; feature: human-associated habitat; material: faeces | place: China | collected 2012 ...
GATGGAATTTTCCAGAATCAGGAAGAAGTAGATAAGTCTGGACAGCCAAACGCACGTGTCGGTGGATTGAAATACAAGGACTTAGATGGTAAAAATGGAATTACTTCAGATGACCAGACTTGGATTTTCGACCCTGTGCCAGCCTTCTCTTATGGTTTGAATATTGCTCTCAACTACAAGGGCTTTGATTTCAGTATGTTCTGGCAGGGTGTCTATGACCAGGATGTGTATAACAACCAAAAGTTCCAGACCGACTTCTGGGCTATTACTGATAGTGGTTCTAACAAGGGTACCCGTTTGCTCGATGCCTGGAATACCAACAACACTGGTTCTTCCATCCCACGCTTGAGCACCATGAATACAGCCGATGAGGGTCGTGCTTCTACTTACTTCGTTGAGAATGGTTCTTACTTGAAGTTGCGCACCTTGCAGGTGGGTTACACTATCCCAAGCAGCATCCTCTCTAAGTTGAAGATGACCAGTGCCCGTGTCTATCTCTCAGGTCAGAATCTTTTGACCATCAAGAGCAACAGCCTGACCTGTTCAGACCCAGAGAATCCAAACTGGAACTATCCACTTTCAACATCCGTATCATTCGGACTTCAGGTAGGTTTCTAAAATGTTTCATATTTTTTAAAGAGAATTCTAAGATGAAAAAGTTATATACAATGGTGCTTGCAGCAGCACTGATAGGAACATTCACCAGTTGTGATGATTTCCTGGATTACACCCCAACAGCTGTGGTTGATGAAGACAAGGCATTCAGCGAGCCAGACAAGATGGTAAACAGTGCCTATGCGATGTTGGGCAACTGTTGGTATTCTTACCCATTCAACCTTTGGCCATATGGTGACCTTTCTTCAGACGATTGCTTGAAGGGTGGCGGTGGTACCGGTGACACCGGTTATCACGATGTGGAGATTTGGAGTACCTTAACCTCTACTAAGGGCGAACTCGACGAGTTATGGTATCGTCTCTATTGTGCCGTTTCCCGTTGCAACCGTGCCTTGGTTTCTTTGCAACAGAATGGTGAGAGCACACTGGGTGCTGAGGTAACCAAGCAGCGTGAGGCTGAGGTTCGCTTCCTCCGTGCTCATTTCTATTTCAAGTTACTTAGCATGTATCGTCAGATTCCTTGGATAGACGAGAAGGTTTATGAGGATAAAACAACAGAGAGCACATCAAACACTCAGTTTACTTACGAGGGATTGTGGCAAAAGGTGATTGCCGACTTCCAGACTGCATACGATGTACTTCCTGCTAAGCAGAAGGATGGCGGTCGTGTCAACAAGATTGCTGCCGCAGGTTATCTGGCCAAATGTTATCTTACCATTGCCTGGGGTGATGGTTATGAGGCAACCAATGGCGTTGACCATATTAATGAGGAGTATATGCAGAAGGTAGTAGATTACACCGATGTTGTGAAGAATTCAGACTATGGTTACATGGCAGACTTCGGCGACATCTTCCTGCCTGACAATAAGAACAGCAAGGAGTCAGTTTTTGCTGTCCAGGCTTCCGACTATAGCGAGGACCATACCACCTTCGGACGTGGCAACTGGTCTAACGTGCTGAATGGCTGTTGGGGTATGTGGTCTTGCGGATGGGATTTCCACAAGCCTTCACAGGACCTGGTGAATGCCTTCAAGACCAAGAACGGACTTCCTGAGTTTGATGACTACAACAAGACTTGTGATTATCCTGTAAACGGTAAGCCTAATAGTCAGAAATGGGATCCACGTTTGTTCCATACAGTAGGAATGCCTACCTTCCCATATAAATATGAGTCTGGATACACGATGACTACGGCCAACTCTCGTACACCAAACGTTTATGGTTACTATACCTCTCTGAAGGAAGTTCCACAGCGTTCTAAGGGTGAAACTTTCAATGGCTCTTGGCAGGCGTTTGCCATGAACGACTATGTGCTCCGTTATAGCGACATCATGTTGATGCGTGCTGAGGCTTTGATAGAGTTGGGCCGTCTGGCTGAGGCTCGTACCATCATCAACGATATCCGTCAGAGAGCCAAGAATTCTGTGGATAAGCATATCGATTATGCCAAGGCTCAGTGTGATATTGCCCTTTATCCGGAGTCTTATTTCCAGGATAAGGAGACCGCAAGAAAGTGCCTGCGCTGGGAACGTCGCCTGGAGATGGCGATGGAGAACGGCCGTTTCTTCGACCTGCGCCGCTGGGGCATTGCTTCTGAGACATTGAACAAGTATTTTGCATCAGAGCAGAACGATAAGTATGGAGAGCAAACATACGCTCAATACCTGAAGGATGCCAAGTTCACACCGGGCAAGAACGAGTTCTATCCGGTTCCATATAACCAGCTGTATTACATTCCTGGTCTTTATAAGCAGAACAAGGGATACGAGTAATGGCTTACCGGCATTTTTAAATAATTAGATGTTTTTTAAATGTACTCAATTAATAAATTGACAATGAAAAAGATTTTTGTTTCAGCGCTTGTCGCTCTTTGCGGTTTCACCGCTAGTTATGCCCAGGAGGCTTCCTTCTTGAGCAATAACCACTGTCTCTATCGCATCAGCCAGGAGAGTCAGAACCAGAAGTGTCTCTTGCTTCCTGTACAGGAGGATGCTGAGATGGCAAATATCAAGGTGATTGCTGACAACAAGCAGGTGAAAGCCTTCAATGTGAAGTTGGCTAAAGACCACGTAGATTATTTCGTACCTCTCTATATGGATGAGTTTGCTGGCTTGAAAGGCCTGGCTCTCGATATCCATGTTAATGGTGATTATAGCAAGGAAGGACTGAATGCCCTCACTTGCTGGAAGGAGATGAAGTTCTCTGATGCTTTCGATATGAAGAATCGCGAACAGTATCGTCCGGATTTCCATCACACTCCTGCTTACGGATGGATGAACGACCCTAACGGTATGTTCTATAAGGATGGTGTATGGAATCTCTATTTCCAGTATAATCCTTACGGATCACAGTGGGAGAATATGACCTGGGGACATTCTACTTCCACCGACCTGGTTCACTGGAAGTTCCAGGGTACTCCTATCCAGCCAGATGCTGTAGGTACCATCTTCAGCGGTTCTGCCGTGGTTGACAAGAACAATACCTCGGGTTTCGGAAAGGATGCTGTGGTTGCACTTTATACTTCTGCTGCAGAAAACCAGACCCAAAGCATGGCTTACAGTACAGATAACGGCAAGACCTTTACAAAATATGAAGGAAATCCTATTATCACCAGTACTGTGCCAGACTTCCGTGACCCACACATGTTCTGGAACGAGGACATCAAGAAGTGGAATATGATTCTGGCTGCCGGTCAGCACATGGAAATCTATTCTTCAGATAACTTGAAGGACTGGAAATACGAAAGCTCTTTTGGTGAGAAGTATGGTAACCACGGCGGTGTTTGGGAATGCCCAGACCTGATGAAGCTGAAGGTTCGTGGCACCGATAAGGAGAAGTGGATGCTCATCTGCAACATCAATCCTGGTGGTCCATCCGGTGGTTCAGCAACCCAGTATTTCGTAGGCGATTTCGATGGTTATAAGTTTACTTGCGAGAGCAAGCCTGAGGTAACCAAGTGGATGGATTACGGAAAGGATCATTATGCTACAGTTACTTTTGATAACGCACCAGAAGGTCGCCGTGTGGCTATCGCCTGGATGAGCAACTGGCAGTATGCTAATCAGGTTCCTACCCAGCAGTACCGTTCAGGCAACTCTATTCCTCGCGACTTAGGTCTCTTCGAGTATAAGGGTGAAACTTATTGCAGCGTGGTTCCATCTCCAGAGATGACTGCGGCAAGAAGCAAGAAGGCTGGCAAGAAACTCACAGAATCTTGCGAGATGGTAGTGAATCTGAAGGGAAATGCTACTATCACTTTGAGCAACGACAAGGGCGAGAAGGTAGTGATGAACTACGATGCCAAGGCAGAAACCTTCTCAATGGATAGAACCAAGAGTGGTAAGGTGGATTTCAGCAAGGACTTCGCTGCAGTCACCAAGGCTCCAACCTATGGCAAGATCAGCCAGCTGCGCATCTTCATTGACAAGAGCAGCATCGAGGCACTGGATGCTGATGGCAAGATGTCCATGACCAATCTCGTGTTCCCAAGCAAGCCTTACAACAAGGTTACTGTAAAGGGAAAGGGTAAGTATCAGGTTTACGACATCAAGTAACCTCATCTGTTAAGAACTGAATCTATAACACTATTGTTTCTAAGAGTGTTACTGATGTAACAATGCAACATAAATGGTAGCCGATGAACGATATTTTATGATATATTGTATCGTTTATCGCTACCTTTGCACCAGCAAAATAGAAACAATAACGCTAACAATTATGAATAAATCATCAAAGTTATCAATCATCCCGGTGATGCTCTGTTTCTTCGCCATGGGATTTGTAGATTTGGTAGGTATTGCCTCCAACTACGTAAAGGAAGATCTCAACCTCAATGATGCAACAGCCAATCTGTTCCCATCGCTGGTATTCTTCTGGTTTCTCATCTTCTCGGTTCCTACGGGAATCCTGATGAATAAGATAGGTAGAAAGAAGACAGTACTCCTGTCTTTGCTCGTTACCGTCATCTCCCTCCTTTTGCCTATCTTTGGCGAAAACTTTGAGCTGATGCTCGTGTCGTTCTCATTGCTCGGCATCGGAAATGCCTTGATGCAGACATCCCTGAACCCTCTGGTTTCGGTGGTGACATCAGGTCAGAACCTGGCATCCACATTGACCTTCGGTCAGTTTGTCAAGGCGATAGCTTCCTTCCTGGCTCCATACATCGCTATGTGGGGCGCCATGGCAAGCATTCCAACCTTCGGTTTGGGCTGGAGAATCCTCTTCCCAATCTATATGGTTATCGGAATCGCAGCTACCTTCTTCCTGGCTGGTACACCTATCGAGGAGGAGAAGAACGAGGGTAAGGCTTCCGGCTTTGGCGAGTGCTTCAAGTTGCTTGGCAAACCTATCGTGCTGCTTTCCTTCATCGGTATCATGTGCCATGTAGGCATCGATGTGGGTACCAATACCACAGCTCCTAAAATTCTGATGGAGCGTCTGGGATGGACGCTGAACGAGGCTGCCTTCGCTACATCGCTCTACTTCATCTTCCGTACCATCGGATGTTTCACCGGTACTGTTTTCCTCCGCATGATGAAGACCCGCACTTTCTTCGTTATCAGCGTAGTGATGATGGCTCTGAGTATGATAGGCATGTGGGTAGGCGAGAGCAAGATGATGCTTTATATCGCCATCGCCCTGGTGGGATATGGCAACTCTAACGTGTTCTCCATGATTTTCTCTCAGGCACTTCTAGCTATGCCTGATAAGAAGAACGAGGTGAGTGGACTGATGATCATGGGCCTCTTCGGTGGTACCGTCTTCCCTTTGATTATGGGCTTTGCCAGTGATGCTATCGGTCAGGCTGGTGCTGTGGCTGTCATGGCTGTGGGAGTCGCTTATCTCTTCACTTATATCCGCAAGTTATAATATAAATCATCCGCAATCGTTTATATCGTATATAATAAGGTGTAATTATGGAAACAAAGAATTTAAATACAAAATATTGTGTAGGTTTGGGCGAAATCCTCTTTGACGTTCTCCCTAGTGGTTCTCAACTCGGCGGTGCTCCTGCCAACTTCGCTTACCACGCAGGTCAGCATGGTTTGCATTCTGTAGCCGTGAGTGCTGTGGGCAAGGATGCCTTGGGCGAAACAGCCCTTCGCATTCTCGATGAGAAGAAGTTGAAGTATGTAATGCCTGAGGTAGATTATCCTACCGGTACAGTTCAGGTGCAGCTCGACAAGGAGGGCGTTCCTACTTACGATATCAAGCAGGGTGTAGCTTGGGATAATATCCCGTTCACCAGTGATATTAGGGAGATTGCTGTCAATGCTGGAGCTGTATGCTGGGGTTCTCTGGCACAGCGCAGTGAGGTTAGCCGTAAGACCATTTATACGTTCCTCGATCATACTCCAGAGGATTGTCTGAAGATCTTCGACATCAACCTTCGTCAGAACTTCTATACTCCAGAGGTGATTACCGAGAGCTTGAAGCGCTGCAATGTGTTGAAAATCAACGATGAGGAGTTGATTACCATCGGCCGTCTCTTCGGTTATCCAGGTTTGGATATCGAGAACAAGTGCTGGCTGATTCTCGGCAAGTATAATCTCGATATGCTCGTGCTGACCTGCGGTGTAAACGGCAGCTATGTCTTTGCTCCGGGTGTGAAGTCATTCCAGGAGACTCCAAAGGTTGAGGTGGCTGATACAGTAGGTGCAGGCGACAGCTTTACCGGTACATTCTGTGCCAGCATCCTGAAGGGAAAGAGTATTCAGGAGGCTCACGAACTTGCCGTAAAGGTAAGTGCCTACGTTTGTACCCAGAATGGAGCGATGCCTCAGATTCCTGAGGAATACACCCGTTAACCCCGCTTCCTCTATTGTTTATATAGCAATATAAGATGATAGGTTTAAAGAATAGTTGATATATAGTTAATGTTAGTTAGTAAGCTGCATCCTGTTTGCGAAGAATGGGTGCAGCTTTTTCATTTTCAGAAATACAATCTCTCAATTACAATAAAAGCCCCCCTAAAATGGTAAAATGATGCCCCAAAATGGCAGAAATGAATAAAAAGATAACGTTTTCATTAAAAATATTATAAAAGAGTTGCAGATTAATAGATTATTTTGTACTTTTGCATCTAAAATATTAGTAGAACATTAAAAATATAGATGTTATGAAAGACTTAGATTGGTCTAATTTGTCATTTGGCTATCGCCAGACTGACTACAATGTTCGCTGTTACTATCGCGACGGCAAATGGGGCGAAATAGAAGTTTGCTCTGATGAGTATTTGAAATTGCACATGGCTGCAACCTGTCTGCACTATGGTCAGGAGGCATTTGAGGGCTTGAAAGCTTTCCGTGGTAAAGACGGTAAAGTGCGTATTTTCCGTCTGGAGGAGAATGCTGCGCGTCTGCAGTCCACCTGTCAGGGCATCATGATGGCTGAATTGCCGACGGAACGTTTCAAGGAAGCTATCCTGAAAGTGGTAAAATTGAACGAACGCTTTATTCCTCCTTACGAGAGTGGAGCTTCTCTTTACATTCGCCCGTTGCTTATCGGAACCAGTGCCCAGGTGGGTGTCCATCCGGCAGATGAATATATGTTTGTTGTATTTGTCACACCGGTCGGTCCTTATTTCAAGGGTGGCTTCTCTACCAATCCTTATGTCATTATCCGCGAGTACGACCGTGCTGCGCCTCACGGAACCGGTATCTACAAAGTCGGTGGAAACTATGCAGCCAGTCTGCGCGCCAATAAGAAGGCTCACGACTTGGGTTATTCCTGCGAGTTCTATCTGGACGCAAAAGAGAAAAAATACATTGACGAATGTGGTGCGGCCAACTTCTTTGGTATTAAAGACAATACCTACATCACTCCGAAGTCTACTTCCATCCTTCCTTCCATCACCAATAAGAGCTTGATGCAGTTGGCGGAAGATATGGGCATGAAAGTAGAGCGCCGTCCGGTACCCGAAGAAGAGTTGAGCACTTTCGAAGAAGCGGGAGCTTGTGGTACTGCTGCCGTTATCAGTCCGATCGAACGTATTGACGACCTTGAGAATGGCAAGTCGTATGTGATTTCGAAAGATGGAAAGCCGGGACCGGTTTGTGAGAAGCTTTATAATAAATTGCGTGGCATCCAGTATGGTGACGAACCCGATACTCACGGATGGGTGACTATTGTTGAATAAACGTTCGATAAATGAACTACAAAATAACAACCCTCGCGGAAAACAGTGTTTACGGTAAGGGATTACAGGGAGAGCATGGGCTTTCCCTGCTTGTTGAAGCGGGGGAACACAAAGTGCTGTTCGATACCGGTGCTTCGGATCTGTTTCTCCGGAATGCCCGCCTGTTGGGACTCGATCTGAGCGATGTGGAATATGTGGTGTTATCTCACGGACATCGTGACCATACAGGGGGGCTTTATGCCTTTCTGAAGATGAACAGTGTAGCGAAGGTGGTTTGCAAGCGTGAGGTATTCCGGAAAAAGTTCAAGAACGAGCGTGAGAACGGAATGCTTCATCCCGAAGCATTGGATAAGTCGCGCTTTTGGCTGGTTGACGAAACTACGGAGATTGTACCGGGCGTATTTGCGTTTCCGGACGTCAAGGTGGTGGACAGGAACGACACTCACTTCGAACACTTCTTTACGGAGATAGAAGGAGAGATGCGTCCCGATACTTTTGAAGATGAACTGGCATTGGTGTTGAAGGGCGAAAAGTCTCTTTCGGTACTGAGTGCCTGTTCACACCGGGGGATTACCAATATCATTCGTGCCGTGCAGAATGCCTTTCCGGGATTGGGACTCAAACTGGTGATGGGAGGCTTTCATATTCACAATGCGGAAGAAGAGAAGTTCAATGTGATTTCGGCCTTTCTGGGTATGAAACTTCCCAAACGTCTGGGAGTCTGTCACTGTACCGGCATTGACAAATATGCGTTGTTCCGTCAGCAATTTAACGACCGGGTGTTTTATAACTATACCGGTTGGGTAGAAACGATTTAATTTTATTGAATGGGAAAAAATAAATTAGAGAAGTTTGCCGATATGGCAAGTTATCCGCATGTCTTTGAGTATCCTTACTCGGCAGTGGACAATGTGCCTTTTGACATGAAGGGAAAATGGCACAAAGAGTTTTTCAAGAACGATAATCCGATTGTACTCGAATTGGGTTGCGGACGTGGCGAATATACCGTCGGACTGGGGCGGATGTTTCCCGATAAGAATTTTATCGCGGTAGATATCAAAGGCGCCCGTATGTGGACGGGAGCTACCGAATCTTTTCAGACCGGCATGAAGAATGTGGCTTTCCTGCGTACCAACATCGAGATCATCGACCGCTTTTTTGCAGAAGGGGAAGTGAGCGAAATCTGGCTGACTTTTTCTGATCCGCAAATGAAGAAAGCTACCAAGCGACTGACTTCTACCTATTTTATGGAACGCTACCGTAAGTTTTTGGTATCCAATGGAATCATTCATCTGAAGACTGACAGCAACTTCATGTTCACTTATACCAAATATATGATTGAGGAGAACGGACTGCCGGTAGAGTTTATCACCGAAGATCTTTATCATTCTGATTTGGTGGACGATATTCTGGGTATCAAGACCTATTATGAACAACAGTGGCTCGATCGCGGTTTAAGCATTAAGTACATCAAATTCCTGTTGCCGCAGGAAGGAGAACTCAGAGAACCGGATATTGAAATTGAACTCGATTCGTACCGGAGCTATAATCGTAGCAAGCGGAGCGGATTGCAGACATCTAAATAATACAAACTATGACAATCTATCCTAAATTAATACTCGATGCACTGGCTACAGTGCGTTATCCCGGAACCGGAAAGAATCTTGTGGAGGCCGGGATGGTGGAGGATAACATCCGTATAGAGGGAATGAAGGTTTCATTCTCCCTGATTTTTGAAAAACCGACCGATCCGTTTATGAAGTCGGTGATAAAAGCTGCCGAAACAGCTATTCTTACTCATGTGGGCAAAGAGGTGGAGATAGTTGGAAATATCAGTGTGAAAACAGTACAGGCTGCACGTCCCGAAGTGGGCAAATTGCTGCCCCATGTGAAGAATATCATCGGCATCTCTTCCGGTAAGGGAGGAGTGGGTAAGTCTACCGTATCGGCCAACCTGGCTGTAGCGTTGGCTAAGTTGGGTTATAAAGTCGGTCTACTGGATGCCGACGTTTTCGGTCCTTCCATGCCTAAGATGTTTCAAGTGGAAGATGCCCGCCCCTACGCTGAGAAGATAGACGGACGCGATATGATTATTCCTGTCGAGAAGTATGGCGTGAAACTGCTTTCTATCGGTTTCTTTGTCGATCCCGACCAGGCCACTTTATGGCGCGGGGGTATGGCGAGCAATGCGTTGAAACAGTTGATCGGGGATGCCGCCTGGGGAGATCTCGATTATTTCCTGATCGACCTTCCGCCGGGTACGAGCGATATTCACCTGACGGTAGTCCAGACACTGGCACTGACAGGTGCTGTTGTTGTCAGCACTCCGCAGGCTGTAGCTTTGGCCGATGCCCGCAAGGGGATCAACATGTTCACTAATGATAAAGTGAACGTCCCCATCCTCGGATTGGTGGAGAATATGGCCTGGTTTACTCCGGCCGAACTTCCGGAAAACAAGTATTATCTTTTCGGAAAAGAAGGTGCCAAGAAGTTGGCCGAAGAGATGAACGTTCCGCTGTTGGGACAGATTCCGATTGTTCAGAGTATCTGTGAAGGAGGCGATAAAGGAACTCCGGTTGCTTTGGATGAAAATACGGTTACAGGTCGTGCATTCCTCGCACTGGCTGCCAGCGTGGTACGTCAGGTAGATAAGCGGAATGTAGAAATGGCTCCCACGAAGATTGTGGAGTTACATAAGTAACGATAAGCGCTTTTAAATGATGAACGATCGGTTCCTTGTCTCATAGGCAGGAGCCGATCGTTCTTTGTTTATTGTTTGTTGTCCGGAGGGTTAATCATATACTTTCATCAATTCCTCTTTTATTTGGGCTACACCCGGGAATCCTGTCTTTTGATGTTTGACATTTCCTTCCCGATCGATGATGAGATAGGTGGGTACGCCCCTTATGTCGAATTTATCACCTAAGAAACTCCATTGGGCATCCGTTAAACGGAAATGCTCACCGTGGATATCCGGAATCATGTTCTCCCATGTTTTCAGGGGGGAGGTTTCGCCGGTAATGTAAAGGTAGACGATGTCCTTTCCTTTCAACTCTTCCTTCAGTGGCAACATTGCTTTATTGGCCATGCGGCAGGGGCCGCACCAGGTTGCCCAGAAGTCTACCAGAATCACTTTGCCCCGGTACTTAGAGATGATGGATGAAAACAGCTCTTCATTGCTGACGTCACCAACTTCGTTGATGGTGAACCCTGTCTTCTTTTTATTGGCCTCAAGGGTCTTCAGCAGTTGGTTGTTGGCGTCCCGCACTTCATTCTGACAGGCAGGTGGAAGAGTGGCAAGTATCACTTCCTGTTCGGCAGTCAGCGGGGTGAACTCTTTGATGGACGAATAGAGTTCGCCTGCTTTGTTGATATCGAAGTAGATTCCTTTGTCGGTTCCCCAGGCTTTGGTCAGTTCATCGGTTCGACGGCGTAGATAATACGGAATCAGTTCGGAGAGCTTGGAATTATAGAGTGCTGCCATGGTGTTGATGGAAGCGAGCGGTCTGAAAGCATTCGCATAATAATTCAGGCAGTTCTATCTGAGCCGTGTTAAAGTATTCCCTGGCCTCTTCTTTGCTCATTTTGTGCTCCATAGTGTAGGCTTGCTTGATAACCATTTCCGTCAGGGAGATGGCTTGGGCAGCCTCGGCATCCACTTGATTGCCCAACACTGCCTTGAGCGCCTTGCTGATTGGAGCTTTCTCTATGGATGCCAGGAGATTAGCCCGCTTTCCATAGATAAAGTCTTTGTAAGCGCCGG
>ERZ772876.3444-NODE-3444-length-11500-cov-14.598515_pt1 | contig 11500 bp, 10 predicted proteins | sample MGYA00580584_ERZ772876 | MGnify/ENA primary metagenome ERZ772876 (study PRJEB29015, sample SAMEA2737728) | human gut metagenome | biome: human gut; feature: human-associated habitat; material: faeces | place: China | collected 2012 ...
CAGTTTATACAAGGACATAGTTTACACTTTTCATATTTAAACATCCCCACAAACCTAAATTTGTCTAACTAATCTTTACCCACAGACAAAATTGAAAAAACTAATTTGTAGAAGTATTTTTAGCTTAGCACAGACAAAATTAAAATATTAAAAAATTGAAAAAATAAAAATTTTGAAAATAGTCTATTATTGACAGTTATAATAGGATTTATTATTATAGAATTGACCTAAGGTCTACTACATTTTATGGAGGTTTTATCTATGAAAACTTATAATTGGGGTGTACTAGGTTGTGGTGTTATTGCAAATGAACTTGCTTTAGCTATGAAGAACCACAACAAAAAGCTTTATGGTGTAGCAAACAGAACTTTAAGCAAGGCTAAAGACTTTGCAAAGAAGTATGAAATTGAAAATGTTTATGACAGTTTTGAAGATATGATTAATGATGAAAACATTGATATTATCTACATTACAACTCCTCATAACACACATATTAATTATATTGAAAAGGCGCTTAACAAGGGGAAGAATGTGCTTTGCGAAAAGTCAATTACCCTAAACAGTAATGAACTTGATAAGGGTATGGCTATTGCTAAGGAAAAAGGTCTTGTACTTGCTGAGGCTATGACAGAATATCATATGCCTATTTATAAGGAACTGAAAAAGAGAATTGCTGAGGAAAAGCTAGGTGAAGTTAACTTAATCACACTTAACTTTGGTTCATACAAGGATTATGATATGAAAAACAGATTTTTCAATCGTAACCTTGCAGGTGGTTCAATGCTTGACATTGGTGTTTATGCAATTTCTCTTGCAAGAATGTTTATGAAGTCTAAGCCTAACAAAGTTTCAAGTATGGTAAAATATTGTGAAACAGGTGTTGATGAACAGGCATCTATCCTACTGATGAACGAAGAACAACAGATGGCAACTATTATGCTTTCTCTTCATTCAAAACAACCAAAAAGAGCAATGATTTCTTGTGCAAACGGCTATATTGAAGTTATGGAATACCCTAGAGGTATGAAAGCAGTTATCACTTATACTGACGGTGAAGTAGAAGAAATAGAATGTGGTGACACTAAAAATGCTTTGTGGTATGAAGTTGAGGATATGGAAGAAACTCTTTCAAAGGGCAATGACCTAATGAACAGAGAGATGACTAAAAATGTTATGGATATTATGACAGATATTAGAAAAAGTTGGGGTATGACCTATCCTGAAGAAGAATAATCATAACACAAAATATAGGTGAATTTGAAAATGTTGTGAACTTATTGCAAAATTGTTGAAAATCATACTATTTTATTGTAGAATATGAATGTTAAACTAAAAACGAAAGAGGTAAAATTCTATGAAAAAGACTATTAGTATTTTTCTAACAGCTTTGTTATGTTGTGCAATGGCATTTTCTGTTACATTCACTGCATCAGCAAAGTTCAATCAAGAGGCTAAGCCTAAGGTTGGTGACACAGTAGCAGTTCTACACACTAACTACGGTGATATTGCTATGTCATTCTTCCCTAAGTATGCACCAAAGGGTGTTGAAAACTTCCAAACTCTTGCAAAAGAAAAGAAGTACAACAACTCAATCTTCCACAGAGTTATTAAGAACTTTATGATTCAAGGTGGTGACTACAACAACGGTGACGGTACAGGTGGTGATTCTTGTTGGGGTAAAGAATTCGAGAATGAATGTGTTGATGAGCTAAAAAACATCAGAGGTGCAGTTGCATATGCTAACTCCGGTCCTGATACCAATGGTAGTCAGTTCTTTATTAACCTTGTTAAAAACTTTCACCTAGATGGTAACTACACAGTATTCGGTCAAGTATTTGCCGGTATGGATGTTGTTGATTTAATTTCTAATTGTGAAGTTATAACAAACAGTAGTGGTGAAAGCAGTTCTCCTGTAAATGAAGTTAAACTTGAAAGTGTTGAAATTACAAAGTACACAACGAATATGGAAAATTCTCTAAAGTCAGCTACTGACCCATATGAAGGTGTAAAGTCAACTACTACTGCAACAGAAGCAACAGAAACAACAACAGTTGCTTCAACTGACTCTACTACTGCCAACAATGAGGACAGTGACGAACCATTTAACTTTATTCCTATTATTGTAACAGTAGGTGTACTTGCTATTATCTTTGCTTGTTTTGCTATTCCTTACGGTATTCAGGACAAAAAGAAAAAGAAAGCTAAAGCAGAAGCAAAGGCTGCTATGAAAGCCGATCCTGACTACAAAAAGAAAAAGTCTAAGAAAAAGAGATAATTAAGAGGTTTTATAATGGATACAAAACCTATCATTGCAATAATGTATGACTTTGACAAAACATTATGTACAAAGGATATGCAGGATTATGCCTTTATTCCATCATTAAATATGACTCCAAGTGAATTTTGGAGCAAAACAAATGAAGTTGGTACAAAGCTACAGATGGATTCTGTTCTTGCATATATGTACACAATGCTATCTGAAAGTCAAAAGAGAAACATTCCACTAACTAGGGAAAGCCTAACAGAAAAAGGCAACAAAATTGAATTTTTCCCGGGAGTTAAGCAGTGGTTTCAACACATTAATAAATTTGCAGAAGAAAATGATGTTACAGTTGAACATTATGTAATATCCTCAGGACTGAAAGAGATTATTGAGGGTACTGCAATCAGCAATGAATTTAAGAAAATCTTTGGTTGTGAATTTGTTTATGACGAAAAGGGACTTGCAGTTTTCCCTAAAACTGCCGTTAACTACACCAACAAAACACAGTTTGTGTACAGAATAAACAAAGGTGTACTTGACATTTCCAATGATGAGGACTTAAACAAATCAATGCCGGATGACAGTAAGAGAATTCCATTTTGCAATATGATTTATATAGGTGACGGACTTTCCGATGTACCTTGTATGAAGATGATGAAGTCCTATGGTGGTGTTTCTATTGCAGTTTATCAAGGTGAAGTAACAAAGAAAGTTATGGACTTGTTACTGAGAGATAGAGTTGACTTTATCTATCCTGCCGATTACAGAGAACACAGCGGTCTTGACAAAACTGTAAAAAACATTATCAGAAAGATGGCAGTTTGTGAAAAACTGTACATTGAGAACTTAAACCAAAAGAATGGAAAATTCCAGTAAAGAAATATAACTATAAAAAGAGTCACAAAGTACAAAGAAACTTTGTGGCTCTTTATTTATTGTGCCAAATTTGTTATGTACATTTACTAAAAATGGTTCACTTCAATTGACTTTAAGGCTCTAATCCATTATAATATATGGTGGTTTTGTTTGTAAAAACAAAGATAGTATATGAAGGAAATTAACGAAATTATTTGATAAAGGTTCGGTGATTACTATTTTCACTATATTTAAAGAACACAGACACTTTGGAAAACAGATTTTCAGACTTTCCAAAACAGAATTAATTAAGCAATATAAGGGTGCTGCTATCGGTCCATTTTGGGCAATTATCAAACCGGCATTTACACTATTTGTATACTGGTTTGCTTTTACAGTAGGTATTAAGAACTTAGGTATTGTTGATATTCAGATGTCTAACGGTTCAGTTCAGCACTTTGACAGATTTATCTTTATGCTAACAGGCTTTATTCCATGGTGGTTTATCAGTGAAAGTATCACCCATGGTGCTAAGGCTATTAGAATAAACAGACAGTTTGTTACAAAAGTTAAATTTCCTGTATCAACAATTCTTACATACACTTCCCTTTCAAGAGTGTATATTCATTTCTTGCTCTCGGCGATAATGGTTGGTATCTTGGGACTTTATGACTGTCTATTTAACACACAATTCCTTTCACTTTATGCATTGCAGTTCTTTATCCTATGTCCGATAATGTTTATGTTCTTCTTAGCATTAACTTGGACAACTGCTCCTATGTGTGCATTCAGTAAGGACCTTGAGTCAATGATTACATCAGTTATGTCAGGTATTTTCTGGTTAACCGGTGTTATCTACAGTTCATATGACTTACCACCAACAAATATGCAACATTTCCTAGAATTTATTATGTTAATCAACCCTATTAACTTCTTTGTAAATGCATACAGAAAAGCATTTATCTATCACGAAGCATTTTGGGTTAGCCATACAGCAGACCCTACAGGTTTAGGCTTAAACTGGGAGTTAATTATATTTGTAGCTGAATTCTTACTTGTATTTTTCTATGGTGCTCACAAGTATAACAAACTTAGAAAAACACTTCCTGATGTACTATAAGGAGTATTAAAATGAGTGACAATCCTATTATTACCTTTGACCATGTAAGCAAAGATTATATTCTATATAAAAGTGATAAGGCTAGATTTAAGGCGCTGTTCTTTAAACCTAGAAATCCTAAGATTCACAGTGCATTAAAGGATGTTTCCTTTACTATAAACAGAGGTGAATCTGTCGGTATTATCGGTGACAACGGTGCAGGTAAAAGTACACTGCTAAAGATGATTACAGGTGTAACATTCCCTAGTGATGGTACAGTTACAGTTCATGGCAAGGTTGCTGCTTTGCTGGAGCTTACTGCCGGTTTCTCACTTGAAATGACAGGTAGAGAGAACATTTACCTAAAGGGTTATATCCTAGGTCTTGAGGATGACTACATTAAGAGTATTGAAGAAAACATTGTAGATTTTGCTCAACTTGGTGACTACATTGACCAACCTGTAAGAACATATAGCTCAGGTATGAAAATGCGTCTTGGCTTTGCAATTAATGTTAACATTGAACCTGATATTCTTGTAGTTGATGAAGCACTTGCAGTTGGTGATAATGCCTTTAAGAAGAAGTGTAAAGCTAAGATTAAAGAGATTATCAACCAAGGTGTTACAGTTCTGTTTGTTAGTCACTCTGCCCCATCAGTACAAGAAATTTGTGACCGTTCAATTTATCTAAGAAACGGTCAGCTAATTCATGATGGTCCAACAGGTGAAACACTTAACATTTACGAAACTCAAAAGGCTAAAGATGCTGAGGAAAAGAAGAAAAGACAAGAAGCTAAGAAGGCTGCCAAAAAAGCAGCACTAGCAAAAGAAAAAGCAAAGAAGGCACAGTAATGAAAGCATTATTTATTGATGACGAGTACTTTTACTACCCTGAGGGTGTAAGTAACTTTGAGGAACTAAACAAGTATTTAAAGAACCACTACAGTTCATTTGTAGAGTTGACAAAGATTGACTCTACAAGAGTTGTGCCACCTTATTTTATTAAGGAATACACCAACAAAACCTATGTAAACCTACAACAAACTAAGTTTATTGAAGAGGTTGACATCTCTGTTATGAGCAAAGAGGACTACACAACAAGCCTAAATAACGCTATGGATGAGATTTGTGTTCATTGCGATAACTTTAATCATGATAAAAGATATTGTGAATGTGGGGATATTCAAGATACCCTCTGCCTTAACGGTAAATGTGACCTTTTCTCAAAGGATGAAGAATTTTAATTTTTATTTTTCATTTTTAATTATAGATTGTAATATCACTGTTGGTTTCATATAATCTGTATGTTTTACTTTATTCTGTAAATTTTTGTTTTCGGTTTTATTTCAAACCTAGTAAATATCTTTAAGGAATAAATATTCCCCTATTTATTCCTTATTTTTACTTTTAAAGTTTAATTTATATTACTTGACTATTTTCCTTTTGTTGGTTACAATATAAATTGAAGTGATTAATTGAATAAACACGCACCTATGGCGGAAGTGGCAGACGCGTATGGTTCAGGTCGCACCACCTCGGTGTAAATTCATTTCAGTAACTATATCCTGCAAATTGTGGATTAAGTGATATGCTCCACCTCGGTTCTCACCTCTCAACCGTGTAAAAATTCAGAGAGAAAAATTAAATATGCACCCGTGGCGGAACTGGCAGACGCGTATGGTTCAGGTCCATATTTTCGAGAGGAAGTGCAGGTTCAATTCCTGTCGGGTGCACCATTGACCTTGTAATCCATCACAATTTACAAGGTCTTTTCTTTTTTCCATAATAAATGCTTTGATTTCGTTTGTAAGATTTCAAAATTCTTTTGAGTAGTCCAACGAGTAATAATTTTATGTACGAATAGCGTAAAATACATGCAATGATAAAGTCATTTCTGGATAACAAAAAATACCCTACGGATACTATAGAATCAATAAATCGCAGACAAACGAATGCGACTTAGTTATTGAAAACAATAAACAAATCTTATTTCTTGAAATAAAAAACAGACATTTACCTGAAACATTTGAACAAGGCGATGATGTTAGTACTTTACGTTGTCTTGCTGAAGGTATGATTAAGGCCCAAATACAATGCTTGAAGCTTGAGTATTTTTAAAAAAAGAACGGAAACATTATTCTATAAGATGATAGTGATGAGGATAAACCTGTTACTTATCAATTGAACTGGAATAAAAGACGTATTATATGCATTAGCATTTGTGCTCACGAATACTTATTCTTAACAAATAAGGGTTTTAGTAAAAATTCTTAGAAAGCTTATTAGTTTCCACATACCATGCGAATGATAAAAATAAAGAGAGTGAGTTGTATAATCCGAACAAAATGAGTAACGAATTAAAAAACATAGTAAATGAAATGTTTAAATCCGATATGAATCTTAATCAAGTGTTCTTTGATACATTGTTTAGGAGTACCCAACAGTTGCATGCCATATTGAGTGTAATTAACTCGTTGGATGAGTTTATACATTATTTAACCGAACCGATATATATCATGGATGGCAGTAATGATGTATATTGTCAGTTGCTCAGAAGTATTAAAATGACAAAAATGTAAAAGGAGATAAAATATGAGTTTACAACATGGTGACAAACTATTTGTATTTTATGATAATGACAAGATACCGAAGCACGGAAGGTATTCGTATTTCGGAACTGATTTTGGAACGGTATCTGGGTTTAGTCAGTATATAGACGGTTATATATTTGCTGCGAAAGTCTTATATAGCGAATTTGTTTCTTGTGATAGCTATAGGAATGATATTCTTGATACAATCATTTATCCACTATGCTTTAATTATCGTCAAATCATTGAGCTTTATATCAAATACTTATATTTCAAATATTCTGGAACAAATGATACTGATAAAGAGAACTTCGTAAAACGTGTGAGCCATAAACTCAATAAAGCGTGGTTAGAAGTAAAACCTTATTTGCTACCGTTGCTGTCCAAAATAAATAGTTCAATAGACATTACTCTCTTTGATGAGTTTATTAATGAAGTAGATTCTTTTGATACAGATTCTTTCCGTATGCGCTATCCTATCAAAAAGGATTTAACCCCTGTACATACTTCATCAGTTAAACTTGATGTCGTAGGATTGCATTCTAAAATGATTGATTTATTTAACTTGTTTCACAGACTAGATTGTGAAATTGAAAATGTGCTTATAAATAACGATTATAATGTAGAACTGACAAACAATATAAAACGTATTTATAATAAATATAAGGACGAAATAATCGAAGTCTCAAAAAAACTAAATAAACTAGCAGATAAGGAACAAACTGAATTAAAAGAACCACAAGCACATAGTATTGCTGACTATGTTGAAAGTGATTTATTCTATAATCCTCATAATACAGAGTTTGAAGATTTGATTATGAGGTTGCCATCCGAAAATGCCTTTATTCTAGGTTTGCTGATTCAGGTTGGTAGAAATATTGCTGACGGAAATTGCAAGTTGGCGGTAAACGAGGAACGAAAAAATGATTTTAATAAACTAATGGAAATAACATTGCAACAATGTGACTCGTTTATTTCTTTAAATGGTCTTTATTCAAATAGGGATATGTGCTATTCTCTATTTGAAAAAGGATATATAGTTTCTTCTAGATGGCTGAACCTCTCTCTTGAAATAATAGAAAGTGTTAGTTGATGTATATATTTATATATAAAAATCGGCAGCGGGCAACCCATAAAATTTTGTGTAAATAATCCTTCAAGCAATAACAAAACTGTAGAATATCCGCACCACAAAAAGCCCGATTTTATCGAGCGTGCTTTTTTCCATTTTTCATTGCTTAAATCGTTGGCAGACGCACAACCTTGGGGTTGAGACTTCTTGTATATTTACTACAAATTTAATTCTGTTAAATTATGCAATTGTCATAATTTTATATTTATAAAGGTCGTGTGTCTGCAAATCATTTTACCCTTGCAATATGAGATTATGTTCCACACCGCTTTTCCCGTAAATCTCATAATGTTTTGTAAATTTGGCTTTCAGATTAATTTCTATCCTCAGCTTTTTATCACTCTCATAAATTTTGATTTCATCTACCAGCAACCGTAAATTTGCATCACTGATTGCTCCGTCCTTGATGATTTCTTCAATCAGGTCTACGGTTTTCTTCAACTCTGATTTGCGTTTCTTAATCGTTGTATTGTAGTATTTAATAGATTCAATTTCTTCTGTTATCTGCTGTATATCTTCTTCGCAAGTTTTTAGCATTTCGGTATAGATTTCTGCGTGTTCCTTATCCCTGATGCGTTCAAGAAGTATTTCTTTTTGGTCGCTCTTGCGCTGTTCAAGCCTATCTTCCAGCTTTTTCAGCTTGTTATTAACCGTGTTTTTCTTCTTCATCCACTTCTTAACATTGGTTTCAATGGACTTGTAATTATCAATTGCAGAGTCCTTGACCCCTAGAATTTCCTTGTATATCAGTTCATCAAGATCCCTTTCGTTTACTCTATGCGGACTGCAATTCTCCTTGCCGTATCGGTGATAGCCGTTGCATACATATTCTATCCTATCAGGATGTTCTCGCCATTTTCTTGTTTTGCATACAAAACACGAGCCGCAGTCACCGCACTTGATAAGTCCTGCATATCTGTGACATGGTTTATTACTTCCTGCTCTTACATTTCTTTTAACTTTATCCGAGATTAAAAATTGTACCTGCTTCCACTTATCCTCATCGATAATGGCAGGTACAATATTTTCATGTCTGTATTGTTCCTCTTCGGGAAGATTCTTTCTGATGTGATTGATTTTATTGTTGTAGGTCTTGTGATTAACCACCGTACCTATGTAAAACTCGTTTTCAAGAATTCTCTTGACACCTTTGTTATCCCATAGGTATCTTCTGCCTATCTCGGGTTTGTTGTAGCCGAGATTCTTGCCGAATAGTTTTTTCTGATAGTATGCAGGAGATTTCACACCTTCCTCATTCAAGATTTTCGCTATTGCATTGAATCCGTAACCGCTTAAATACATATCAAAAATTCTACGGACAATTTCTGCGTGTTCCTCAACTATGACTATTTCGTTGGTATTCTTATCTTTGAAATACCCCATAGGCGGTGTCAGGACAAGTCCGTCCTTTAACTTTTGATTCATGCCTGCTCTGACTTTCTTTGAGATATCACGGGCATACATATCATTGAACAGTCCTTTAAAACCGATAATCAAATCGTCCGATTCGTTTCCTGTGTCAAGATTTTCAGTTACAGAAACTACATTGATTCCATTTTCCCTTAGGTAGTCAATGAATATTGCTGTTTGAGTTTTATGTCTGCCGAGCCGTGACATATCCTTTACAAGGATTGTTTCAAAGCTTTTCTTCTCAACCTCTTCATAGATTTTATTGATGCCCTCTCGATTGAAGTGCATTCCCGAAACATTATCGTCATACGACTCTCCCACGATTTCGTGATTGTTTGCCTTAGCATATTCGACTAATATATTTCGCTGATTTGTCAACGAGTTAAGCTCGGCATCTTCATCTCTTGACAGTCTGTAATACAACCATACTTTCATTTTGATTCTCCTCTCCGTTTTATCATCTGAATGTTGTGGTCACACCACCTCAGTGCAACCACAACATATCACAACTTGTTTCTAATATCCAGCTATCAAGCTGACTTTTTATCAATAATATTTTCATCATCGGGCAACAGATTATTTTCCGAAACATAATCCTTTATTACACTTTTCAGAAAAGTATTAAATTGTTCGTCTGTGCCTGTGTAGTTGTAAAATACAGATTCAATAATTACTGGTTCTGATTTTCTGCTCATAATCCTCCTTCCTTCGACTACATTTGCATAGTCGGACTGTCATCAGGTTCTTCATATTCAATATTTTCTTCTTTTGATATTGCACTTGCAATCAATCCGGCGGTAATACCAAGTAAAGTACCAATATCACTTCCGTTTTGCTCGGCTACAATCCGCTTTCTGCGTTCTTCTTCATCTTCCGATTCATCATCAATTATCCGAGAAAGTGATTCAGCAAGAGAGTTGATACTGCCGAGGACAGCACAGTTATTGCTATCCATTTTAATGTTGTCAGCAGAGTTGACTTCTTCACTTGTGACGCTATTGCCGATTCCAACTCCCGACCTTGTCGCAAGGTATTGTTCAAAAACTCTTCTTGACTCTTCCCAGCCTGTTCGATAGTTTTCGTCATCTGAGTTTGCACCGACCTGATTTCTTTCAGAGTCTGTTCCGAAATTTTCTTCAGCTCCGCCTGACAACCCTTCGAGATCAATTCCATATTGTCTTTGTTGATTTCCAGAATTCTCTCCAGATAGTCCACCATCTGGTCGTCCGTTGAGATTTTTGAAATCATATTGTACAGCTCCGGCTGAAAGGTTATTGCCGTTCTCAACAGATTGAGTTCCTCCTCTCTGACCTGTGACGGAATCGAAATCACTTTTGTTTCTCCCGATAGTAGCTCTATCGCTGTCAGCGAGTTGCTGTTCCTCTGCTTGAGATTTTCCAAAATATTGTTCTTGCCTGTATCTGAATTCATTTTCCATACTTCCTTTCAAATATTTATCGTTGTGCAGTTTAATATCTCTGCACTTCATTTTATTCGGGCATTGATAGGTGATGTATTTCCTGCCATCAGTCCAAGTCACCGAATAACCCATAATTGACATTGCGTTTATGAAATCCTCCTTGCTTCCGCTTATGTTCATAGCTTTGTCTATGTCATTCATCAGTTTGAATTTCCAGCTCTGACCTTTGACTGCGGTGCGGTATTCTCTTGTAGAGATTTTAATACCGTTCTTGCTGTAAGCCTCAAGAGTTGAAAGGCTATGCTGTCTGCAAATTTCATCGCTCAATGCTCGTAATGATTTGAGTGTGTTTGGATTCTGACGGAGTTTTTTACCATTCTCAAAGCTGACAGAGTTGATAACAAAGTGAGAGTGGATGTGTTGTGCATCACAATGTGTTGCAACCAAAACTTCATATCCTGTCCACGCTTTCTCAGCAAACTCTAATGCAACCTCATGAGCTTTCTGCGGAGTAATATTTTCTTCGGGTGAGAAGGATTGAACATACTGGTAGAAATTCATACCGTCCGTCTTTTTATACGATTTCTTTGTTGCTAGGAATTCTGAAAAAACATTCTCACCGTCACAGTTAATTCCGCTGATAAGTCTTTGATTTAAAATTTCATCATAGACTTTCTTATCCTGACAACAGTAATCAATTACACCTTTCATCGCACTGATTGATTGTTTTGACT
>ERZ772876.3445-NODE-3445-length-11499-cov-3.180619_pt1 | contig 11499 bp, 9 predicted proteins | sample MGYA00580584_ERZ772876 | MGnify/ENA primary metagenome ERZ772876 (study PRJEB29015, sample SAMEA2737728) | human gut metagenome | biome: human gut; feature: human-associated habitat; material: faeces | place: China | collected 2012 ...
TTGCAAAACAGAATCGCGCCCGGCGGGGGGGGGGGGACAGACGCGTTCCGTCTGGTGCGTACGCCGGACGGCAGGACGCTCGAAGAGGAACGATACGAAATCGAAACCGGAAGCTGGCCGCCCGTCCTGCATTGAACAGAGACGGGCGGCCGGCCTTTTTTATGGAAAAGTAGAGCGATTTTATTCTTTTTTTCGTGTTAAGAAAATTCCAGCGATTGCTCCAATAAGAACAATAGGTGCTAACCGCACAAATAGCCATTCAAATATATGAAAACCTGCTCCAAAAACAGCCGTTTCAGGGTCGTTATAGTTCAAACTTAAATAGGGACTATTTAAAGCAATTAAGGCCGCCGAAATGATTACTATAATAGAACACAGTGCAATAAGCAATCCTTGCATGATTTTTCGTCTGGCAATCTTTTTTTGTGCGAGCTGTAAATTTATAATCTCTAGTTTTTCCGAAAGTACTTTTAAATCATCGACCTTCGTTTCAACAACCGTTTCCCCAAGCAAAGTGCTCACCGGGACTTCCAACACCTCAGATAGAGAAATTAACATATCTGAGTCAGGAACCGACAATCCTTGCTCCCATTTCGAGATGGTTTGTCGTACAACATTCAATTGAATAGCAAGTTCTTGTTGTGAAAGCCCTTTGGATTTTCTGATTGATTGAATGTTTTTACTTAACATTATACATGTCCTCCTTTTGATTTTCTCACCAATAGTATATGAGAAATTGTCCGTGGCCACAAGCAACGCATGTTAACATTCCGGTTACTCGTATGATATCAATCCCAGAGCCTTCTCATCATCAAAATCATAATTGCCAGTGTTTGTGGTAAATTCAACTATAAAATCTCAAGATAAATTGTCACAAATGTTCTCTTGTTTGTGTTATAGTTAGAGAAAAGGTTCTCGATTAACCAGGCGCGCATCAACCGGGAATTCGCCTTTTCCACGGCGTATGTGTCGGACGACGGGCTGACGATTTATCCGATGAAATGGTTTTTTGAAAGGCCGGTCTCGGCCTGGGAGGCCGCGGGCATCCGCCGGGAAGGTATACAGGCCCTGGAGGAGGCGTGGCTGTACGCCATCGGCGACGCCTATAAAAACGCGCCGCTGTATGACAAAGTGAACAGCTTCCTCGGCCGGACGGTGACTTCCGGCTGACGGAGGAAGCAAAAAGGGGCGGTTGCTCGCGGCTTTTCAGCCCGGAGCGACCGCCCTTTTATCCATATGCAAAATGAGGGGGAGGAGGTTACAGGGTGGCACCCGGTATGATTTTATGGGGGAGGACGGGGGGCGGGGTGCCGTGGACGACGGCGTCCACGGCGGCGGCGCCGATCCGGTCGATGGAGCAGCCCACGGTGGTCAGCCGCTCGGACAGGTAGCGGAGCATATCGATGTCGTCGAACCCCATGACCCCGACACGGGCGGAGACGGGGTCGCCCTCCTCCCGCAGGGCGATCAGCATGTGCAGGGCCTGGTAGTCGCTGGGAAACAGCAGGGCGGTGCGGGCCGTCGAGGCCCCGATCAGGGCGCGGACGGCGGGAATATAGTCCGGCTGGGCCACCACATGGGTTTCGAGGCGGGGAAGGGCGGCGGCCGCGGCCCGGAAGCCCTCATACCGCCGCCGCTGGGCGTCGATATTGACGCGGGACTCCTGCTCCTTGGCGGTATAGACGTAGACGAGGCGGCGGTAATCCCGGCCGGCGGCGTAGCGGACGGCGTCGCCCATGGCGGCCTCCTCCCACACCCCGGCGTGGGGGAAGCCGGACAGGCGGTTGCCCACCGTGATCAGGGGGACGCGCAGCCCCCGCAGCCACTGCTCATACGCCTCTCCCCGGCCGGCGGGACAGAGCAGGATGCCGTCGGCCCCCAGGCCGCACAGACGGCGGACGCTGTCCCGTTCCCGCGCAGGATCCCGGTCGGTGAGCAGGAGGACGACGGTGTAGCCGAGCGCGCGGGCGCGGGCCTCCACCACGCTGGCCAGCTGGGCGAAATACTCGTTGCGCAAATCGAAGAGGACCAGGCCGATAAGCCAGGAAGCGCCCCGCACCAGGCCGCTGGCCCGCATATCCTTGACATAGCCCAGCTCCTCGGCCTTTTGCAGGATGCGGCGGCGGGTTTCTTCCTTGATTCCAGGCCGGCCGTTCAGGGCGCGATCCACCGTGCCCTGGGACACGCCGCAGATCGCGGCGAGGCGGGTACTGGTAATTTTATCCGGCATGAGGGAGGTTCATCCTTTCGTTTCGGCGGATGGTTCCACCGTGAGGATCAGGCGGGCTCCCGCCGACAGGCGGCAGCCCTCTAGGACGACGTCGTCCCCGTCGCGGCGGCAGGAAAGGGGCCGTCCGTCCACTGACGCGGCGGGGCGGCCGGCGGGCAGCCAGGGCAGCGCCAGGCGGAGAAGGGACAGCGCGCCCTCCTCGACGTTTAGCTCCAGCCGGTTGTCCGTGATGTCCACGGTGCCCCAGGCGGCGTCCACGCTCCACAGGCAGCGAAAGCGCTCGCCCGGCGCGCGCAGCGGGTCGAAGCCGAGGCGGCCCCGAGGCAGGTCGAAGAGAAAGCCGCTGTATACGAGAAGCAGGGAAAAGCTGGCCATGGAGCGGGCGTAGTTGCTGCCGCACTCCATCTCGTTGAACGGATTGCGCTTATCCCCGTCGTACCGATCCCGGACGGCCCGGACGACGGCGAGGCCTTCTTCCCGCAGCCCTTCCCGGATCAGCAGGGCGGCCGCCTGGTATTCCATGCCGGTCATGCATTCCTGACAGTAGGGCACAGGCACCGCCGGCCGGTGCGCGCCGTCCGGATATTCGCAGATGACCATGCCGCTCTCCCCGTTGAGGCAGTAAACGCGGCAGGGATTGCAGTAGGCGCGCATGTCGGGCTTGAAATTGTTCCGAAACAGGCTTTGCAGGGCGGTGCGGGTCTGTTCCCGGTCGAACAGATCGCCCAGGCCGCAGAGATCGGCGTGCCACTGGCCGCAGAGCTGGTCGATTTCGCAGCCATGGCCTATCTGGTATTTCAGCTCCCCGGCCTCCTCGTTCCAGTACCGGGAGCGGGTCTCCTCGTCGTAGGGGTCGAGCAGCTGCCGATCGGTCAGGCCGATGGGCTGGTCGAAGTAGGCGCCGTTGAACAGGTGCTCTTTTGTCCAGGCCTTTCCCTTTTCAAACAGGGCGCGGTACGCGGCCGCTGTTTCCGCCTCGCCCAGGTAGGCGGCCATTTCCTCGCCGGCCCGCAGGGCGGCGAGATAAAAGCCCTGGAGCCAGGCATTGGGGCCGTACAGCTCCATATCCAGGGTGTGGTGCTGCCGCCCCTCCAGCACGCCGTCCTTGTTCCCGTCCCAGCGGTAGGGGTTGGCGGGGCTCCAGGCGTATTCGAGGGCCAGCTTGACCTGCGGCCACAGGGAGCGGAGCCAATCGTCGTCCCCGCACAGCTTCCATTCGCGGTAGGTCTTGATAACGCCGCCCATCTGGCCGTCCACGCAGGGGTGGAAGCCGTCCCGGCCGCGGCCCAGGGGAAGCTGGAGGCGAAAGGACATCCGCCCGTCCTCCCACAGGTTATAGCGGACATCCAGTTCGCGCATGGATCGCTCCAGCTTGGGGAACAGGAAGGGGAGGGCGTAGGCGTAGTTCCAGACGTGGGTGCAGCTGCCCTCGCAGCTGCCGGCGGTTTCGTGCAGGCCCTCCCAGCCGTAGAAGGAGCCGTCCTCCAGCCGCATGACGGTGGGGGTTTTGAGCACAGCCAGGTTGGCCGACACCGCCTCGCTCACCTCCGGGGGGAGGGTGGAGGCGAACAGGGCCCTTTGAAAGCGGCGTGTCCGCTCGTACAGAGACGTCCAGTTTGCCAGGGCGTAGGCGGCGGTATCCTGCGACGTGGGGAAGAGGGTGCTGTCGTAGGTTTTCCATACCACGTCCCGCTCCCCCTGGGGCGTCTGCTCCCGGCAGGGGTTCCAGTAATTGAAGCGGTTGGGATACCGCCAGGCGAGCAGGAAGCGCACTGTCCGCGTTTCTCCCGGCTCGAGGGAGAAGGGAACGGCCAGGGTGGCCACGTCGCCGCAGCCGGGCTCGTCATAGCGCCGCGGGGGGAGGGGGCCACCCTGGGCGAAGTCGCGCCAGTACACCGTCGGGCCGTCGAACCACTCGCCCCGATACCAGGCCTCCTGGGCCTGGACGTCCCGGGCGTCGGTGGCCAGGGTCAGCTCGCCGTATTCCGGCGCGTCCTCTCCGCAGGCTTCCTGCCAGAAGGCCAGGCCCGACCAGCCGTCCCGGCGGACGAAGCGGTTGCGCGTTTGCCGGGAGAAGGGGTTGCGCACTGAGAAGGCGGCGGTATAATCGATGGGGAAGGCGGCGGTGTTTTCCATCGCCACCTCAAAGAAGGCCGCCGGCAGGCTGGAATTCTTATCGTCCAGGGGAATGAAGGGGTTGAAGGCCGTCAGGGACACCCGGCCCGGAAAGGCGGGATCCGCGAATTCCAGCCGGGCGATGGGAAACTCCCCGATAAAGGTATGCTCCCGGAAATGGGGGAAGCCGGCCAGGCTCTCCCGCTGGGGGCCGTAGCCGTACCCGGCGAAGTTTCCCTTGCCATAGGCGCCGGCCAGATCCTTGTACAGATCGCCGGCCAGAACCTTGGCGCACAGCAGACGGCCGCCGGCCGCCGCCTTGACGGCCAGATGGCTGTAGTCGTTTATGGCCCCCTTATGGGGGCGGCCGTCGATTTCCCAGTCCGTGAGGCGGCCGTTGCCGCCCAGGCCGATGCTGCCGGTGCCGATGCCGCCCAGAGGAAACACGATTTCCCGGGTGCTGGCGCCGGTATACACGCAGCGCGGGTTGACGTTGTCCGTGGTCATGCGTATCACGCGTCCTTTCCATCAGCGGGTGTCCAGGGGCTTTCCGTGTACGTACACGTTATAGCACGAAAAGCGGGGAGTGTCAACCTATCCGATGGAGAAAAACGAAAAAAAGCCCCCGCCGCGAGCGGCAGGGGCAAAGGCTGCAGACAAAGAGGCAACCGGCAGAGGGTTAAGAGGCGGAAACCAGGCGGTTCTGCCGCAGAAAGGCGACCAGGCTGTCGGCCATGGAGCGATGCTGTTCGACGGTGGGATGGCCGTTGCCGCCCTTGTTGGGGCCGCAGGGCAGGGGACAGACGTAATAGTTCTTCGCGGCCCCGCCCAGGCGGTTCACCGCGTCGGCGGCCTCGTCCAGATAATCGGCCATGATGCCGCCCGCTGCCCAGACGATGGCGGCCCGCGGATTCTTCCGCCGCACCTGCCGCATGAAGTCCTGCATCGCCTGGGTCAGCGCCGAGGAGGAGCCGCCGGTCCACAGGTCGTTGGTGCCCAGGTTAATGACCACGATGTCCGCCTGGCGGGAGAAAGCCCAGGGGGCGGTTTTGTCCCGGTAATAACTGATAGACTCGTACATGGGAGGCAGGGCGGGGTTGCCGCCGTCCCAGCCGTGATACGCGCCGATGCCGCTGCGGGCCAGGACGCTGATGTCCGCGCCTAGGGCCTGCGCGGTCAAATAGGCGTAGCTTTGCGTGCCGTCCTGGTTCTCTGAATAGTCGCTGGCCGGCTGGGGGAGGCCCAGGCAGAGATTCCCGAGGCCCACGGTGATGGAATCGCCCAGGAATTCCATGTAGAGGGGCCGGTCGGCGGGGCGGCTTTTCAATTGGCCTGTCAGTTCAATGGCGCAGAGAGTCGCTTGGCCATAAAAGCTCTCCGTCTGGCGGACGACCTGGAAGGTGTGGTCGCCTTGGGGAAGATTTTCCGCAAGGAACAGGCGGGAGCCGGTTCTATGCGCGCGCTTTTGCTCTTTTCCGTCCACGAGGACGGTATAATACAAGGTCTGCGAGGCATTTTCCTTCAAGGTCAGGCTCACGCTGCCCGCGCAGGCGGCCTGAAATTCCAGGGTGTTGGCCGACCAGTCGAAGCTGACGCCGGAGGAGACGGGGCCGCTGCGGCCCTGAATTTTCACCTTGGACAACACGGCTGTATCGGCCAGGGAGAAAACGGAGACGGAGGCGTTATTCGAGGTGGGGGCCGAGGAGACGGACCCGGAAGAGGCGGTCGTCCGATCGACGGAGGCGTTTCCACCAGCCGATGTGGAGCTGCCGGAGGGAGCGGGCGCCCGGTTTCCCGTCGTGGTTTCGATCCGGTCCGCGTCTTCGCTTTGACCGGAGGAGGTGGAAGCAGCGGTCACTTCCGCGGCGGAGGTTGATTCCGCGGCCCCGGGGGTTACATGCCAGCTCAGGCTTTCAGAGGGGGCGGGAGGCGAATTCCCGCAGGCGGCGGAAAGAAAACAGAGGACGCCGCTCAGGACGATGCCGAGGATCCGTACAGCCGATTTGTCACACGGGCACATAGTGGCCAAGTCCCTTCCGATTTGATATTCGCACGACCCGCTCCGCCGGACGCGGCGTATTGGACGAAGCAAAAAACCGGCGGGGCCTCGTTTAAAAGCCCAAGCCGGTTCGCATGGTTTGTCATCGGGTGGCCACCTGCATAGTACCGCAAGAAAAGGCTGGCTGCAATCCTTCATTTTCTACTGATGGATCGTTTTCCGAAAAAGGGGGCAGGGACGCATGAGTTTAGGCGGCGGGAACCAGGTGGTTCCGCCGCAGGAAGGCGACCAGGCTGTCGGCCATGGATTGGTGCTGTTCGGCGGTGGGGTGACCGTTGCCGCCCTTGTTGGGGCCGCAGGGCAGGGGACAGACGTAATAGCCCTTCTGCGGGCCGCCCAGGCTGTCCACCGCGTCGTCAGCCTCGTCCAGGTAATCGGCCATGATGCCGCCCGCTGCCCAGACAATCTTGGCCTGCGGATTCTTCTGCCGCACCTGCCGCATAAAATCCTGCATGGCCTGGGTCAGCGCCCGGGAGGAGCCGCCGGTCCACAGATCGTTGGTGCCCAGGTTGATGACCACGATGTCCGCCTGGCGGGAAAAATCCCAGCGGGCGGTTTTGTCCCGGTAATAGCTGATATAGTCATACATGGGGGGCAGAGCGGGATTGCCGGAATCCCAGCCCTGATACGCGCCGATGCCACTGCGGGCCAGGACACTGATATCCGCGCCCAAGGCCTGTGCGGCGTAATAGGCATAGCTTTTGGTGCCGTCCTGGTTCACCGAGTAGAAGCTGGCCGGCGCGGGAAGGCCCAGGCAGAGGTTACCCATTCCCACTGTAATGGAATCGCCCAGGAATTCCATGTAGAGGGGCCGATCGGCGGGGCGGCTTTTCAGCTGCCCTTTCAATTCAATGGAGCAGAGGGTTACCTGGCCGAAAAAGCTCTCCGTTTGGCGGACAACCTGAAAGGTATGGTCGCCTTTGGGCAGATTCTCCGCGAGAAGCAGCCGGGAACCGGAGCTGCGCGCCCGCGCCTGCTCTTTTCCGTCCACGAGGACGGTATAATACATGGTATCCGAGGCCTTTTCCTTTAAGTTCAGGCTCACGCTGCCCTCGCAGACGGCCTGAAATTCCAGGGTGTTGGCCGACCAGTCGAAGCTGATGCCGGACGAAACGGGGCCGCTGCGGCCTTGAATTTTCACCTTGGCCAGCACAGCTTTATCGGTCAGGGAGAGAACGGACATGGCGGGCTCTTTTGGCGTGGTGACGGTAGGCGAGGAGGTGGGGGCTTCGGTCGAGGCAGTGGTTATCCGGCTGGTGGGGGTGTTCCCGCGCGTTGGCGCGGCGTTTTTGGACGACGGGGACGGCCGATTCCCCGTCGTGGAACCATCGGAAGAGGTTTGGTTCTCCGGCACGGCTACGGATTGGCTTGGGTTTTCACTTTGGTCGGAGGAGGATGCCGTTCCTGTATCCCAGCTGCTTTCCGGAGAGGAGGAAGGCGTTTTTCCGCAGGCGGTGGACAGAAAACAGAGGGCACCGCTCAAGACGATGCAGAGGATTCGCACGGCAAATTTGGCGCGCTGGTACATGCTTGACAAGTCCTTTCCTATTTTTTGTTTTGTCCACGGCTAGTTTGGAGTGCTTTTGTTTCGTATACAGTTATCTTCATTATAAAAACAAAAGAGCGCTAACTGAATGGAATATATATTACGAAAACGTGAGGGATTTTAGCTTTTTGTATGACGCTTTATTCGTTTTTGTTTTTGACTTATGGGAACCACTCCGGTATAATACTTACTGCCAAGACCTAAAAAAGCAACGGGGAGAATGAAGAATATGGATAAGAAAATGCCGAAGTTTGCCAAAAGACTGCTGGTTATCGTCCCCTGCGCCATCGCGGCGCTGATTGTTGTCGCCGGCTGTTTCGACATTGTGCCGGCCGGGTACAAGGGCGTCAAGCTGACCATGGGGGCGGTGGGCGACACCGTGCTGAATGAGGGGCTGGCGTTCAAACTGCCCTTTGCGCAGCGGATCGTGCATGTGGACGCCCGGGTCAAAAAATACACGGTGGAGGGCGAGACCTCCGCGAGCAAAGACATGCAGTCCATCACCACCAACGTGGCCGTGAACTACCGGGTGGACGGGGCCAACGTGGACGAGCTGTATAAAAATCTGAGCCTCAACTATGAGGACACCATTATCGCGCCGGCCGTGTCCGAATGCATCAAGTCGGTCACGTCCCAGTACACGGCCGAGGAGACCATCACCCGCCGCAGCGAGATTTCCTCGCAGATCAAGGATATGCTCAAGGAGCGGCTGGAGGACAAGTACATATTCGTGGACAGCCTCAACATCACCGACCTGACCTTCAGCGCGGCGTTTGATAAGGCCATCGAGGAAAAACAGGTGGCGGAGCAGAACGCCCTCAAAGCGAAGTACGATCTGGAGAGGATCAAGACCGAGGCCGAGCAGGCGGTTATCAAGGCCAAGGGCGAGGCGGAGGCCATGGAAATCAAGAACAAGGCGCTGACCGAAAGCATCATTGAGCTGGAGTTCCTGGAGAAATGGGACGGGAAGATGCCCACCTATTACGGCGGGGACGCGGATTTGCTTTTGTCTCTCAACCCGGACAAGGAGAAGGCGGCGGAATAAAACAGACAGAACCGCCGGCGGGTCATGGAATGTGGCCCGCCGGCGGTTCTGTTTGTATTTACGCGCCTTCGCAGCGCTGCTGCCGGCTGCGCATGCGACGCCAGTTATAGAAGCCGTAGAGATCGTTGCAGAAAAACATGGCGAAGCAGACCACCATGGGCAGATACGACAGGCTGTCCATAGCGGCCAGCACCCAGAGGACGATCAGAACCAGATCGTTGGCTGCGTAGGCCAGCGCGTAGGCCGGGCTGCGGCAGAACATCAGGTAGGATGCGAGAAAGCTGGTCAGGATGGACACCGTGCTGACGAGAAGGTTAGCGGTTTCGAAATAGGCGAGGATGAAGTAGAACAGGACGGTGACGATAAGGCCGAGGCCGCTCATCCAGGCGATTTGTCCGGCGGTCAGGCGGGCGACGGCCACCTCGCTTTTACCGGCCTGATACGGGTGCTTGAGCCAGGACACCACCGACATGACGGCGATGGGCGCGGTCATGCCGAGGTAGGTGATCATTTCGCCGTAGTAGCGGAACCGCAGGGAGACGGCGGCGTAGGCCAGGCTGAACACCACGGTGAGGATTTGGCCAAGGACCTCGCCCTTGGCGACGAAGATGAGGGCGGTCACGCCGATGAGGGAGGCGGCCAGGGTCAGGGGATGGCCGCCGCCGAAGAGGAAGGACAGCGTCACCACCGCCAGAGAGAACAGCCACAGGCCCCATTCGAAGCCGGTCAATTTGCGGAAAGGATTCCATGCTTGCATACGAGAAACCTCCATAAAAAATAAGCACCCGTGGCGCACATCTTCAAAGACCTAACGATGTGCGACGAATGCTTAACAGCATACACTACCCGGTGGCAGTTCCTATATAAGAGTTCTGTGACCGTATTATATCCGAGGAAGCGGGAAAAGTCAAGGGGCGGATTGGTTTGCGAGAACGTCCCTTACACCGAATCCACAGGCTGCTCTAATAAAAATTCTGTACTGACGGAAAAAATCTCAGAGAATGCTTTTAATTCTATATCTGTTACGTATCTCTCGCCATTTTCAATCCTCTTGATTGCAGTTTTATCCATGTCAATGCCTTTTATCTGCATTTTCTCGGCAAGTAATCTTTGTGATGTTTTCTCAGGCAAGTTCTTTCTCAATACGGCAATTTTTTTACCGCACAGATTTCGAGTACCGTCACTTGCTTTATGCTTAAACATTTTGTCCTCCGTATCATCAATGTGAGTATTTGTATTACTCATATTGATTATACGGTTTGCTTTTGGTATAATTGAGTAATTCAAATACTCAAATTGGAGAGAAAAAGGAGGAAATAATGTGATTATAGATGTTACAGGGACGATTCTCACACCTGGCAACGGAGGAAAAGACTGTTTCGGCAACGGGGAACATATAGACGAAAATGGAGAATTGATCGAATGCTGTTGTGATGAGTGTGACTACTATTTAGATTGTTTTCCGGAATATGAACATATAGAATAGGAGGGCATGGCATATTGCAAAAATCCGCCATATTAAAAAGCGTTTGAGAAAAGTCCCAACTCACAGCAGCGTAATTTCTAAGGAAAAACACCAAGCGCATATTCCTTACAAGACAGAGCAAAGCCCCGAGAAATGGCTCTATAGGCTACTTCTCGGGGCTTTTAACGTGGTGCCGCAGGCGGGACTTGTAACCCGGGCGGGTTCAACTCTCGGCGGCTCCAGCGAACATAAAGGACGCACATCCCTGACGGGACGCACGTCCTTTATGTTGGTGCCGCAGGCGGGACTTGAACCCGCATGATGTTGCCACCGAGGGATTTTAAGTCCCTTGTGTCTGCCGATTCCACCACTGCGGCGTGGGGCACACCTATCATAGACGTTTTTTCGTCCGCTGTCAAGACAGGGCGGCCGAAATATCGGCCGCCCTGTTCTAGAACGTTACCATTCGATGCCGGGACGGGCGGCCTGACCGCGCTGGTAGGGGTGGCGGACAACCCGCATTTCGGTGATGTAATCGGCCAGTTCCAGGAGTTCGGGAGAGGGATCCCGGCCGGTGAGGACCAGCTCCAGGCTGTCGGGCCGGTTCTTTACGAAGGCCAGCAGGGATTCCTCCGGCAGGATGCCGGTGTTCACCGCGTCGAGCACCTCATCAAGCACCAGCAGATCCAGGCCGGACGCGGCCGATTCGCAGGCGCGCAGGAGAGATGCGTAGAAATCCCGGGCTTCCTCCCGCTCCTCCGGCGTCATGGAAAAGGTAAAAGGGACATGAGGCAGGGCATCGAAAACCGTGACGCCCGGCAGGACTTTCAGCGCCGCGCATTCGCCGGAGGATCCATCCTTGAGAAACTGGGCGAAGCCGACACGAAGGCCGTGGCCGGCGGCCCGCAGGCAGAGGCCTGCGGCGGCGGTGGTTTTCCCCTTGCCGCCGCCATGATAGATATGCAGCAATCCAGCGCGCATGATGCAACCGTTCCTTTCGTTATGGGGGGCTCAGCGGCCGAGGGCGGCCAGCACCCGG
>ERZ772876.3447-NODE-3447-length-11488-cov-8.624770_pt1 | contig 11488 bp, 8 predicted proteins | sample MGYA00580584_ERZ772876 | MGnify/ENA primary metagenome ERZ772876 (study PRJEB29015, sample SAMEA2737728) | human gut metagenome | biome: human gut; feature: human-associated habitat; material: faeces | place: China | collected 2012 ...
GGCGAGCAGTCACTGGTTACACCGGATGAGTTGCTGGCGGTGGTGAAAGCTTGATGTTTACTAATTATCTGCAATCATACCATAAAAGCTTCATTGATGGATGATTGCATCACATGGGAATGCCCGATAACGTTTGCTTTATACGTTATTTGTATTGAAATATAAATGCTGGATTACCTATGTGGATAATCAGATTGTTTTTTCTTCCGTCACTACATCTTACTGATTCTAAAAGAGATGTAGTGACGGAAATTTTTGTATCCCCCCGAAATGGTTTGTTCTCTTTTTTCCGCGTAGAGGCGACAAAGCGGAATGCCTGTTCTTGTCGTTGTTGGTTGTATTTCTTGTTTTAAGGATGAAAACTGATGGAGCTGACCTGAAATATGATTTTCTTTTGCGAGAGTCTGATATTATTCACTATATTTGTGGAATGTTAGCCTTATAAATTTAATCAGATGATAGAGAAAAATCAGTTGATATCCCATTTGTATCAAAATAGGGATAATGGTCAATGGATGATACAAACCAATGATGAACATCAAAAGGGGGTTGCTGATATGGCGGCATCCTTCGCCGGGCAGTTCGGACTTCCTTCTTGGGGGCGTGCGCTCGGTCTACTTCATGACAAAGGAAAGGAACGGGCGGCATTCCAGCAATACATACGCAAGATGAATGGTTTGCCTACGAGTGACAAGAAGCGCTATGATGATCATACCCATGCTTTTGTGGGTGGAATATTGGCAAAAGAACTTATGGGAAAGGATGTTTCCCATCTTCTTGTAAACCAAATTATTTCTCATCACACGGGGTTACATGATTTCGGGGATGTGGAAAACATATTGAAAGAGAGGCTATTGTCCAAAGAAATAAACGAGGGTGACATTAGCATAAACAAACCTTTATTATTCCAAGAATTTATTGATTCACCTTTTTCTAAATCAAAGGTTGAATGGAAACACTTTCATCACCTTTCCCGTATGCTTTTTTCCTGTCTTGTAGATGCCGACCGGCTCGATACAGAACGGTTTATGGATGTAGAGTCATGGCGGAAGCGGGGAAATTCGGCTACGCTTGCCGATTTGCTTCCACAGCTGGAGGCATATATGCAAAAACTGCAATCGAATGCAGCTGATACGAAAGTGAACCGCATCCGCCAGCAAGTGAAAGAACAATGCAGTAGAACTTCTTCAAGCGAAAAAGGATTTTATAGTCTTACAGTTCCGACGGGAGGCGGTAAAACACTTTCTTCTTTGTTATGGGCCATGAAGCATGCTGTAAGCCATTCAATGAATCGTATCATCATCGCCATCCCATATACCAGTATCATTGTGCAAACGGCAGGGCTTTTGAAGGAAATCTTTGGTGAAGAAAATGTATTGGAGCATCATAGTAATTTCGACCCCGATGATATTAAGGACGAGGAAAATAGGGAAAAAGCAAAATTGGCTACAGAGAATTGGGACTATCCCATTATTGTCACTACCAATGTACAGCTTTTTGAATCTATGTTTAGCAATAAAACATCTGATTGCCGCAAACTGCACAACATGGCAAATTCAATTCTTGTTTTGGATGAGGTTCAGATGTTGCCAACCGGCTTCTTGCGGCCGATAGTCGATGCGCTGAAAGCGTATCAGGAAATGTTCGGGGTTTCGGTATTGTTTACCACGGCAAGCCAGCCGGTACTGAGTGGTCTGATAGAAGGAACAAATCCTAAAGCTGATTTTAAGGGAATAGAACATATCAAGGAAATTATTCCGGAAGAATTTGCTTTGCATGACCAGCTTCGCCGTGTGAAGTTGTCAATCGATGATACAGGAAAAACATACGATGAGATAGCTGCAAAGGTGTCTGAATATAATAAGGTGTTGTGCATAGTGAACACTCGTAAAGATGCCAAAGAGCTGTATGACCGTTTGCCCAATGACGGAGTGAAATTGCATTTGTCTAGAATGATGTGCCCTGCCCACTTACACGAAACTATTGGTAAAATAAAAACTTTATTGAAGGATGAGTCGCAGCCGATTGTCAGGGTCATTGCAACCCAGCTTGTGGAGGCCGGTGTGGATATAGACTTTCCGGTTGTGTTCCGTCAAGAAGCAGGACTCGATTCTGTATTGCAAGCAGCGGGACGGTGCAATCGGGAAGGACGAAGTGCCATGGGACATACATTTGTGTTCAGTCTGGCGGCAGAGAAGCGAAAGCTCTTCGGTTCAATGGCTGACTCCAACAATGCTCGGTTGAATTTGCCGGAAGATAGTGATTGGTTTGCTCCTTCTACCATGAAAGCCTATTTTTGTCAATTGTATAGCAGAAAACAAACATTTGATGAAAAGGATATAAAGCACTGGCTCTACAAACCTACTGAGCTATGTTTTGAAACTGCATCAAAAGAATTTCGCCTGATTGATGATACAAGTATAAATGTTATCGTAAATTGGGAAAACAGCATGGAACTTATAGAGCAGTTGAAAGAATCGGGGTGTACCTACTCGTTGGTGAAGCAATTGGCGAAATTTACTGTAGGCATCCGTTCCTATGATTTTAAGCAACTGAAAGGCTATGGGCTTGTCGAAGAAATATTGGAAGGAATATATGTATTGGCAGACAGGTCTCAGTATAATAAAACCACAGGTCTCAGCCTTGATAACCATTGGCTGGAGGAAGTATTAATGATATAAAGAAACGGATATGACAAAGAAAGAAACATTGAAATTGTTTGAAGAACGTAAAGTCCGCACCGTGTGGGATGATGAAAAGGAAAAATGGTATTTTTCGATAGTTGATGTGGTGTCAGTTTTAACAGACAGTGTTGATGCAACTGCTTATTGGCGTAAGTTAAAGCAAAGACTTAAAGAAGAGGGAAATGAAACCGTGACAAATTGTCACGGTTTGAAAATGAAAGCCACAGACGGTAAGATGCGACTTACAGATGTGGCTGATACAGAACAACTACTACGTATCATTCAGTCTATCCCATCTCCCAAGGCAGAACCGTTCAAGCAATGGATGGCACATGTAGCATCCGAACGTCTTGATCAGATGCAAGACCCTGAGTTGAGTATTGAGCAAGCTATGATGGACTACAAGCGACTTGGTTACTCTGACAACTGGATAAACCAACGCTTGAAGAGCATTGAAATCCGTAAAGATCTTACAGATCAATGGAAACTACATAATGTAGAGGAAGGTGTTCAATATGCTACTCTTACAGACATTATCTATCAGCAATGGACCGGAAAGTCGGCAAAGGAGTACAAACAGTTCAAGGGCTTGAAGAAAGAAAATCTCCGGGACAATATGACCAATGAAGAATTGGTTCTTAATATGCTGGCCGAACTCTCTACGACAAGTATTACTAAAGCTAAAAATCCTCAGACATTGGGTGAAAATATGCAGTGTGCGGCTGACGGTGGTGATGTGGCTCGTGTGGCACGCGAACAGTTGGAGCAAAAAACCGGTCGTGAAGTGGTAACTCCCTTGTCGGCAAAAAGGTTTTTTGAAGGTCAGAAGCCGGAAGATTTATTGGAAAACAAGGAAAACGATGAATGATATGGAATATACAGATAAAGAATATTGTCTGGAGGTGTGGGGCGATTGGGCTTGTTTCACTCGTCCGGAGTTGAAAGTAGAGCGTGTGAGTTATGATGTCATTACGCCATCGGCGGCACGCGCCATCTTTGAAGCGATACTGTTTAAACGTTATGCCATGCGTTGGCAGATAACCAAGATTGAGGTACTCAGGCCTATTAAATGGGCTACCATTAGACGGAATGAGGTGGGGGCAGTTGCCAGTAAATCACCTATCATTATTGAAGATAAACGTCAGCAGAAGAACACGTTGCTTCTGCTGGATGTGCGTTACCGAATTTATGCTAAGTTAGTATTTATTCCGGTAAAAGACCGTCCGAAAGAGGCTTTTGCCAAGCATCAGCCAAGTGCCGACGAGAATCCTATGAAGTATTATCAGATGTTCGAACGCAGGGCATCACAAGGGCAATGTTTTACGCAGCCCTATCTCGGATGTCGTGAGTTTTCTGCAAACTGGAAGTATATTGAAAGTACTGATAATCTTGATTATCCCTTAGCCGAAGACAGGGATTTCGGCATTATGCTTTATGATATGGACTTTGAGGAAAATCCACAAAAGCCGGATGCTATGTTTTATAGAGCCCAAATGAAAAAGGGAGTGATTGTTGTACCGGATAAAGATAGTGAGGAGGTGTTGAGATGATACTGAAAGCATTATATGATTACTATCATCGAAGTGGAGATGATGTGGCCCCTTTTGGTTTAGAATACAAAGAGATTGGATTTATTATTGTTATTGATAGATGTGGAAAATTTCTGCGCTTTGAAGACAGGCGCATAGATAAGAAGTCGGCACAGCAGTTTCTTGTTAAGAAAAGTGTTAGCCGATCAAGTGCCCCTGTTGCAAACTATTTGTATGACAATAGTAAATATGTATTTGGTTATTCCGATAAGGGGGATATGGAAAAGATACGTAAGTACTTTGAAGTATTTAAGGCGAAAGTAAAAGATATATATGATGCTTTTCCGGATAATGAGGACATAAAAGCTGTTTATGCATTTTATCAGCAAGACCATTCTTTTATAGTTGGGGCTATGCAGAAAGATTCTTTATGGGATGATATAGCCAAAAATCTTAATAAGAAATATTCTACCTTTTCTTTCCTTATAGAAGGGGATACGAAAATAGTGGCTTCGAAAAGGGAATTGATAAATTTGTTTGACGAGAATCATGGCGTGGCAGGAAATCTTTGTTTGATAACAGGGAGATATTCAAAAGTTGTAGAGATTACAACTGCTACAAAGATACTTGGAAGCCAAGAAACAGCTAAACTAGTTGCATTTCAAGTTAATTCCGGGTATGATTCGTATGGGAAATCTAAAGGATACAATGCTCCAATATCAGAAGAAGCTGAATTTGCATATACAACCGCATTGAATCATTTGCTGCGTTCGGATTCTCACAATAAGTTTATGGTGGGCTCACGTACTTATCTTTTCTGGGCTTCCTCCAATAGCGAGGCTTCAAAAGAGTCCGAAAATAGTCTATTTTCTTTGTTGGGGCGGATTGAAGAAGAAAATGACGACTCAAACAGGCGCATAAAGTTAGTATATGATACTTTCCAGTCTATCTATAACGGAAAATTATCGGCAAACGATGATGACAAATTCTTCATTTTGGGTTTGGCTCCCAATTCGGCAAGAATTGCGGTAGTATATTGGAATGAGATGCCTTTGCGTGAATTTGCAGGTTTGATAAGTAAACATTTTACGGATATGGAGATGGTTGACACTCGCAAAGATAAGAAGCCGTACGTGGGACTGCATTCCATTCTTGGAAATGTTACTCTTGGAGGAAAGTCAAGTGATGCGACTCCCAATCTTCCTGATGCTGTGGTGAGAAGCATATTTCAAGGGTTGCCGTATCCGGCTTCTCTCTTTCAAGCATGTATTCGTCGCATACGTGCAGAACAATCCGTCAATATAGTGCGTGCTGCTATCATCAAGGCATATCTCAACAGACTAAACGAAAATAACAACCATAAAAAATTAGATATTATGTTAGACAAAGAAAATCAAAATCAAGGGTATCTTTGTGGAAGGCTGTTTGCTGTGTTGGAAAACCTACAATATGCAGCAAATAAACAAGATTCCATTCGTTCAAGTTACATGAATGCGGCTTCATCTACGCCATCTACAGTATTTTCAACAGTTCTCAAATTATCAAACAGTCATTATGCTAAATTGGCTAAAGAGAAGAAAGGCCTTGCTAATTTCTTTGATAATCAAAAGAAAGAGATAATAGTTTTAATTCAAAATTTTCCTAATACATTGAGTTTGGAAGATCAAGGACGATTCTTCCTCGGCTATTATCATCAGAAAGCTCACAGAGAGAATCAAGAAACTGAAGAATAATTTTTAAAAATATACAATTATGTCAGAATTAAAGAATAGAATTGATTTCGTTTACATTTTTGATGTACAAGATGGTAATCCAAATGGTGACCCGGATGCAGGTAATCTTCCTCGGATAGATGCTGAAACTGGTATAGGCCTTGTTACAGATGTTTGTTTGAAACGCAAGGTACGTAATTATGTACAAATAGCCCAAGCAGGAAAAGCAGGTAACGATATTCTTGTCAAATCCAAAGAGATTTCTGGAGAAGAGGTCTTTATTAATGAAGAAATCCGCAAAATGTACAAAGAAGATTTAGGAATAGAACTAAAAATCAAAGAAAAAGCTCCTGCCGATAAGAGTTCAGCTGGTAAAATTGCTATGTGCAGACGCTTCTTTGACGTTAGGACTTTTGGAGCAGTACTCTCAACCGGACCTAACGCAGGACAAGTGAGGGGGCCGATTCAAATGACTTTTGCCCGTTCGCAAGATATGATTGTTTCAGCAGAGCATGCATTAACCGTATGTGTAGCTCGTGATGAAGAAAAGACCTATGAATCACAAGTGGGAATACAGGGACGTAAAGCGACCATTCCTTATGGCCTCTATGTCTGTCACGGCTTCATCTCCGCCAACTTGGCACAACAGACAGGATTTTCTGAAGAAGACCTTGAACTATTTTGGGAAGCTTTAAAGAACATGTTCGATGTGGATCGTTCGGCGGCACGTGGATTGATGAGTGCTCAAAAACTGATAGTCTTCAAGCATGACTCCATATTGGGTAATGCTCCCGCCAACAAGTTGTTTGAATTGGTAAAAGTGGAGAAAGTCTGCGATGGAGCACCACGCTCATTCATCGACTATTCAGTTACTATAGATAAGGAGAATGCTCCATCAAATGTAACTATTGAGGAACTGATATAATTCCATCGTATGTACAATGAAGACGATATGCTTATGTTGTCGGGGATTCAGCACTTTAGGTTCTGTCCCCGGCAATGGGCTTTGATACACATTGAGCAGCAATGGAACGATAATCGTCTCACCATCGAAGGACAGATTCTGCACAAGCATGTAGATGATCCGTTTTATAGACAAAAGTGTGGTGACCAGATAACATTACGTGCGGTGAATATCGCTTCGCGTGAACTTGGACTCTATGGAATCTCTGATGCCATAGAGTTACTTCCTTCCTCATCTTTTGAAAATACGATTTTGCATCCCAACTATCCGGGGCGATGGCAACCGGTTGCTGTGGAGTATAAGCATGGCAAACCGAAAAGAAACGAAGTGGATGAAGTGCAGTTGGCAGCACAAATCATGTGTATAGAAGAAATGTATGCTATCCATATACCATACGGCTCTTTCTTTTATGGGGAGCTTCGCCATCGGGTTAATGTGGATATAACGGAGGAGCTGCGAAATATAGTCAGACAATGTGCCCGGGATATGCACGATATATTTAGTAAAGCGGTTATCCCGAAGGCTGAATATGGGAAACATTGTGACAAGTGCTCGCTGAAAGATATCTGCATGCCGGAAATGGTAAATAATTGTACTTCGGTAGATAATTACCTTACTAAAAATCTGTACCTATGAGAAAACTATTGAATACTTTGTATGTGACGACACCGGAAGCGTATCTTAGTAAGGATGGGCTGAATGTCGTTATATCTGTTCAGCAGGAGGAGGTGTTTCGTATTCCTGTCATAAATATAGAGGGCATCGTTACGTTCGGATATATGGGCGCAAGTCCCGGTGTGATGAAATTGTGTAGTGACAATGGTATATCACTCACATTTCTTTCTCCACAAGGCAGATTTATCAGCAGGGTTCAAGGTGCTACGAAAGGGAATGTTCTGTTACGCAAAAAGCAGTACCAATTGTCGGACGATGCATCTTGGTCGTTGCATGTGGTTAGGTTGATGATTGGTGGTAAGATTCAAAACTATCGCAATATATTGAGGAGATATATTCGTGATTATGGTGAGAATGAAGACATTAATAGGGCGGTGCAAGTATTGGAACGTGCCAAGCGTGATGCTTTGAAGGCTCAAGATAAGACGGAATTAATTGGTTATGAGGGGATGGCTTCGAATGCCTATTTTGAGGTATTGCCAATCTTGATACTTAATCAGAAGACTGATTTCCCATTTCATGGTCGCAATCGTCGTCCTCCCAAGGATGCGGTGAATGCCATGTTGTCTTTTGCATATACGTTGATAGCCAATGATGTTGCGGCTGCTCTCGAAACTGTTGGCCTTGATCCATACGTCGGGTTTCTCCATACACTCCGTCCGGGGCGCACATCGTTGGCCTTAGATATGATGGAAGAGTTACGTGCTTACCTTGGCGACCGTTTTATTTTGTCGTTGATTAATAAAAGACAGATTTCAGTAAAAGACTTCTTGTTCCAAGGTGATAATGGGGTTGTTATGACAGATAAAGGGAAAAAGACTTTTATTACTGCATGGCAGGCAAGGAAAAGGGAAGTGATAATTCATCCTTATCTTAATGAAAAAGTTGAAATAGGGCTTCTGCCTTATGTGCAGGCTATGTTAATGGCAAGGTATATCAGGCAGGATATTGACGATTATCCGGTATTTCTTATAAAATGATTTTTAATTATGTACATTCTTGTGACTTACGATGTGGATACTACAAGCAAAGAGGGGGCTCGCCGTTTACGATGTGTGGCCAAGGCTTGTCTGGATTATGGACAGAGGGTGCAGAACTCAGTCTTTGAGTGTGTAGTGACGGAAGCGCAATATTCTCTTCTAAAAGGGAGAGTTAGGGATATTATTGATATGTCTCTTGATAGTGTTCGTTTTTATATTCTTAGTAAAAATGAGAATAAGAGGGTGGAAGTAATAGGTGTTGAAACGGCGTATAAACTTGAGGAGGCTCTTATAATATAATGCGAATGTGGTGTGTTACAAAAAAAGTAGTATCTTCGCATGTGTTAATAATCAGTAGATTAAATTATTTGTAAAGTATTTCTTCGTTATGAAGTTGAATAATAATGATGATTCGCATAACAGTGGATTAAATTTGCTGATTTATAATATGTTATTAGATATAGAGTCACACCCTGCGTGGGTGTGTGGATTGAAACAATATATACAAAATTATCTTACAAAAATCGGATATGTCACACCCTGCGTGGGTGTGTGGATTGAAACAACAACTATGAGAACGTATTTTGCACAAGTTGAAGTCACACCCTGCGTGGGTGTGTGGATTGAAACTTCTTCAATCACCTGAGCATCAGTTATTTCTATGTCACACCCTGCGTGGGTGTGTGGATTGAAACTACACATCCTTCAATCTCAGATGCCCAATTCTCAGTCACACCCTGCGTGGGTGTGTGGATTGAAACGGAAAACCAGCAGAAGCCCTATACTACTTTATGGGTCACACCCTGCGTGGGTGTGTGGATTGAAACTGAAAACATACTGTACGATTTTCTACTATCTTAGTCACACCCTGCGTGGGTGTGTGGATTGAAACAGCTATGAGAAAGAAATACGCTAAAAAACAATTGTCACACCCTGCGTGGGTGTGTGGATTGAAACGATGAAATACTTGAAGCTAACAGGGATGTGCTTGTCACACCCTGCGTGGGTGTGTGGATTGAAACATGTCAAACACGCCTGTAAACCATTCTACAATAGTCACACCCTGCGTGGGTGTGTGGATTGAAACAGCAGCTTTGCTGTTTCCAATGTTACAAGTTCTTCGGTCACACCCTGCGTGGGTGTGTGGATTGAAACAAATCAGGTATATGGATATCCAGATTATCCGGGTCACACCCTGCGTGGGTGTGTGGATTGAAACTTTTGATTTTATCTGTTGATCTAAACCTCCTATAGTCACACCCTGCGTGGGTGTGTGGATTGAAACTATTTCATTTGCACCGTTGGATAATTTTGTAGGGTCACACCCTGCGTGGGTGTGTGGATTGAAACATGTCTGCCTTGCTTATTTCGGTTGCCAGATTGGGTCACACCCTGCGTGGGTGTGTGGATTGAAACGTAGACTGATTGAAATCTTCACCGATAAGGGTGAGTCACACCCTGCGTGGGTGTGTGGATTGAAACCGTCCTCCGGAACAACTGGAGGGTGAAGCCTTTGTCACACCCTGCGTGGGTGTGTGGATTGAAACCAACAGTTGGGGGTGTCCGTAATGGGGCGTTCCGGTCACACCCTGCGTGGGTGTGTGGATTGAAACTCTGACAGTAATATAGATACTTTAGCAGTAGATAGTCACACCCTGCGTGGGTGTGTGGATTGAAACTCATGATGCGATACCGTATCAGTGATATGGCGGAGTCACACCCTGCGTGGGTGTGTGGATTGAAACAAAAATGGTCTTACAACAACAATCTTATAGGATGGTCACACCCTGCGTGGGTGTGTGGATTGAAACATTATGCCGTTATGTTTAATGATTTTAAGCCATGTCACACCCTGCGTGGGTGTGTGGATTGAAACTCCCGAATATCTGACATATTATGCTGTGATATCGTCACACCCTGCGTGGGTGTGTGGATTGAAACCCTTGAAAAGAGAAGATATCATGTTGCTGTTCGTCACACCCTGCGTGGGTGTGTGGATTGAAACTTACTGGGAGATGATATCCGATCTGGAGAACGGAGTCACACCCTGCGTGGGTGTGTGGATTGAAACTTTATTAGAATGATACACAACAACCAGCAAGAAGGTCACACCCTGCGTGGGTGTGTGGATTGAAACCATGACGACCCAAAGCATAATAATCTTAACTTAGTCACACCCTGCGTGGGTGTGTGGATTGAAACTCTCCTCCGTGTATAGTTGCATTTATATCTATTGTCACACCCTGCGTGGGTGTGTGGATTGAGACTCGAAATAGCGTAGCGATCCTTGCTCATCACAAGGTCACACCCTGCGTGGGTGTGTGGATTGAAACACGCAATCCACCACTATCATAGCTCGGATGAACTGTCACACCCTGCGTGGGTGTATATGGATTGAAGCATTGTTCACTCGTTGGTCAAGTTTATGGAAGAATTGTAAGCATTCGGCCTCTTGTGTATTTCTCTTCAAGCTGTTATAAAGTCAAAAGCCAAACGAAGTACGTTAGGCTTTTGACTTTGTTATGACTGGAAAAAACACGCACAATCCCGGATGCTTATCTTTTGTCTGTCTTCTTTTGTGGTTTCACCTAGGTGACAATACATTGGCATCTAAGTGGAGAGGCGTAGTCACCCAAGTGATACGCTTGCTTCACCTTGGTGAAACTATAAATTCAACTAAGTGTTTCAAAGCAAATATATTATATTTTTACTATACTATCCCTTGTTGCTTATTTGTTATGTTATTGATTATTAATGTATTGTTATCTGTTTGTATCGATTGTTTTTCTTGTCTTTATAAGATATATTAAAACATAAACTAACATGAAAATTGGTATAATTGACCTTTGTAAACAAATAGAAGATCCTAGGATGAACCGCAAAAAAGTCCATAAAATGGAAACTATTATCTATATATCCATTGCTGCTGTAATCTGTGGCGCCC
>ERZ772876.3455-NODE-3455-length-11474-cov-13.937210_pt1 | contig 11474 bp, 10 predicted proteins | sample MGYA00580584_ERZ772876 | MGnify/ENA primary metagenome ERZ772876 (study PRJEB29015, sample SAMEA2737728) | human gut metagenome | biome: human gut; feature: human-associated habitat; material: faeces | place: China | collected 2012 ...
ACTTGCGCGCAAGATTGGTGACATCGAACTCCTTCCACGAATACTGATTTTTCAGTGCGCGGCAATAGTCCTGATACACACCGCTGACATTCGGCTGGTGGTCATAGGTGATTGTCTCCGGATCCCAGTCCTCCAGCACTTCCGTGCACATAATAGCGGTATCTGCCGTCGGTGCGTAGACGTTGCGAACGCACAGTTTCGCGGACGTGATGAAGTGGTTCGCACCCAGACGCGGCAAGTCCACGACTTTCAGATAAGTCAGGCGATTGCCGTAGTAATTCGTGTTGCTGATCCACAGGCGTTCGTCGTGCGAGAAGTTCTGCGTCGAACCTTCCTTGACGTAGGTATCGAGGATACCTGCGGCGTTTTCTGCGCTATTCGCGCTGTCCGAAAACGTCGCAATCGGGCTGTGCGCCTGCGCCGCCATCTGCTGGCGCTTTTCGGCGGAAAGTTCCACCCACTGGTGCGTCGCCGCGTCGAACTCGTGAACCGGCGTGGTCTGCACGACTGCCCGGAAACGGTTGTTGCCCAGCGCGTACACCTTGCCGCATCGGGTGCGCAGGTGTTTCAGTTCCTGCTGAGCCGAGAACTGAATCTGTTTCTGATTGTTTTCTTGGTTACTCATATGGTTCCTTTCTTTTCTGTGCGCTCCTTGCGCACGTTTTTCTATCGAACGGTACGAAAAAAGCCCCTCGCGCCGTGCGCGGGAGCTTCTCTGCATCTTTCGATGGTATGATTCTATCACACTTTTGTAAAGTGTGCATCCGCGTTTTTAGACATGACAGCAGCTGATGTGCTGCCCTCTTGTGAAACTCACTATTACCTTACTTCTCCTCTGTATCTCCAGGCGTATCATTGCTCTTCCCCTGCGTCAGCCACTTCTCGAACACCGAGTTGCCGCTGTACGCTGCAAAAACAATCGTCGCGTAGTTGATGTACGTCCGAACCGTACTAATCAGCGCGTCCGTGTCGCTGCGGAAGAAGCATAGCACCACCGCCAGCAGCGAAATCGCTGTCACTGCAATGGTGACCAAAAGAACAATTCGTTTGCTGAACTGGACGTATGCTTTCTGCTTCGTCATTTGCTTCGCCTCCCCTCTGGCGGCGTTTCCGGCAGAGCAAGAATGTCCTGCTCATAGCTTGCGGACAGGTGATTTCGCCCTTTTGCCGCGTAACTTTTGTGCATATTCAGCACCTGCTCTTTCTCCGCCGCAGTACACCAACCCTGCCGCGTATAATTGTCATGCGCATTCTGCAAAAACGCCCATGTCAGAATTGCAAGATCTTCCTCCTGCTGCTGTTCCCTTGCAATCAGCTGCTTCATCGGCTTGCGGAACCAGCTGTACATCAGCGTCAGCGCCGTCATAAGTCCAACGATGGTTGTCGCGCGGTCGCGCATCTGTTCAAGAATCGCCCACATCTGCGTTCGCCACCTTCACCGTAAAATCACCCGCAGGTTCAAACACATTTCCGGCACTATCGACGATTTGGATGCTCATCCGCGCCTGATTATCCGCGTTTTCCTGCTTCGTGAGGAACTCCGCCGCGCACCAGCCGGTGCTGTTTTTGTACTGCACGCGCCACCACTCATCCGCTTCCATAAGAACAGTTACGGTCGCGCCCTGCGGGATTTTCGCAATCACTTCGGCGGACTTGCTCGCCGTTTTGCGCATGTTCAGGCTGCCGGATGCCGTCGTCACGACCGCCAATTTCGGTTTATACTATTTTCGGATGAAAATGCGCCAAGATGCGCCGCGAATTTTTGTATTCTGGCTAACGCGAATGGAACGCAGCGTAGCAGCGCTACGCTAAGTGGAATGAGCGGACGACAGAATCAAAAAAACACAAGCAGATGGCGCAGGTGAATCCGAAAATAGTATGACTCATTGCAATTTGTTCTCCTTTCTCGGCGTAATCCACGCCTTTCAGCTCGCCCCAGTGCGTCCACCCGCTGCCGATTTTCGACGTGACAACGCCATACGCCGTGCCTTTGGCTTCGATAACCGCGCCCTCGCCGATATACAATCCGACATGGTGATACCCTTCCGAAGCGTTGAATTTGTAGACAGCTGTGCCGGGTTTGAGCGGCCCGCCATCGGTTCGTTTCCCGGCGGACAGACTGCCGGATGCGCTGCTGTAACGGCGGAACATGGTGTTGCTACCGTGATAGCAGTACCCGCCAAGCTGCCGAAACGCCCACGCAAAAAGGCCGGAGCAGTCCGTCACGCGGTGTCCGACCCACTTTTGACCATATTTCTTTGTCTGTTCACGGCTCGCGGCGTTCTGCTGTGCCTGCGTCCAGATTTCGCCCGACGCGCCGTAGATGTACCCCCAGCCATCACGCAGTGCCGTTTGGAACTGCGCAATCAGCTCGGAGGATGAAATGTTTGGCATGTGACCTCCTGTTATTTATAGAAGTGGCTGCCCTCCTATATTGAGAGGCAGCCACCCAGTTTTCTTGTTCACCGTGTTGGCTTTTGTAATTCTCTATTTTTTCTCCTGCGTCATTGAAGCTGCTTCCTCCGGGAAAAGGTCACGCAGCAGCTCATCCAAATCAAACCGCAGTTTCTTCGCCCGACACCGCGCCGCAACAACTTCCAGCGAATCGCGGATAATCTGCTTGCACCGCGCCATCCGTTCTTCCTTCGGTGCCTGCACAAAAGGCAGGAACGGGACATGCAGCCGAATATCCGCATAGCGATGCTTCCAGCTGATATATTTGCGGTCTTTGCCGCAACCGAATGTGCGTAAAAATTCTTCTGATAGACATTCTGGAATGATGCCGATGCTGTCGAGTGCGTCCGTATACTTCGCAAGCGACGTAACCCGCATGTTCTTTTCGATTAGGCAGAAGTTGTCCCTGATCATTTGTGCTGCCGGTGATTCCGATTCGGTTGAAAAGACAAACGGCGTCATGTACGCATCCGGAAACATGTCATACAGCAGCGATTTGCACTCAAAGCGGAAGTTCTTCACCTCACTCCGATCTCGGATGATTTCCAGCGCCCGCGTAATGGCAGCTCGCACCATGTCTCGCTGTTCATCCTGCGAGGCTTTCATGAAGGTATCGCCGTCCAGCCTGACGCGAATTTCCGCCTCTCGCCACTTCAAGCTGATGTGCTTCCGCTCTTTTTCATCCGGCGCAGTGAAAAGAATAATCTTGATGCTATCCAGCACTTTGCAGTATCTCGCCAGACGAATCACGTCCATCCGCGATTCAAAATACTGAAAGCAATCGGAAATTCGCTCGGCAGCTGATGGTTCTGCTTCTGCGGAAAAAGTAATTCCTAACATATGCTTCCTCCACTCAGTAGGAGCTTTCTTCTTTCTCTATTCCTACCTTCACCCTAAGCCATTGTACCTTTTCTTTTGCTTTCAAGGGTATTTGCTCCTTCTCAATCTGCGCAAGCACGTCCTGAATCACCAATTTGTTGATGCCTTTTGCGAAGCCGACAAGCAGCTGAACATCGGCAAGTGAATAGATTTCTTTTCGGAGCATATCGTCCAGAATGAAGCAGAATAGTTCCATTTCTTGCACAATTGAGAACAAAACGCAAGCTTGAAAAACAGAAAGCTCGCAGTGAGCAAGTGAGAACACGCAGTTTCTTCGGGCACTTATAGGAAGGCGCTGGATTTTCCGAATAACACGCGCCGATAAGGTCGTCTGCGTAGAAAAGCACAAAATTGCCGGCAACAGTTTCATCAGCTTTTTATGTTTTTGAGCATGTTGTAGATATTCAAGCAAGACTTTTTCTTCCAGTATGCCATGAAAATTCTGAAAGAAAAAGTCGTCTTGATTGTTCATATACTGCGCATATATTTTCTGCCGAACAGATTGATTTTGTTGCAGTTCTAGTGCAAGCTTATTAATATCCATGTTCACTTCTCCTTTGGTTATACATTATTTATAATATTTGTGAATACCGTCGGCGATTTGCACTATATTCTGTTTAACAAACTTCTTTCCTGCTCTATCTAATTTCCCCACCAATATATTTCCCATATCATCAACACTGGCAATTTTTTCTGCCTTGTAGAATATATGAGCATGTGGAGCATGGCGGTTAGCTTCACCGCCCACAGACACTCTCGCGGAGTATCCATTATGGTCACCTGCGACAGTTTTTTGCACACATAGATTATGTACCAAAAAGCCATGGATTCCAACAAAGTAAGTATGGAACTCCTCAACCTCGAAGTTATAAACCGTAACAGGCTCGGAAAGTTCTTCCCATTCAACGGCTTCAACAAGCGCCGTGCCGCCGCTCAACAGTTTAAGCTGATAGCCGACCTTCAGGTCCTTAGCGAAAATCCAGCCCTGTCCCTGTACGAAAAAGGGATGTCCCGCCGTAGTGGTAATCGTTGCGCCACGAACCTGCACATGAACCAGTTCGTACTTTTCATTCCGGAAGAGTTGGACTACTCGCTTTAGCGTGCATTCGCCCGTGTCAGGGTTTTCTGCCCACACCCGCTGTCCCGGTACAATTTCTTCAATTGGTACAGCGCCGTTCTCCGTTTGAATCGGTGTATCAGCAACAAAGCAATTCGGACTGGTGAGACCACCCACAATAAAGCCGCCGATTGCGCCGCCAAGGAAACCATCCGCGGCACCATCAATCGCCGCTTCAAGAGCGCCGTCCCAGCTTCCCGTCGCGATTCGGCTTTCGATTGCGCCTGAAATGGCTCCGCCAATCGCGCCCGATACCGCGCCTTTCGCCGCACCAATCGCAGCGCCATAGGCAAAGCAAGCGACACCGCCTGTTGCAACCGTAGCAACTACTGCCGCGCCAACAATCAGCGCCGCGCCAATCGCCACTTTCGTCCAGTTCGGCAGCGACCACGAACCCGCTTCATCTCGACGGTTCACCGGGTCGTTCATGCAGTAGTTGAACAGCTGGTAGCCATTGATGTCGCCATCAGCACCCAGCGCTTCCACATCATCCGCATTGATGAATCGGCTCAGCTTCGGGTTGTAATATCTGCTGCGCAGATAGTAGAGACCCGTTTCCTCGTCGTAGATGTAGCCGCGATACCTGAAGGGATTCAGCGCACCCAGCGTCTCCGCTAATGCACCTCCTGTACTGATTGGCTGACCCCAAGCATCGTACTGATATTTTACCACCAACTGCCCTTCGCTGTCAACCATGCCGACAACATCATCCTGCTGGTTATACAGGTATGCATACGCAGTGCCGTTGTAAATCGCAATTGCAGGCTTGTTCTGCGCATCATAGAAGAAATGCAGGTTTTCATCGCCGCGAATAAGGTGAACCAGATTGCGGCCGTGCATGATGTACTTCGTCGTACCGGTGGAAGTCGCCGTTTTCTGAACACGAAGACCATCCGCGTTATATGCAAAGGCGACCTCTTCGCCGCTCTTCTGCATTCCCCGGATCTGCCGCCCCTGTGCCCATTTGTACTGCCAAGTGCCATCCGACAGCGGATTGCCAATCTCATCATAAGTAATGTTTACGCCATTGAGCGCCGTCAGCTTATCCTTCCAGTTCGCATCCGTATAGGCGAACGTGTCGCACTTGACAGCCGCACCGACGCTGCCAGTCGTGTACGCATACGCCGTTTTCTGCTGAATATTGCCGCCATGGTCATAGGCAAACACCCACGTCATACCCGCAGTGCCAGCCGTCGTATCATACGGGTCGTTCACCCGAATCAGCTGCCCCAGCAGGTCATACACATAGGTAATTTCCTGCTGACCGTCGCTGATGCCCGTGATATTGCCCGTTTCATCATATGTATAGGTCAGTTCAGTCCCCGCCTGCGTCATCGTGCGAACGAGCGGCGTCGTGCTGTTGCTGCCATATGCACCATCCAAATAGGTGTACGCCGTTGTCACAGCCGTTCCGCCTGCATTTGCGCTGCGTTCACTTACTCGGCCGAGTCCATCATAAGTATACGTCACCGTTTGGTTGTCCCCGAACGTCATCAGCGTCGGACGGTTTTCTTCATCGTGCGTAAAAGTGGTTGTGTATTTTTCTCGGTTCTCTCCGACCTGTTCCTTGAAGGTCTTTACATTATCATACGCATCATAGACCAGTTCGCCCGTATACGCATGCTTGTCGCCTTCAAGCACTGTCTTTCGGCGCGGACGATTGGCAGCATCGTATTCACTCAGCACCGAAACGTCGCGCGCGCAATCCTTCACTCGTGCAACTTCGCCGTTTGCGCCGTAGGTATACTGGAAGCGGTCATCCGTATCGTCATCATAGCGCATACCAACAATGCGCTTAAAGTCATCATATGTGTAGCATACCTGTCCACGGTTGCCATAGGTGACGCTTTCCGTCATGCCATCCGCCTGATAAGCCGTTTCGACCAGCGTTTGTGTGCCAACCTTCACGGATTCAAGCCGTCCGACTGCATCATATGCAAGCGTATAGGCAACATCTTCCGAAGCATTATCGGACGTATTGTGTTTCACCTGCGTCAGCTTATCCTTGGCATACGCAAACGTATTGGTGTATTCGCGCCCGTCTGCCGTCGTCGAAGCCTTCGTCACCCTGCGATTACGATCATAAGTATAGTGCAGCACCTGTCCGCGGGCATCCGTAACTGATTGCAGCGTATCCAGCTCATCATCCGTCTGCCGAGTTTCTGCCATGCCGCGGGCATCTATCTGCTGTTTTACATGATTGCCCTGCTCATCATAGACCGTCGTGGTCTGCATGAACGCCGTGCCATCGCTTGTTTTCGTGGTCAGCTGATTGCCATAATCATCGTAGGTATACTCGCTGACTGTCCCCAGTGGGCTGGTAGACTTGCGCAGCAGATGTTTCTTCTTCTCCTCATCACTTTCGCCCCATTCCATCACGGTTTTCACCGCAGCAGAACGACCCGGCTGAAAGTACGTCAGGATATTGTCGAACGCATCATAGGTTGCGCCATCCTGCAAGCTGGCTGCATTTTTCGCGGAAAGTACATTGCCCCTGCTGTCATACACATACGTTTGACCAAATTCTTCCTTATGCAGGAACAAGCCGCCAAATTCAGCATAGTTGATGTTGCGCTCGTAGTCCACGTTGAAGCGAATGGATGTATAATCGCACGGTGCAACCACCGGGCCGGCAGCAAACTGCCAATCCGTCCATTCCTCGCTCCATTCGATCGAGGACGTATTCACGCGCGTGGACGATGTGCCTGCTTTCAAGAACGCCACACGGATGTTATAGCGGAAGTCCTCCCCCTTGCGCGGCTTGGAGAAGTTCAGCGACCACCCGCCTGCTACAAACACGTCGCCCTTGCTGCCGCTGATTGGAATATCCTGATAGATACCCGCATACTTGGTACGCCCAGTACCATACAAGCGCATCGTATTTGCAGAAAGTCCTTCCGGCTTGCTGCCCGTGCAATCGGCATACACCATATCTTCACTGGTATTGGAGCTATTTTTGCTCCAGCCTGTGGGATGTGCGCCGCAATTAAACGTAAAGTCACCATTCGTCAGCATATTGTAGCGATTGGCGACTTCGCCCGCTTCCAGCTGCGCACAGTCAAACCAGACCGTTCCTGCGCCCCCGCCCGCCATCAAGCGAACAGTTGCACTGTCGCTGGCGCTGTCTGCTGGAAGCGAGAAACTCACGCTCATGCGTTCCCATTCGCCCTTGCTGCACTGCGGCAAACTATCCACCGCAACCTCATCGCCGTCGCTGTTTTTGTAGGTAACGCGCAGCTGCGCCACGGTATCCGCAAGCGTCTGAAAGAATGCAGAAAACGTATAGGCTTGTCCCTTCGGCAGCGTCACATCTTGGCGGGCCGTCATCCAGCCTGTCTGATTCGTCTTGACCATTTTCAGCGACTTCGTGCCCATGTAGTGCGCATCCGTCGCATAGCTATATGTGCCAGTCCCATCGAGGCTCTCATTCGTCCAGATGCCTGCCGTCTGCATGTTGTGACCATTCAGGAAGTTCACCACGCTGCGCTGCATCTTGGAAATCGTTTCCGGATGGTTAATCGGATTGCTGTCCGTGTATTTCGCAAAGCAGGCATATCCCAGCTGGTCATTCACAGAGATGCAGTTGCCGTAATCATTGAAATGATAGAACAGCTTCTTGCCGCTCAGGTTGTCCGTGACTACCGTCAGGCAATCCTTATACGCATACCATGTGCTGTTCGCCTCCATGTACTGATAATCCAGCGTTTTGTCGTTCAGCGCCGGGGCGTTGTTGTAGGTGATGGTCTGGCTGTTCCAGTCCCCCAGCACTTCTTTCAGGTAGACGGAGGCCTTCGTTGTCGGTGCCGTTTTCGTTTTGACATTGAAAATCGCTTTCGTGATGTAATACGACGAATCAATTTCCGGCAGTCCCGACGGAAGGAACTTATACTATTTCCAAATGAGAATGCACCAAGATGCGCCGCGAATTTTTCACGCTGTCTAACGCGAATGGAACGCAGCGTAGCAGCGCTACGCTAAGTGGAATGAGCGGACGACAGCGTGGAAAAGGCGCAAGCAGATGGTGCAGGCGAATGCAGGAAATAGTATCAATAAACGAGCGGCTGGTTCCCCAATTGCCTCTGTTGTACGACACCGTCATCCCCGTTGCGCCGTAGCTCTGTACCTCATCCGCCTTTTTGCTGCTCACAAAGTTGTCTTCCATTGCACTGGAATGGTTCTTCGTGATAACCGCCGGATCCAGCACAACCGGGAATTTCGCCTTTTGCAGCCATTTTTCGTCCGGCGTGTACGTCACGCGCCATGTAAACGGCTCATCCGTCGCCGACATGTCCACCTGCACGCCGCCGATTTCGTCCTCCGCTTCTGCAGATTGCAGGAACGGCCGCGGCAGCAGAAATGCCGTTCTGCCATCCGATGCCGTCACTTGAATCGAATCGTCTGCCTGCTTTTCCGTCTGCATTTCCGGCGTAAAGAGCAGGAACGACAGCTTCCGCACGCTTTCCGGCGTTTTGAACGTAAAGGAATCCTTAAAGCGCAGTGCCTGAACCGCGCAGTTCAGATTCACATCCGGGAAAATGTCCTCATACACCACTTCCCCGTCCAGCTGCGCCAGCACCGCGCGGCGGCGGTCGCGTTTGCTCTCCTGCGGACGCGCAAAGTCCACAACCTTCGGCTGAACGTCCTGCGCCCCATCCAGTTTCCAGCCGAGGTAGCAGTCATCCTCATTGCGCAGCAGAACCATCGCCGCGTCCTGCGCACCATGAAATTCAACCTTCAGTTCATCGTTGTTGCGATTCGTGAGATACACGCCGCATGCCGAATCCTGAATCGGCATCAGTGTGTTGTCGATTTCTTCCAGTTTTCCGCTGTTCTTGTCTCGGAAATGCACCGCTTCCGGGTACATCACCGCCTGATAAAGCCCGCGCCCCAAGGAAAACACCTTGCTCGTGCGCGTTCGGCGTTCGTATTCTTCCTGCCCCGGCATCCGGTTCATCTCGTCCAGCGTAACGGGGCGTGCATATTTGTGCGGCTGATTTTCCGCCGCATTGTAATTCATGTGTTTCATTGTACTCCTTTTGAATATTTATTGAAATTAATCGTTTGTTATTTTGTGAGTGCATCCAGTCGGTTCTGAATGTCCTCGATTCCCTCCGCGATGTTTGTGCTAAGGCTGTCAATCATCGCCTGATATTTTTCTTCCCGCGCTGCATTTTCTTTCAGCATTCGGAAAAAAAGATAAATATAAAGCGCCGCCCAAATTCCTTGCTGCAGCGCCGCTTCCATGATGGTCTGAATATTCGCTTCCATGGCGTCCCTCCTTTCTCTCGCCGTAAAAAAGCGTACAAAAAAAGCGCCATGGGTTTGCATGACGCTTTTCGGCACAAGAAAAGCCACTCGGTCTCCCGAACGGCTCTGCTGTACCTTGGTAGAGTATGAAATTGAAAGGTTACTTTTGATGACGACGTGCTGTTCTTTGCGCCGAACGGCGGTCATACCTGCTGGGGTGTGCAGGAAATGACCGCTGTTTCGATTTGAACAGTGCAGTAATTCAGCGTGAGGCAGCTTCCGCTTTTCACAGAATACAATAATGTAGCTACTTAATGCAACTTTTATGTGCTAATATTATGGTTTTTTCCAAAAGGCAGTCTCAAAGTCAAACGATGACAGCCTATTTTCCATTGAAATTGTCCGCATTATTTTCTCATCCTCGTAGTTCCGAATGATGAATCTTTCTCCATCATAATCTGCGAAGAATGTATAACCATCCGTAATATTCGTAATACTCCATTCACCCTGCATATTTAATTCTATTGTAAAATACAACCATGTCAAGTCATCCAATTCTTCCGGTTCGTCATCCCCTTCCGTTATATATCCAACATCTAACAAAACGCTATCGCCGTCGTGATATTTCTCTAAAAATGAATTTTGGGGAAGGCATTTACTATCCACAATCGTATACTTCCTATTTTCCCACTCCCATGTGGCAATCCGTAGGTATTTACTCTTGTCTTGCTTTGCAAGCATGAGTACTATTCGTTGTTCACTAACATCGCCATCTACAACCTCATCTTCTTCAGTAAGCGAAGGATGTATTAAATCGTAAAATTCCGGATAGATTGCGCCTTTGGTAGTAATTATTTTACCGTTTTGGGCAATAGTACTATTCATCCTGATTTCAATAGGGGTAAATCCCTCTATCATAACAAACTCACGAACATTTAACGTGTTCTCTGCTTTTGCTTCTTTTAAGCTTAGCAAAGCAACAACCATCACTACAGCAACGCATAAAAGCAAAACATTCTTATCTATATGACGCATTATTAAAGCATCTCCTTTTTTTAATCATATGATACCCCATTAAAATAACCCCACTTTGTGTACTCATCGGTAAGTGGAAAGTAGCCCACCCCATCTTTCTTACTCGCGGCTGCTGCGATAGTGTACCCATATTCTTCTGTAATTCCAATATACACACCAACATGAAGCCATCCTTTATTTTCTTTGGTAGCCTCCGGATTCGTAGGGTCATATTTGAATACTGCCGCACCTATTGGAATATCATTCCAATCAGTTATGTCAAAAGTTTCGCCGTTCTGCATTCCATAAACCGCCAAGTCCTTTACTTGATTCAGAATTTCTCCTTTATTCTCTCCTTTGGTGATTTGATATAGTTTTTTGAAAGATTTGTGACTATAATACCATTCCAAAACATACTTCGGCAAACCAACACAGTCAGTTTCCTTCCACCGAGCGTGCCCGTATATATATTTCCACCCTTCTGTCTCAACTGCCTGCTTGATAAGTTCTACAAAAAGATCCACCGACATAACAGAATCAGGATATTTTTCAGACGAATCGCTTCTATGCGGCGTCAGTTTGACTCTTTCAAATCCCGACGGGTCATAACCCACAATCGGCCCATTGCTGCAATATGCAAACAAGTTTTTTTGGATTATCGCACCATCCGCATTAACAAACCGTCCCCACCGCGGATTATAATACCGGCTCCGCAGATAGTACAGCCCCGTCTCCTCATCAAACACATACCCGCGATACCTAA
>ERZ772876.3463-NODE-3463-length-11452-cov-9.259016_pt1 | contig 11452 bp, 9 predicted proteins | sample MGYA00580584_ERZ772876 | MGnify/ENA primary metagenome ERZ772876 (study PRJEB29015, sample SAMEA2737728) | human gut metagenome | biome: human gut; feature: human-associated habitat; material: faeces | place: China | collected 2012 ...
GGTTGAACTCGGTGATGCGGTCGATCTCGTCGCCGAAGAACTCCACCCGGATGGCCAGCTCGCTCATATAAGCCAGATAGATGTCCACGATGTCGCCGTGGACGCGGAACTTATTGCGGATGAAATTGACATCGTTGCGCTCATATTGCAGCGTCACCAGCTTTTCACACAACTCGTCCCGTTCCATCTGCATCCCGGGCCGCAGGCTGATGACCATGCTGCGATAGTCGATGGGGTCGCCCAGCGAGTAGATGCAGGACACCGACGCGACGATGATGACGTCCCGCCGCTCTGACAGCGCTGCCGTAGCCGAGTGGCGCAGGCGGTCTATCTCGTCGTTGATGGCGCTGTCCTTTTCGATATAGGTATCGGTGCTGGGGATATAGGCCTCCGGCTGGTAGTAGTCGTAGTAGGAGACGAAATATTCCACGGCGTTGTCCGGGAAAAACGAGCGGAACTCGGTGCAGAGCTGGGCGGCCAGCGTCTTGTTGTGGGCCAGCACCAGCGTCGGGCGGTTGCACTGGGCGATGACGTTCGCCATCGTGAAGGTCTTGCCGCTGCCGGTGACGCCCAACAGGGTCTGGCAGCGGTCGCCCCGCTCTACCCCCTCTACCAGCTGTGCGATGGCCTGCGGCTGGTCGCCCGTGGGGGCGTAGGACGACACCAGATGGAATTTTTCCTCTGCCACAAAAAGCCCTCCTTTCCAAAACTACGATTAGTTGTATCTCTCGCAGCCATTATACCACAATTATTTTATAATGTAAATCATTCTCTTCCATATGGGCGTAACATTGCGCCGGTCTCGAAGTCGTAGAAAGGCAGGCGGTTGGATTCCCGCATGGAGAAATAGTCGTTTTCGGCGAGGATGATGTGGTCCCGCAGGCGTATCTTGACCAGCCCCAGCGCACGGACGATGTTCTCGGTGGCGGCAAGGTCTTCGCGGGAGGGCAGCGGCACACCGTTGGGGTGGTTGTGGCAGAGCACGACGCTTTCTGTCCCGCCCCGGAGCGCCGCTGAGACGACATCCTTCACCTCGAGACTCACCATCCGGGCGTTCCCCTCTTTGAGCCAGTACACGCTCTTTACCCGGCTGCGGCTGTCCAGCGAAAGGAGCAGGGCTTTCTCCTGTTTTGCCCCGGCGAAGCGGGGTTTCAGGTAAGCCGCCAGCCGCTCGATGGTGGTCAGCGCACCTTCGGTGCTGGTGCGGCTGTGCTCGTAGTACCGGCTCACCTCGGGCAGGAGATGCAGCATCCGGGCGCTGGCCGGGCCGACGCCCGGCACACGGCAGAGCTCTTCTTCACTGGCTTCCAGCACACCGGCAAAGCTGCCGAACCGCTCCAGCAGCGCGTGGGCGATGCCGTTGGTATCCCGGCGGGCGTTGGTGATGTAGAGCAGATATTCCAGTGCCTCGTGGGGTGCGAGGCTTTCCAGCCCGTACTGCTCCACCCGGGCGCGCATCCGCTGCCGGTGACCCTCGTGGCTTATGTTCTGTCCTGCCATAGCTGCGCTCCTTTGTTTATAGTCGTTTCTTTTATAGTACCCCATTTTCGGCAAAAGACAAGAGCCGACAGAAAATATTCTGCGTTGACTTCACGGGGAGAGTAGATTATTATAGGTACAAACAGCCCTCTCAGTCTCGCTTCGCTCGCCAGCTCTCCCAGAGGGAGAGCCATTGGCAAATCGGGCCACTTTCTACTACCTGCCGAAAGTCCAACTTGGCGCAAAAGGCCGGGCCTTGCTACAGAGGGCAGAAATCATCTTGAATTAAGGAAAAACAGAATGAAACAATACACTGCCACCGCCAACGACGAGGGTGTCCGCCTCTCCCGCTTTGTCCAGAGCGTGACCCGTGACTTCCCTACCAGCCTTTTATACAAGAGCTTCCGCAACAAACGCATCAAGGTCAACGGTAAAAAGGGTGTACCCGAAGACCGCATCAAGGCCGGCGACCTCATCGAGCTCTACATCAACGACGAATTCTTCCCGCCTGAGGGTGCAAAGCCAACCCGCAAGCCCGCCCCCAAAAAGCAGCAGAACCAGCCCAAGGTGACGGTCATCTACGAGGATGAGAACATCGCCGTCCTTTACAAGCCCACCCACCTGCTCTGCCACAGCGACCGCACCGGCGACGCAAACCTTGTGGACGCCTTCACCCAGTATCTGGCCCAGAAGGGCGAGTACGACCCCCAGGGCGAGAACCGCTTCAAGCCCGGCATCTGCAACCGCCTCGACCGCGGCACTGAGGGCCTCGTCATCGCGGCCAAGAGCTACGCCGCCCTCCGGGACATGAACGAGATCATCCGCACTGACCTGCTCAAAAAAGAGTATTACACCATCACGGTGGGCATCCCCCAGAGCGGACGGTTCACCGCGTGGTGGGAGCACGACGAGAAGAACAACAAGGTGAGCATCCACGCCCACCAGTCCCAAGACGAGCGCCGCAAGCAGATCATCACCGATGTGGACGTGTTGCGGACGGCTGGCCCCTTCGCCCTCTGCCGCATCGGCCTCATCACCGGCCGCACTCACCAGATACGCGCCCATCTGGCCTATCTAGGCAAGCCGGTGCTGGGCGACATCAAGTACGGCAACCGCAAGATGAATGAGCGCACCGGCACCAAGACGCAGGCCCTCTGCGCCGTCCGTATCAGCTTCCTCGACATCCCTGAGGAAAATACCCTCCACTACCTTTCCGGCAAGGTCATCAAGCTGAAAGACCCGCAGATCGTAAAGCAGTTCGACACGCTGGATAAAAATAAGCAGGCCCCCGCCGAGGAGAAGTAAGATGGAAAAAGTCGATAGGACCCACTGGGAGCGGGCTGAATTGTTCGAGTTTTTCTCCGCTGTTTCCCACCCTTTTTACAGCGTCACCTTCCGGGTGGATGTAACAAACCTTTACCGCTATGTCAAGGAGCGGCATCTGTCGTTTTATTACGCGATGGGGTATCTCGTGACGGACGCCGTGAACGGCGTGAAGAATTTCCGCTACGCCATCCGGGACGGCGAGGTGTGGCTACTGGATGAGCGCATTCCCAGTCTGACCGACCTGAAACCCGGCAGTGAGCAGTTTCACATCGTCACCCTGCCAAAAGTCGGTGGCATTGCGGAGTTCTGTGCCTCCGCACAGGCGAGAAGCGCTGCCCAGAAGACCCTTCTTCACCAAGACGAAGAGAACGACAACCTCATCTATATCTCCTGCACACCGTGGTTTGATTTGACCGGCTGCACCAACGAGCGGGATTTTGACCGGGACGACAATATCCCCCGCATTACATGGGGCCGATATGCAGAGGAAAATGGCCGCAAGAAATTGGGGATGTCGGTGGAGGTCAATCACCGCTTCATCGACGGTCTCCATCTGGGGAAATTCTACGAGAAACTACAGGCCGACATCGACGCACTATAAGGAGGCATTCTGATGTATCCTGACCACAAAACCCGCAGGTAAGTCTCTCCCCTCTTTTTGCATTGGAGGTACAGCACCATGCACAAGCCCTGCATCATCTTTTTCGACATCGACGGCACCCTCATCGACATGGAGAAAAAGCGTATTACTGAACGGACACTGGACGCTCTGCGCCGCTTACAGCAAAACGGCATCCTGCTGGCCGTCGCCACCGGGCGTTCTCCGCTCATTGTGCCGAGATTCGACGGCGTGGAGTTCGACGTCTTTCTCACCTACAACGGCTCCTACTGCTACGACCGTCGCGGAGATATTTTTGCCAGCCCCATCCCGCCGCAGGATGTGCAGACGCTGATCCAAAACGCCGCAGCGCTTGGTCGTCCGGTGTCGGTTGCAGGACGGACGCAGCTGCTCTCCAACGGAACGGATGACGATCTGACGGCATATTACGCCATCGGCGGACGAGCACCGGTCATTTCCGATAAGTTCGATGACGTCTCCCGAGGTGAAGTTTTCCAGTTGCTGATGGGCTGCCGCGAAAGCGACTGGCCCGCCATCCTCAAGGGCACCACCGGCGCAAAGATCGCCGCCTGGTGGGACAGGGCCGTAGACATCATCCCCGCCTCGGGCGGTAAGGGCGCAGGCATCCGGAAGGTACTGGCCCACTACGGCCTGACAAAGGAAGACGCGATGGCTTTCGGCGATGGAAACAACGATATAGAAATGTTTCAGGCTGTCGGTCACAGCGTTGCCATGGGCAACGCCTCTGCCGATTTGAAAGCCATCGCCAGCGAGGTCTGCGGCACCTGTGCAGAGGATGGTATTTACCACTACTGCAAAGAAAATGGTTTGATTTAAGAAAACAAAAAGAGGCCGCTGTGTTCAACCTCTCCGTCACGGCTTCGCCGTGCCGCCTCCCCTATCGAGGGGAGGCTTTGGCATGGCAGAAAGCCCAATCTCTTCGCCAGAGGCTCCCCTCGGTAGGGGAGCTGTCGAACGAAGTGAGACTGAGAGGTTGCTTTTACAGCGGCCTCTTATTTTTGCTATTTACTTTTCTTCTCGTTCCGCCTTTTCGGCCTCCTGCTGCCGGCGCAGTTTCTTGATGCGCTTTTTCTCGCTCTCGACGCGGGGCCAGGGCCACGAGAAGCCCTCGTTCTCCTTGCACCAGCGGGTCAGCGGATAGAACGCAAACGCCAGCCCGAACAGGTACAACAGGACGTACAGCAGACCCGAAAGCGTTACCAGCGCGTCCAGCGCACCAATGAGCGCCATGATGAAGCCAGCTTTCAGGAAAAACAGGCCGTTCTGGCGGCAGTACTCGGGGAAGTTTTCGGCCTTGACGGCCTGACGGCCCTGGTCGCCCCAGACCCGTGGATTTTTCATGACCGAATAGCCGTAAAAGACCAGCATCAGGCCACAGGTGAGTTGGAATCCAAAAAACATCTGCGTCGTTCCTCGCTTTATTCTGGTGTGATGGAGTCAGAAGCGTGCTCAGTCGTCGTTGTACTCGCCCAGCAGCGGCTTCATGAAGGGCAGGAAGTCCAGCGTTGCAAAGTAGTCCCGGGGAGTCTCGGCACGGCGGATGAGGCGGTGAGAGCCGTCCTCGCAGAGCAGGACCTCGGCGCTGCGCAGCTTGCCGTTGTAGTTGTAACCCATGGCAGAGCCGTGCGCACCGGTGTCGTGGATATACACAATGTCGCCGATGTCGATCTTGGGCAGCATACGGTCGATGGCAAACTTGTCGTTGTTCTCGCACAGACCGCCGACCACATCGTACTTGTGGTCGTGGGGAGCATCTTCCTTGCCCAGCACGGTGATGTGGTGGTAAGCGCCGTACATGGCGGGGCGCATCAGGTTGGCCGCGCAGGCATCCAGACCGATGTATTCCTTATAGATGTGCTTCTCGTGGATGGCAGTAGCTACCAGAGCGCCGTAGGGGCCGGTGGTGAAGCGGCCCATCTCGGTGAAGATGGAGACATCGCCCATGCCGGCGGGGACCAGAATTTCTTCAAACTTCTTGCGAACGCCCTCGCCGATGGCCATGATGTCGTTCTCCGTCTGCTCGGGGCGGTACGGGATGCCGACACCGCCGGACAGGTTGATGTAGGCGATATGCACGCCGGTGGCCTTCTGGACACGGACAGCCAGCTGGAAGAGGATGCCTGCCAGCTCAGGATAATAGGCGTCGGAAATGGTGTTGGAGGCCAGGAAGGCGTGGATGCCAAAGTTTTTGGCACCCTTTGCCGCCAGCTTCTTGTAGCTGTCGATCATCTGCTCCTCGGTCATGCCGTACTTGGCGTCGCCGGGCTTGTCCATGACCTGGAAGCCCTCTTTGCTCTCGCCCAGCTGGAAGGTGCCGCCCGGATTGTAGCGGCAGAAGATGTTCTCCGGCACACCGGCCACGCGGTCGAGGAAGTCCACCATCGTGGCGTCATCGAGGTTGATATAAGCGCCCAGCTCGTAAGCCTTCTTCATGTCCTCCACAGGGGTCTGGTTGGAGGAGAACATGATGTCGCTGCCGCTGAAGCCGCACACTTCGCTGAGCATCAGCTCGGTCAGAGAGGAGCAGTCCACGCCGCAGCCCTCCTCCTTCAGGATCTGGAGGATGACGGGGTTTGGCAGAGCCTTGACCGCAAAATACTCGCGGAAGCCCTTGTTCCAGCTGAATGCCTTGTTGATGCGTCGGGCGTTCTCCCGGATGCCCTTCTCGTCATAGACGTGGAAGGGGGTGGGTACGTCCTGAATGATGTCCTGAGCCATCGACTCAGTCAAAAACGGTTTCTTTTCCATGATTGTACATCCCTCTCATATATTTTTACACAGCAAAGGTGCCGTGCAGCCAGCGGTTTTACAGCTTGAGGTTCTCGCGGGTGGGGGTAAAGGTAGGCACCATTTTTGTCAACTGCTCCACCACGCTGTCGTCGTTGTGTTCGGCGGCGGCAGACAGCTCCTGGAGCTGCTGGTAGAACTCGCCCAGGTCGATGTTCCGGGGCGGAGCCACGAAGATCTTATTGTGGACGGTGCAGCGCATCTTGTCCTGCTCCTCGTCCATCATCAGCTCTTCGTAGAGTTTTTCGCCGGGGCGCAGACCCACGATCTTAATATCCATGTTCACGCCCGGCTCATAGCCGTAGAAGCGGATGAGCTGTTTTGCAAGGTCCATGATCTTGACCGGCTCGCCCATGTCCAGCACATAGATACTGCCGCTCTCGGCCAGCGCACCGGCCTGCAGCACCAGCTGTGCCGCCTCCGGGATGGTCATAAAGTAGCGCTCGATATTGGCATCGGTGAGGGTGACGGGGCCGCCCTTTTTGATCTGTGCCTCAAACAGCGGGATGACGCTGCCGTGGCTGCCCAGCACATTGCCGAAGCGGACGGCGACGCACTTCATGTCGGTGTTGCCCGCGAAGGTCTGGATGAGCATCTCACACAAGCGCTTGGTGCAGCCCATGACGCTGGTGGGGTTGACGGCCTTATCGGTGGAGAGCTGCACCAGCCGCTCCACGCCGTGTTCGCTGGCACTGGTGAGCAGGTTCTTGGTGCCAAAGACGTTGTTCTTGACGGCCTCGGCGGGACTGATCTCCATCAGCGGGACGTGCTTGTGGGCGGCAGCATGGAACACCACCGTCGGGTGGTACGTCTCAAATACCTCGTCCAGACGGGCCTTGTCCCGGATGGAGCCGACCAGCACCGTGACCGGCACATCACGGCCATACTTCTGCTGCAGTTCCATCAGCAGTTCATAGGCACAGTTCTCATAAATATCGAAGATAAGCAGTTTTGCAGGTTTGAAGCGCATGACCTGACGGCAGAGCTCGCTGCCGATGCTGCCGCCGCCGCCCGTCACCAGAACGGTCTTGCCGGTGAGGTAGCCGGAAATTTTCTCCGTGTCCAGTGTGACTTCCTCACGGGAGAGGAAATCGGCGGTGTTCAGCTCACGGAACGCACCCTGCTGGGGTGTGCCTGCACCCACCAGCTGGGGGTCGCTGAGCATCTGCACGGCGCAGTGGGTGGAGACGCAGAGGTCGATGACGTGGTTCAGGCGGTTTCCCTTCAGGGTCGGGATCGCCACGATGATGGTATGGATGTTGTAGCGGGTACACAGGTCAGGAATTTCTTCCAGTGTGCCGCGCACCGGGACACCGTGGATGGTCTGGCCCAGCTTGTTGGGGTCATCATCCACGGCTACGATGACATGGCCGTAGCTGGTGTTGGTCTTGCAGACATTGATAGCCCACGCACCAGCCTCGCCCGCACCCACGATCATGACAGGGCGGTTGGGGTCCTTGCTGGCGTTGCCGCGTAGCCGCTCGCCCAGCGGGTGGTTCAGGAAGAGCCGCCAGGCCAGACGGCTCCCGCCGATGAACAGGAAAATGAGCACCGCCGCCATGGCGTTGGCCGAGTTGAAGAGCACACCGTGGATGAAGCATCGGTTGACCAGATAGACGATGCCCGTCGGGACGGCGATCATCCCGGCCAGACGGATGAGGTCACGCTCCCCGGCGTACTTCCAAAGGATGGTGTAGAGCCGCCCGGCCAGAAAGCTGAGCAGGTAGACCGCCACGATCCAGGGCAGATTCGCGTAGAGCAGGGCGCGGTTGTGGGGCCACCAGGAGGCCTCGACAGCACCGTCTGCGCGCAGCAGCAGGGCGAAATAAAAGCTGAAGGCTACGATGGCTCCGTCCAGCGCCACCAGCAGAGCCCGGCGGGCCAGTACCTGCAGCAGATTTGTTTTCTTTTCCTTCACAGCATATCCTCTTTTGCATCGGGGGCCGGCATCCGAAGATGTCAGCTGCCGTTTTTCATTTCAAGGGCCTATCACCCCATAATATCTTTAGTATTATACTCGATTCTCTTCCCCGTGTCCAGCTATTTCACTTTTTGGACATTTTTCTTATGCCGCCTCTCTCCTGCCGCCACGGCCCGCAGCTCTTCGCCGAGGCCCAGTGGCCACGCCGCCGCAAAGCAGACCGCTGCCATCCCCGCGCCGCCCAGCGCTACCGCCGCCAGCTGCAAGAGGACTCCGCCGGTGAGCCAGTCCGCTAAAAGATGCCGCAGGGCCAGCCCGGCCCCGGCGCTGACGGCTCCCGCAAAGCCAGGTGCACCCAGCCACCTCCACAGACGCAGCGGAAGGCCGCAGCTGGACAGCAGCCGCCCCGTGTTGGCGGTGCAGGTGTAGAAGCTGGACAGCAAGATCACAAAAAGAAAGCCCTTCATCCCGAAGCGGGGCAGCAGGAGTAGCACGCCCGCAATGCGGAGGCAGGAGTCCCACATGCTGTACCGGAAGACGGCTTTCTGTTCCCCTACCCCCTTCATGGCACCGTCCACCATGCTCTCGAGATACATCAGCGGCATGGCCGGGCCGAGGATGACGATGTAGCTGCCCGCCTCGGCACTGCCGTAGAGAGCTTCGGCCAGCGGCTGACCCCACACCCAGAACGCCGCTCCTGCCAGCGCCGAGAAATAGCCGGTGAGCCGGAGCATCCTGTCGATGAGAGCCGCCAGCCGCCCGTTCTGGCCCCGGAGGTGGGCCTGGGTGATCTCGGGCATCAGCAAGACGGAAAGGCTTCCCAGCAGTCCGAAGGGAAAGGTCAGCAGAGGCAGGGCCATCCCCTTGAGGTTGCCGTACTGGGCCACGGCTTCGGCACGCCCGCCGGAAAATTGCAGATAGACTGCCAGGCAGGCCGGCACCAGCATATTCTCCGCGGTGTGGAGAGCGCTGGCGAGACAACGGCCGCCCTCCACCGGCCAGAGAATGTCCCAGAGGCGCTTTCTCGGTTCCTGCGGGCGGCAGGCAGGCCGCGCACCGAAGCAGCGGCGGGCCTCTTTACGGTAAAAAAGTGCCATCAGCCCGGTGCTGACGGCCTCGCTGACTGCGGTTGCCCCCAGCACTGCCGTGCAGCGCCCGCCCACGTCCCAGCCGAGGGCGTCGGCCCGCTCCAGCGCAAAGTAGACGATGCCGATGCGGACGGTCTGCTCGGCCAGCTGGCTCAGGACGTTTGGCTCCACCTGCCGCCGGGCGATGAAAAAGCCCCGCAGTACCGACGACACCGCCATCCACGGCAGGCCCAGCGACGAGACACGCAGCGCCCCCGCTGCGCGGACATCGCCCAGCCACCATTTTGCGGCGAGGCCCGCCAGCCAGAACTGCGCCGCCAGCGCCAGCACGCCCAACCCGGCCCCCGCCAGCAGGAGACAGTGAAGCATCCCCCGGGCTTCCGCCGGGCTGCGGGCCAGCTCTTCAGCCATCAGGCGGGTGGCCGCCACCGAGACGCCCGCCGTCGCCAGCGTGACGAAGAGTGAATAGACCGCCAGCACCAGCTGGTACAGCCCCATCCCCTCGCCGCCCAGAGCGTTCGCCAGCCAGATGCGCAGCCCCATGCCCGCCAGGCGGAGCAGGACGTCCGCCCCGGTCATCAAGGCTGCGTTTTTCAGATAGCTCTGCCGCACAGCGCACCCCTCCCTTTCCCCAGTGTATCTTTTTATAAATATGTAAACTGCTCTGGGAAATATGAGCGGGGCCGTGGGTTGTTTCTTTCCCAGTTTTATGATATGATATATATCGTATCTGGCGGGAATGTTCCGCCAGACAGGATCTAAGAATGCAAGGAGGAAGCGCACCCCGGTACCACGGCCGTGCGCAACGAGACAATGAGCGAAGAATGTACCCATGACTGCTCCAACTGCGGGGCAGCGTGTTCTTCCCGCAATGCTGCGCCCCAGCATGACGCACCCAACCCCAATAGCAGCGTCAAGAAGGTCATCGGCGTCGTATCCGGCAAGGGCGGCGTCGGCAAGAGCATGACCAGCGCCCTGCTGGCCTGTGCAATGGCACGCCGCGGCTACCACTGCGGCATCCTCGACGCCGACATCACCGGCCCGTCCATCCCGAAGACGTTCGGCGTACACGGCCAGCTCGAAGGCTGCGAGGAGGGCATTATCCCGGCGCGCAGCGAGGGCGACGTTCAGATGATTTCCATTAACCTCGTCCTGCCCCACGAAGACGATCCGGTCATCTACCGCGGCCCGATCATCGCGGAGACCGTCAAGCAGTTCTGGTCGGACGTTGTCTGGGACGACGTTGACTTCCTGTTTGTCGATATGCCTCCCGGAACGGGCGACGTTCCGCTGACCGTATTCCAGTCCCTGCCGGTAGACGGCATCATCGTCGTCACCTCTCCGCAGGACCTGGTCTCCATGATCGTCGGCAAGGCGGTCAAGATGGCGAAGATGATGAACATTCCGGTGCTCGGCATCGTAGAGAATTACAGCTATCTCGAGTGCCCGGACTGCGGCAAGCATATTTCGGTATTCGGCGAGAGCCACGTGGACGAAGTTGCGGCACACTACGAGCTGCCCGTTCTGGCCAAGCTCCCGATCGACCCGAAGCTCGCGGAAGCCGTAGACGCAGGCCGCATCGAGGACGCAAAGCTGCCTGACGCGCTTTCCGGCGCACTGACGACCGTGGAGGGCCTCGCATGAATATCGGCGTAGCATACGACAACGGTCAGATCGCGGCCAACCTCGGCTCGTGCCGTCAGGTGCTCATCGTCACGACCGAAGGTCGTGAGCCGGTCAGCAAGCACATGGCGGAGGTGCCCGGCACCTCGACGACCGACCTCATCAAGCTCGCAAGCATGGAGCAGATCGATGTGCTCATCTGCGGCTCGCTCGGTCTTGCCATCCGCAACGCGCTCGAAATGATCGGCGTGCTGCTCGTGCCCGGCTGCGAAGGCGCGGCGGAGGAGGCGGTCGCGAAGTTCCTCGTCGGCGAGAAGCAGGGCGACCCGACGCTGCTCGAAATCGGCCGCGAGGAGGACCCGGATGACCCGATGGCGTGCATGCACGACTGCGCGAAGTGCTCTGGCTGCGGCCCGAGCGAACTGCTGAAGAGCATCCCGGTCGAAGAAATTAAATAATCGGGCGAAAAATGTCGCTGTTTCAGACGACTGCATCTGCGGCGGGGTGGGGGCACCCCGCCCTACGGAGCCGGTACGGACGAATGGCAATGGCAAATCACGGCGCGACGGAGAAATCCGTCGCGCTTTT
>ERZ772876.3470-NODE-3470-length-11431-cov-3.383175_pt1 | contig 11431 bp, 10 predicted proteins | sample MGYA00580584_ERZ772876 | MGnify/ENA primary metagenome ERZ772876 (study PRJEB29015, sample SAMEA2737728) | human gut metagenome | biome: human gut; feature: human-associated habitat; material: faeces | place: China | collected 2012 ...
TGCGCGCTCTCGCTGCGTGCGCTTTGCGCACGGACGCTCGGATGGACGGGAGATTATATGAGCGGCACTTACAGGACAGACATATGTTATCTGGACTGCACCCGTAAGACAGGCATATGCTATCTGGACTGCACCCGTAGGGCAGGCACGTATTATCTGGACTGCACCCGTAAGACAAGCATATGCTATCTGGACCGCACCCGCAAGACAGGCATATGCTATCTGGACTGCACTCGTAGGGCGGGGTGACCTCACCCCGCCGCACTTCCGCTTTAATTTACTGGAAAGGTCACTTCCTTTATGACAAATCGCAAGCAACGTAAAAAGCCGGCACCGCCGCCGCAGACGGAAACGCCTAAGGTGCTGCACTCGCCGGGCGGTATTCGCGGCCGCTGGATGATGAACTCGCTCTCGTTCGTGCTCGTTATCCTTGCGGCGGTCATGATACTGATTTCGGTCGGCGTTTCGGGGTATTACTACGCGACCGTGCGCGACAATCTGGTATCGCGGGCGGTCACGGCGTCGGACACCTTCCGCAAATACTTCACCGACACCTACGACCAGTTCTACACGCAGGCGGAGTCCACCGTCACCACGTTTCAGGAGCAGAACAAGCTCGAGCAGCAGTTCCTTGACGCGAACGGCCGCATTCTGCTGTCCACCTCGGGATTATCGGGCAGCGGTCTGGCCTCGACCGAGGACGCTACACAGGCGCTCACGAGCCAGAAAACCTCGGTGTTCACCGGCAGAGATCCTCTCTCGGACGAGCGGGTCATGAGTGTGACCGCGCCCCTGCTGTCCTCGCGCGGCGACCTCATCGGCGGCGTGCGCTTCATCACCTCGCTTCGCGTGGTCGAGCGGCAGATCTGGCTTATCGTCGGCGTGTCGCTGCTCGCGTGTCTGGTGTTCCTGATCTTCGTCGTCGCGTCCAACAGCTACTTTATCCGCTCCATCGTGGACCCGGTTCTCAAAATCAACAACATTGCCAAGGAAATCGCGGCGGGACGCTACGGCGTGCGCCTGCAAAAGACCTATGACGATGAGATAGGCGAGCTGTGCGACACGATAAACTATATGTCGGACGAGATAAACCGCGCCGAGCGCATGAAGAACGACTTCATTTCCTCGGTATCGCACGAGCTGCGCACGCCGCTCACCGCCATCGGCGGCTGGAGCGAAACGCTTCTCGCGGGCGGCGGTGAGGACCCCGAGGAGGTCATGCAGGGTCTGACCATCATCCAGAAGGAGTCTAACCGCTTAACGCGCATGGTAGAGGAGCTCTTGGACTTCGCGCGTATCGAGTCCGGCCGCATGAAGCTCGAGGTCGAAACCTTCGACCTGTCCATCGAGCTGTATGAGGCAGTCTATATGTACGAAAATCTGCTCCAGAAGAGCGGCATCCGCCTGAACTACGATGAGGATGTTGAGGCGAACTACTTCGTCAACGGCGACCGCCACCGCATGAAGCAGGTATTCCTCAACATTCTGGACAACGCCGCGAAATACGGCGCGGACGGCAAGCGCATCGACATCACGCTGGGGCGCGATGGGGGAAAGCTCGTGGCGACCGTGCGCGACTACGGTCAGGGCATACCCGAGGCTGAGCTGCCGTTCGTCAAGGAGAAATTCTATAAAGGCTCGTCCAAGCAGCGCGGCAGCGGCATCGGTCTGGCTGTGACCGAGGAAATCGTAACGCTGCACGGCGGCACCATCGACATCGCCTCCACCGTGGGCGAGGGCACGACCGTGACCGTCACCCTGCCGTCCGCGAAGGCGGAGCAGGCGCTCGGCATCACGGGCACGCCGCCCCGCACCGAGGAAGAACCGTAAACCCGCAAAAGGAGAAACCTATGTCAACCAAGAAAACAACCATCGGCGGACAGGCCATCATCGAGGGCATCGTCATGAAGGGCCCGAAAAAGACCTGCACCGTCGTGCGCAAGGCCGGCGGCGAGCTGGTCACCAAGACCGAGGACGCACATCACCCCTCGGCGTTCTGGCGTCTGCCCGTTCTGCGCGGCGCGTACACACTGTTCACCGCGATGAAGGACGGCATCGTTGCCATCAACTACTCGGCGGAGTTCTTCGAGGACGAGGAAATCGAGGAGGAGCCGTCGGGGTTTGAAAAGTGGCTCGAGGCGAAGTTCGGCTCGGAAAAGCTGAACAAGATGATTCTGGGTCTGTCCACCGTCATCGGCATCGCGCTGCCGGTCGGCCTGTTCCTGCTGCTGCCGAGCTTCCTCGGCGGCTTCGTTCCGAAAAACTGGGGCGTTCTGGCGCGGAACGTGCTCGAAGGCATCGTGCGCATCGTCATTTTCCTGATGTTCATGTGGTCGGTGTCGCATATGAAGGACATCCGCCGCACGTTCGAGTATCACGGCGCGGAGCACAAGACGATTTTCTGCTACGAGGCAGGGGAGGAGCTGACGGTCGAGAACGTCCGTAAGCAGCAGAAATACCACCCCCGCTGCGGCACGAGCTTCATGTTTGTGCTCATCATCATAGCGACCATCGTTTCGTCCATCGTTTTTTCAATCGTCGAGGTCACGAACCCGTTCCTGCGCATGCTTGCGCACCTTATCCTGCTGCCGCTCGTTGTCGGCATCAGCTATGAGTTCAACCGCTATGCGGGCCGCTCGGAGAGCGTTATCTCGCGTGCGCTGCGCTGGCCGGGCCTGATGATTCAGCACCTGACGGTATTTGAGCCGGACGACTCGATGATCGAGGTAGCTATCACCGCCATGAAGGAAGTCATTCCGGACGACGGTTCGGACGAATGGTAAGGAGGAGAACCATGCACCCGTCTATGCATCGGAACGAGCGCGGCTCGTTTGTCTACTATACCTGCGACCGTCTGCCGGTCCGCCACGCCTTCACCACGAAGTTCGGCGGCGTGAGCCGGGGCGACTGCGAAAGCCTCAATCTCGGCTTCAACCGCGGCGACGAGCGGGAAAACGTCTATGAAAACTACCGTCTGATGGCCGAGGGACTCGGCATGGACGAAAAGCGCATCACCATGACCCGGCAGATCCACGACACGCAGATTTCGGTCGTGACCGAGGACAAGGCCGGCATGGGTCTGCATCAGCCGATGGCGTGGGAGTCGGACGCGATCGTGACCGCGCTGCCCGAAACGCCGCTCTGCGGTTTTTACGCGGACTGCGTGGTGACGCTCTTTTACGACCCCGCGACCTGTACCGCAGGCGTGGCGCACGCCGGCTGGCGCGGCATGGCGGTAGGTATCCTGCCGAAAACCGTGGACGTCATGGCGGAAAAGCTCGGCACAAAACGCGAAAGCCTCATCGCCGTGCTCGGCCCGTCCATCCGGCAGGAGTGCTTCGAAACCGACGCAGATGTTCCCGAGGCGATGGAGCGCCTGATGGGTGAGCGCGTTCATCCGTTTATCGCGGAAAAGGGCGTCAAGTTCCATGTGGATTTACAGGGCATCGGCGTGCGTTTGCTGACGGACGCGGGACTCCGCCCGGAGAACGTCATCGACAGCGGCATCTGCACCAAATGCCATGCGGACGAGTTCTGGTCGCACCGCGCGACCCACGGACACCGCGGCGTGCAGGGCGGCATCATATGCCTGTGAGGAAACGCTGTATGAGCTGGAAAAAACGTGCGCTCGCGGCGACGCTCGCCGGACTGTGCCTGCTTTCGGGCTGCACCCTGCCCGGCAGACAGCAGGACGACACGCCGCGCGACACGGTTGACGTTTCCGATGCGTATTTCGGTCTGGCGTGGTACAAAAACGGCACGCTCAACCCCGTGACCGACACGGACAGCGTAAACGCCATGCTGCGCGAGGCGCTGTACGAGGGTCTGTTTGAGCTGACGAGTGACTTTACACCGCAGAACGTGCTCTGCGAGGGGTACAGCGGCGATGGCACGACCTTTACCTTTACCCTCAAGCAGGGCGTGAAGTTCTGGTCGGGGCAGACGCTCACCGCGGACGATGTGATTGCAAGCTACCGCGCGGCGATGGATAACGCTTCCTCGCCCTACCACAGCCGTCTGGCCGAGGTGCAGAGCATCGAAAAGGCCGGGACGTATCAGGTGCGTATCGTGCTTTCCTCGCCGAACGCGGCTTTTCCGCGCCTGCTCAATATCCCGATTTACCGGGAGGGGAGCGCGGACAGCGGCAGCTTCGCGGACGGCACCGGCCCGTATGTGCCGGTCGAGAACGGAAGCGTGTGCACGCTCGAAAAGAACGAAAACTGGCACGGCGGCTTTCTCGGCACGATACGCCATATCACGCTTGTCGGCATCACGCGCGCGGACGCGGCGGAAACCAGCTTCCGCACGGGCGATGTTTCGGTGCAGCGCAGCGCCCGCATCGCGGCGGACGACAAGGCGACCATCATCGGCGGCGCGGTCGATACCTATCAGACGCCGAGCACCACGCTGCACTATATCGGCATCAATCACGCAAACGAGCAGCTGAAAAACGCAAATGTCCGCCGGGCGCTTTCCGCCGCCCTCGGACGCCGCTCGCTCTGCGACACCCAGCTTCAGACCTTCGCCGACCCGGCGGTTCTGCCGGTCAATCCGCAGCAGCAGGTTTCGGGCGTTTCGCTCTCGACCGATGCGGATGTTGCCGGGGCGTATGCGCTGCTGCACGGGGACGAGAGTGCCGAAAACACCTCGGATACTTCGGACGGCACTCCTTACTTTGTAGACGGTGATGCGATCCTTATTGCCACAGGCCGCAAACCAATGATTGAAGGACTGAACCTGCAAGCAGCCGGTGTAGAAGTCGATGCGCACGGGGCAATTGTAGTCAATGACCAATTACATACCAATGCCCCTCATATATGGGCAATGGGAGATGTAAAAGGAGGAGCGCAATTTACCTATGTCTCACTGGATGATTTTCGTATTATCCGGGATCAGCTTTTCGGGGACAAGAAACGTGACATCAACGACAGGGATCCTCTGCCTTATGCTGTATTTATCGATCCGCCATTGGCACATATCGGAATTACGGAAGAGGAGGCACTGAGAAAAGGGTATTCTTTTAAAGTCTCCCGACTGCCGGCAACCTCCGTTGTCCGTTCGCGTACCTTGCAACAGACTGATGGGATGCTAAAGGCTATTATCAATAGCCATAGCGGTAAGATTATGGGATGTACCATGTTCTGTACCGATGCTCCGGAACTGATCAATATGGTTGCAATGGCTATGAAGACGGGACAGACTTCTACGTTCCTGCGTGACTTCATCTTCACACATCCGAGTATGAGCGAGGGGTTGAATCAATTATTTGACGTATAATGTAAAGGGAGGGACTAAAACGTGCAGGAATACGTTAATAACCTTATTATGTCTTTCCACTAATCTGAGCCTATTTTTATGGCAATAACAGTTATCCCCAGTCGCACATTTGAGTAATACTTAGATGTACGACTGGGGAAAATGATTTATGCAAGAAAAACAAGAAAGACCGGCATTAAACACTCAAATGAATCAAATACTCATATCTATCATTTAAAACAGACTCAAAACAGAGCCTCTGAATCGAGTAAACAGAGCCTCTGAATGGACTAAACAAAGCCTCTGATTCAACCGAACAGAACCTCTGAAATACATCTTTTTTAGCTAAAAAACGGTGATATATAAAAGAAAGTACTATCTTTGCACCCAAGTTAAACTATATACTTACCACAATGAGAATTTCTAAGTAAGACAACACTTCTAGTAAACATCACTTTTCATCCATGCTTTTTCTTTATCGTTAAGCATCACGAAATTCGTGTTGTTTAGCCAGTATTGTGTTTGTCGTTCCCTTGTCCCGTGATTATCCTCACCCAGTTTTCAACCTCAAACCCAATAGACCATCATGCCTATTAGTATTCAACAAATCAGCTATATCCATCCGGATAAAGAAGTATTATTCAGTGACCTTAACTTTGCCATCAGTAAAGGGCAGAAGTTAGGATTAGTCGGCAACAACGGCTGTGGCAAATCTACCCTGCTGCAAATTATTGCCGGACAATTAGCACCCTCTTCCGGCGTCATCGTCCGACCGGACGACCTCTATTATATTCCCCAACATTTCGGGCAATATGATTCGTTGACCATCGCGCAAGCCTTACAGATAGACCATAAGCAGAAAGCACTACATGCTATCCTTGCGGGAGATGCCTCAATCGAAAATTTCAGCATATTGAACGACGACTGGAATATAGAAGAACGTTCCGTCGCCGCCCTCGATTCGTGGGGATTGGGCCAATTCCCACTATCCTACCCAATGAATCTGCTCAGCGGAGGAGAAAAGACACGCGTATTCCTCGCAGGTATGGACATTCATAATCCATCCGTCATACTGATGGATGAACCGACCAATCATCTCGATTCGTCAGGCAGACAACGTCTGTATGACTGGGTGGAAAAATGGCGTTCCACGCTGTTGGTAGTAAGCCATGACCGTACACTGCTGAATCTTCTTCCCGAAATATGTGAACTGGAAAAGCATCAGATCAGCTATTACGGTGGAAACTATGAATTTTACAAAGAACAAAAAACACTGATGCAAGAAGCCCTGCAACAACGCATCGAAGAAAAAGAAAAAGCGCTCCGCACCGCCCGCAAGGTAGCCCGCGAAACAGCTGAACGGAGGGATAAACAGAATGTACGTGGTGAAAAAAGAAACCTGAAAAAAGGTGTTCCGCGTATTGTACTGAACGGTTTGCAAAGCAAATCGGAAAAGAGCACTGCCAAACTAACCGGTGCCCATCAGGAGAAAGCCGAGAAGTTAACTGACGAGCGTAACCAACTCCGAAGTTCACTCTCGCCGACAGCTGCACTAAAGACTGACTTTAACAATTCCGGACTTCATACCGGTAAAATACTGGTTACGGCAGAGGAGATTAACTTCGGTTATCATCCCGATCAGCCACAACTTTGGCAAGCTCCTCTCAGCTTCCAGCTGAAAAGCGGGGACCGCCTTCGTATAGAAGGAGGCAACGGCAGCGGAAAAACAACTCTGCTGAAAATCATAACCGGACAACTTCAACCACTGAAAGGCACGCTCATACAGGCAAATTTCACCTATGTATATCTGAATCAGGAATATTCGATCATCAATGATCGAAACAGTATTTTGGAACAAGCCTATGCCTTCAATGGCCGCAACCTGCCGGAGCACGAAATAAAGATTATTCTGAACCGATATTTATTTCCGGCTTCCGAATGGGATAAATCTTGCCGGAAGCTAAGCGGCGGAGAGAAAATGAGACTTGCCTTTTGTTGCCTGATGATCAGTAATAATATGCCCGATATGTTTATACTGGACGAACCGACCAATAACCTGGATATACAAAGCATCGAAATTATTACCGCTACCATCAAAAACTATGCAGGTACTGTGATAGCCATCTCACACGATAATTATTTCATTCAGGAGATTGGAGTGGAACAAAGTATATTTTTAAGTTAATCTATTCATATTTTATCCGGTAAACCCTACATATATCGATACAGTTTTTATAACTTCGCAGCGCGAAGAAAATAGAAAAATATAAAATGAATCAAACAGCTGAATCCCTGTGGTTTGTCTTTTACAAAGACGAACTACTACTTGAAAAGGAGGGGAACGGTACATTTGCCATTCCCTGCGGAGAAATTCCTCCTATCCTGATCAAAGACAAGACTACAGTACACAATATCACCACACTGGAAGGAAGAAACTGCAAAGCTTATTCCGTATCCCAACCTATTGAAGAGACAGAGCAATATGCAATGATAGGGCTTCGCGCTTCTTACGAATACCTTCCGCTGGGACATTATCAGGCAGCAGGCAAAGCCCACGAAATACTGCATTGGGACAGAAACAGTCTGTTCTGCTCGGCTTGCGGCACTCCGATGGAACAAAAGGAATCTATCATGAAACGCTGTCCGAACTGTGGCCGTGAAGTGTATCCGGCTATCTCGACAGCCATCCTTGTTTTAGTGCGCAAAGGCGACTCCATACTTCTCGTTCATGCCCGCAACTTTAAAGGCAGATTCAACAGCCTTGTAGCCGGATTCCTCGAAACAGGCGAAACACTGGAAGAATGTGTAGCCCGCGAAGTGAAAGAGGAAACCGGACTGGACGTGAAGAATATCACTTATTTCGGCAACCAGCCCTGGCCCTACCCCAGCGGATTAATGGTAGGATTCATTGCCGATTATGCCGGAGGAGAAATCAAATTGCAAGAAGAGGAATTAAGCTCCGGTGATTTCTATACAAGAGATAATTTGCCGGAACTTCCACGAAAGTTGAGCCTGGCACGGAAAATGATCGACTGGTGGCTGGAATGCTCCCATAAATAAACAGACATGGAGAACATCATCAAAGGAATCCGCCGATATTATCCGGTATCTGACAGCTCACTGGAAATGCTTTTCAGCCACATGAAAAAGCTGGAATTGCCAAAGAAACACTTACTGATACACGGCGGAGTATCAGATCGTCACGTCTACTTTATTGAGAAAGGATTTTGCCGCTCCTATTGCCTGCGTGACGGTGAAGAAATCACGATCTGGTTCTCACGCGAAGGCGATATCACTTTTGCGATGAAAGACTTATACCACAACCAACCGGGATACGAATATGTAGAGTTACTGGAAGATTGCGAACTATATGCCATACGCATTGATGAATTAAATCAGATTTATGAAACAAATATCGAAATTGCCAACTGGGGACGCATTATCCATCAGGAATGTCTGCTCTACATGGACATACACCACATAAACCGACTATACCTACCGGCCAAAGAACGCTACGAACAACTTCTACGCGAACAGCCGGATGTAATTCACCGTGCCCAACTGGGATATATAGCTTCCTTTCTTGGGATGACTCCACAACATTTAAGCCGCCTGCGCTCCGAATCCTGAGTTCTTTTTAATCTATGTGAATTTTTATATCACAGAAAAACTGTACTTTTACAGCCGAATACAAAAAAGAAACAGATAAACATCGTGATCAACACATTAACATCTTTACGAATATTCTTTGCCTTGATGGTATTCGGAGCACATTGCTATGTTCTGGATACAAGTTTCGATGCCCACTTCTTTAAAGAAGGATTTGTCGGAGTCAGTTTCTTTTTTGTCCTCAGCGGGTTTATTATTGCCTACAATTATCAGGAAAAACTACTGACAAAAACGACTACTAAACGCACGTTCTGGGTAGCACGTATTGCCCGCATTTATCCCCTGCATCTACTTACACTATTAATTGCCGCATGTATAGGAGGATATGTTCAATATAGCGATACGACGGACTGGATCAAACACTTTGTCGCCTCTACCTTTCTGTTACAGCCCTTCTTCCCCTCTGCCGATTATTTTTTCTCTTTCAACAGTCCTTCATGGAGCTTGGGGTGCGAACAGTTATTTTATTTCTGCTTTCCTTTCGTGATTCCTTTCTTAAGCAGCAGGCGAAAACTATTGGTTGTACTCTCAATCTGTCTTCCGGTCATGCTGGCAGGTATGTATCTGACTGCCGACGAACAAATCAAAGCATATTGGTATGTCAATCCCATCACCCGCCTGCCGGATTTTTTTGTGGGAGTATTACTTTATCAGATCTATCAGTCATTACACAATAAAAAAATTTCTTCCTCCACGGGAACATTGTTGGAAGTAGCATCCGTCGCTTTATTTCTTCTTTTTTATCTTTGTGCCGCAGATATACCTAAAGTATACCGTTATTCTTGCTATTACTGGTTACCTGTTTCTCTGATGATACTCATCTTTGCCTTCCAGAAGGGAGGTATATCCCGGCTATTATCCAATCGGTTTCTGATAATAGGTGGAGAAATCAGCTATAGTTTCTACCTGATACATTTGTTTATTATACTCACATATACGAAAATGGCAGCGCTCTATCAATGGCAGGTGTCATGGATGATCAGTGTTCCCCTCATTTTCGGTATCACCATTATACTTAGTTTACTTTCTTACTATTATTTCGAAAAGCCCGCCAATAAATGGGTAAAACGAATACTAACTAAAAAACAATCATAAATCAACCCCATGGAATTATTAAAAAAGACACCACGAATTGAAGTAGTAGATGCCCTCAGAGGATTTGCAGTTATGGCCATCCTCTTGGTACATAATCTGGAACATTTCATTTTCCCCGTTTATCCGGAAAGTTCTCCCGAATGGCTTAGCATTTTAGATGCCGGAGTGTTTAATGCAGTATTTTCACTGTTCGCCGGAAAATCTTATGCCATATTCGCACTGCTTTTCGGATTTACTTTCTATATCCAATCGCATAATCAGCAGTTGAAAGGCAAAGATTTCGGCTACCGTTTTTTATGGAGACTGGTTTTACTTGCCGGTTTTGCCACTCTTAACGCGGCTTTCTTTCCGGCTGGAGATGTTTTGCTTCTGTTTGTTGTTGTCGGTATCATATTATTTATTGTACGCAAATGGAGCGATAAGGCTATTTTAATCACCGCTATCTTATTTTCATTACAGCCTATTGAATGGTTCCATTATATAATGAGTCTGTTCAATCCTGCCTACACCCTGCCCGATCTGAATGTCGGAGCCATGTATAGCGAAGTGGCAGATTACACCAAAAACGGAACTTTTTGGGAATTCCTCATTGGCAACGTCACATTAGGACAGAAAGCGAGCTTATTCTGGGCCATTGGTGCCGGACGCTTCTTACAGACTGCCGGACTTTTCCTGTTCGGTCTGTACATCGGACGCAAAGAACTGTTCGTCACTTCCGAGTCTCATCTAAAATTCTGGACCAAAGCACTGATCATTGCAGCTATCAGTTTCGCTCCGCTTTACTCTTTGAAAGAGCAGATCATGCAAAGTGACAGCAGCCTGATTCAACAGACCGTAGGGACAGCTTTCGATATGTGGCAGAAATTCGCATTTACCATCGTACTGATTGCTTCCTTCATCTTACTTTATCAGAAGGCTAAGTTCCAGAAAACCGTTTCCAACCTGCGCTTTTACGGAAAAATGAGTCTGACTAACTACATCACACAATCTATTATGGGAGCTATCATCTACTTCCCATTCGGATTTTATCTAGCTCCCTATTGCGGATATACGCTCAGTCTGATTATCGGAATCATTCTGTTCCTATTGCAGGTACAGTTCTGTAAATGGTGGCTGTCGAAGCACAAACAAGGACCATTGGAAACCATCTGGCACAAATGGACTTGGTTGGGAGCTAAGAAATAATGAAGAAAGCAGGCCACGAAGTACACACAAACTACAAACGAACAACTTATGAAAATGAAACGTTACGTATCACTCTAAAGCATCAACAAAACCGTGTATCCCCGTAGCCTGCATGTTTAAATTGAGATGATTTAGATAGAACAAGATTTCCATAAGAAGGATTAGCAAGGGAACTTAAAGAATGCAAAGGAAATGAAAGACCGATGAAAAGGCGGTTACATAAAAG
>ERZ772876.3474-NODE-3474-length-11424-cov-3.714135_pt1 | contig 11424 bp, 8 predicted proteins | sample MGYA00580584_ERZ772876 | MGnify/ENA primary metagenome ERZ772876 (study PRJEB29015, sample SAMEA2737728) | human gut metagenome | biome: human gut; feature: human-associated habitat; material: faeces | place: China | collected 2012 ...
TTCACTCCGGTTTTCTCAGCAAACTCCCGGTTCCTGTAAGCCCCACCCGGAATCAATCCCATAGAAGCAAACTCCTCCACATCCGGAAGCACCGGCAGCTTCTCCGTATCGATCACAACCGTCCGGTCACTGGCCACAGCCATCTCCGTAGCATGTCCCCCAAGACCAAACCCCGTCACATCCGTACAGGCATGAACCTCAAACTCTTTAAAAACCTCACAGGCATCCCGGTTCAGTTTCTTCATGGAAGCCAAAACCGCCTTACGTGCACCTTCCGTCACCAGATCCGCCTTGATCGCCGTATTCACGATCCCCGCACCCAGCGCCTTCGTCAGGATCAGCTTATCTCCGGTCTGCGCTCCAAAATTCTTCCAGAACTTCCTCGGATCTACAAAACCCGTCACACTGAGCCCATACTTTGGTGTATCATCCTGGATCGTATGCCCGCCGGCAAGTACAGCTCCCGCTTCCATTACTTTGTCCGCTCCGCCCTTCAGAATCTCACCAAGGATTGCTGTATCCATATCCTTCGGGAAAGCAACAATATTCAATGCGGTTTTTGGTTCACCGCCCATAGCATAGACATCACTCAGTGCATTCGCCGCTGCGATCTGCCCAAAATCATATGGATCGTCTGCAACCGGCGTAAAAAAATCAAGGGTCTGAATCATTGCCAGTTCGTCCGAAATTCTGTAAACAGCTGCATCATCAGATGTTTCTGTTCCAACAAGAAGATTCGGATCCTGAAATTTCGGCAGTCCACAAAGTACACCTGCCAGCGTTCCCGGACCTACTTTCGCTGCACATCCACAATTGGGGGCGAGCTTTGTAAGATATACCTTCTCCATTTTGCTCAATTTCCTTTCTGTCTTAACCTTGTCCATCTATGATAACATAAATCTTCCGTTTTCTCCATGTCTTTTTTTGACAGAAAAGCGCAAAAAAACTGCCCTGGCAGATTTTATTTCCTGTCAGGACAGTTCTGGTTAAATATCATTATTTGAAATGATTTTTATTTCTTTGTAATATAGCCTTTTGCTTTCAGAGTTTCTGCACAGAGTACAGCTCCACCGGCAGCTCCTCTTACGGTGTTATGGGAAAGTCCGACGAATTTATAGTCGTAAACGGTATCTTCACGGAGACGTCCAACAGATACACCCATTCCGTGTTCGTAGTTGACATCCTCGCTTACCTGCGGACGGTTGTCTTCTTCCATGTACTGGATGAACTGCTTCGGTGCACTTGGCAGATCCAGTTCCTGAGGAAGTCCTTTGAAGTTCACCAGTTTTTCGATCAGCTGTTCTTTGGTCGGTTTCTTTTTGAACTTAACGAAAACTGCTGCGGTATGTCCGTTCAGAACCGGAACACGGATGCACTGGCAGGTGATAACCGGGCTCTGTGCCGGAACGATCACGCCGTCCTCCACTTTACCCCAAAGACGCAGCGGCTCCTTTTCGCTCTTCTCTTCCTCGCCGCCGATATAAGGGATGATATTTCCCACCATCTCCGGCCAGTCTGCAAAAGTCTTGCCCGCGCCGGAAATCGCCTGATAGGTCGTAGCAACCACTTCATAGGGCTCGAACTCTTTCCACGCAGTCAGGACAGGCGCATAGCTCTGAATCGAGCAGTTCGGTTTTACAGCAACGAAGCCTCTCTTGGTACCGAGTCTTTTTTTCTGAGATTCGATAACTGCCGCATGCTCCGGATTGATCTCCGGAACCATCATCGGGACATCCGGTGTCCAGCGGTGTGCGGAGTTATTGGAAACAACAGGTGTTTCTGTCTTTGCATAGGCTTCCTCGATCTTTTTGATCTCGTCCTTTGTCATATCGACAGCGCTGAATACAAAATCAACCTGAGATGCTACATGCTCCACATCGTTAACGTTTAATACGATCAGGTTCTTTACCGCTTCCGGCATGGGTGTGTCCATTTTCCATCTGCCGCCGACTGCCTCTTCGTAGGTCTTGCCTGCGGAACGGGGGCTTGCTGCAATGGCAGCCACTTCGAACCAGGGATGATTTTCCAGCAGTGAAATAAACCGCTGACCTACCATGCCAGTTCCACCCAGAATGCCAACTTTCAGCTTCTCACTCATTTTTTCAATTCTCCTCTCCTGTTTTCATCCAGATTGCTCCGGTTGATGGCTGTTGCCTTTCATCCGATTGGAAATTGTGTTTCCATTTCAGATTTATATCAGATAGTATCATATTTTCTACTTTATTGCAATAAAGTAAAAAATATTTTGTCGAATCCGCAGGGCAGCTACGTCATTGCTATGTAACATCGATGCGCAATTGCAGCAGCTTCCGCATATGATAAAGCAGATCATGTCAGGATAGCCTGCAAAAGAACCCAGTTTCAGAGCAATCCTGCCAGAAAGAAGGGAAAAGCTTATGGACTCTGTCCTTTTAAAAGTACAGGAACTGTCCTATTCCTACCACACCCTAAACGGCGAAACGCCCGCCCTGGATCGGGTTTCCTTCTGCCTTTACCGCAAAGAATTTCTGGCGATTGTCGGTCCCAGCGGCTGCGGCAAATCCACGATTTTGTCCCTGATCGCCGGCTTGCTCACCCCGGGCAGCGGCGGCATCACGTTTTATGGGGAAAATGGTCATCAGCCCGGCATCGGCTACATGCTGCAGCACGATCTTTTATTTGAATGGCGAAACGTCTGGCAAAATGTTACGCTCGGACTGGAAATCGCCCACAAGGATACCGTCAAGAACCTGGAACGCGTTCACAGGATGCTCTCCGACTACGGGCTTCTGGAATTTCAGCATAAAAAGCCGTCTCAGCTTTCCGGCGGCATGCGCCAACGGGCTGCCCTCATCCGCACGATGGCGCTCGAGCCCGATATCCTGTTGCTCGATGAGCCGTTTTCCGCGCTGGATTACCAGACCCGGCTGACCGTTTCCGCCGATATTGCTGCCATGATCCGTAAGGCAGAAAAATCCGTCATCCTCATCACCCACGATCTTGCAGAAGCTATCAGCCTCGCCGATCGCGTTCTCATCCTGTCTGCCCGCCCCGCCCGTGTCAAAGCAGAATTTCCCATTCACCTGACTGCCGCAGACCATTCGCCGCTTGCCGCACGGCGCGCGCCGGAATACGGACAGCTTTTTAATCAGATCTGGGAGGAACTGTCCAATGAAAACAACTGAGCAAACACTGTCCGACCAGCAGCTTTTCCTGCTTGCCCACAGACGCCATCATCATTTCGTCCATTTTGCCCGGATTTTTATGCTGCTTCTTTTCCTGACAGTCTGGGAGTTGTTCGCAGACTTCCATATCATCGACAGCTTCTTTTTCTCCAGTCCTTCCCGTGTCGTCGCCTGCTTTGTCCGCATGGTCTCCGAGCGTTCCCTGTTTACCCATATCGGTATCACGTTGACTGAAACGGTCATCAGTTTTTTTCTCGTCGCCCTCGTTAGCCTTTCCACCGCCACGCTTTTATGGTACAGCCGCCGGTTGTCTGAAATTTTGGAGCCGTTTCTCGTCGTTTTAAACAGTCTCCCGAAATCCGCGCTCGCCCCTCTTTTGATCGTCTGGCTCGGCACCGGCATGGATACGATCATCGCCGCCGGCATTTCCGTCGCCATCTTCGGTGCAATCATCAACCTTTATACCGGATTTTTGCAGGCAGATCCCGAAAAGCTTCTCCTGATCCGAACGCTCGGCGGCACCAGACGGGACTGCTTTTTCAAGGTTGTCCTGCCCGCTTCCATCCCGGTCATTTTAAGCAATATGAAAGTCAATATCGGGCTTTCGTTAGTCGGCGTCGTTATCGGCGAATTTCTCGCTGCCAGACGCGGGCTCGGCTATCTGATCATCTACGGAAGCCAGGTACTGCAGCTGGATATGCTCATTACATCCATCCTGCTTTTGTGTATCATTGCGATGGGGCTTTATCAGCTGCTGCAGTTTGCAGAGCACTGTTATAAGAAAAAAGTGTAGGACTGCACAAAGTGCTTTTCTATAAGTTAAAACAGGCATCCGGAAGTTCGCTGCTTCAAACAGCGTTCCGGATGCCTGTTGTCTTCTTTTTGCCGCGCACAGCGCTCCCTGTCAGAAAATCTCCTTCAGGAAGTCTCTTTTTGTAGGAAGCGCGTGTTTACTCCGTTTTCTCCTCTTCCGGCAGGATGACGTGCACGGATAATACTCGCTTTTCTTCCATCTCAGTTACTTCCACATGGGTACCTTTATAGTCGAAGTTGTCCCCAACCGCAGGGATTTTCTTTAACTGTTCCATAACCCAGCCGCCTACGGTCGCCGCCTCGGATTCATCCTCCTCATCCATCAGGTCGAAAAGCTTCTTCACGCTCGCCCGTCCGCTGAACTTATATTCGCGCTCAGAAATCTGCACGATCTCCTGAACGACCTCGTCGTGTTCGTCCCAGATTTCGCCCACCAGCTCTTCGAGGATATCCTCCAGCGTGATCAGGCCAACCGTCCCGCCGAATTCATCCAATACGATCGCGATATGCAGTTTCTTTTTCTGAAGCTCCTGCATCAGCTCATCGATCTTCTGGTTTGCTGTCGTAAACAGTGCCGGACGCATCACTTCCCGGATGCTCGTATCCGTCCCGTAAACCCGATTATAAAAATCCTTATGGTACAAAATGCCGACGATATGATCCAATGTTTCTTCATAAACCGGAAGTCTGGAATAGCCGGTATTTGCAAATACTTCTGCAGCTTCCTCCTGGGTACTTTCCACAGGGATTCCTTCCATATCGATCCGTGGGGTCAGAATATCTCCCGCCTCCAGATCGTCAAAGCTCAATGCGCTGCGCAGAAGACTTCCTTCTTCTTTATCAATGCTTCCCTCTTCCTGCGCTTCCTCTACGATCGTAAACAGTTCTTCCGATGTAATACCCTGACTGCCGGACGTTTTAAACAGACAGGACAACAGCTTCTTCCACTGCCCGAACATCCAGTTGATCGGTGTCAGAACGATCCGAAGCCCATTGATCATCGGTGCGGAAAACATAGCGAATTTTTCCGGGGATTCTTTTGCGATGCTCTTTGGCGAAATTTCACCAAAAATCAATACCACAACGGTGATCACCAGTGTGGAAATTCCCGCGCCCATCTCTTCTCCAAGAAGCTTTACAAATAAAATTGTCGCCAGAGAAGAACATCCGATATTGACAATATTGTTACCGATCAGAATCGTCGACAACAGGCTGTCGTAGTTGTCAGAGAGCTGCAGCACCAGTGCTGCCCTCTTGTCTCCCTTTTCTGCCTGATTACGGATCCTGACTCTGTTGATTGCTGAAAAAGCCGTCTCTGTTGCTGAAAAATATCCGGACAGGATGATACAGATAATAATAATCAGCAGCATGACTCCATTACTTCCCATGATATTCTGATCTCCCTTTACTTTGGTTTAAACTTTACTTTAGCAGAAAGAGAGTCATTATGCAATTCTTTTTATCAATTTTCGGATGCCTCAGATATTTTCTGGCTGTCTGTAGCGGACGTGGCGGTTGTATTCACATTTTCTGTGCTGCCGTCTGACTTCGGTGTGTCTGCACTCTCCTCCCGCCGGTCTGCGTCTGCCCCTTTGGATGTGCCCACATTGTCTGTGCTGCTGTCTGACTTCGATGCACCTCCAGCTTCCTGGCGCCGGTCTGCATCTGCTGCAGCTTCGCCCTCGCTTTCCTGGCGCCGGTCTGCTTCTGTCTTTACTTCGCCTACACTTTCCTGACGCCGCTCTGCTTCTGCCGCAGCTTCCTCCTGACGTTTCCGCTCCGCCTCGGCTGCGATCTGCTCCGGTGCTGGCGGGATGTTGTCTGCGTCCGTTCCGATCTGTTCTGTTTCAGATGTATTGCTTCCAAAGGCAGGCTGCATCGAAAGCGCAAGTCTCACAAGCTCATCTCTGCACTGCTGTTCCTCCTGTGCTTTTACCTGCGCATGCGCCTGATCGTACAAAATTTCTGCTCCGATAATCTGTCCATCTGCCAGACCACAGGACGGTACATAGTAATCGGTTGACCCCGCCTGCTTGCTGCAGATCAGCACTCTTCTGGTCGCATTTGCAGGCTCCCCGCAGGTATAAATAAACCCCCAGTAAGGTTCCACGCCAGGAGCCCAGTCCACCCAGACCGGATAGCCAGAGCAGTCATCCCGGTGAACATGGTAGGATTCTTCTTTGTAACAGCCATCCTCCACGCTATGCACATGGCCATGTGTCCCGGTATAGCAGCCCCCTGCCGTATCGCTCTTTTCCGTGTGCGGCTGGTTGCCGGAAGCATCCACATGATAATGATACTGATAACGGATCGTACCCGGAATCTCTTCCACGCCAATGACGAGCTTCTGATCAATGTTTAAAATTGCTTCCGCCAGCTGGGCAAATGTTGCGTCCTCGTTTGTGGAAACTCCTTTTGTGAGCAATGCGGACGCCAGCTTTTTCTTACCATTACTCACAGATGTAAAAACCTGATTCATATCCTGTTTCAGGCCGTTGTTTAACTCCTCCAGATAGGATTTCAACTCTTCCGTATTCTGTCCGGCAGATACATTCAGATCTCCGAACTGCTTGGCAAATGTCTGCTGCAGCGTCGTCAGGTTCGTCTGCATCCCGTTGTCCAGCTCACCGATTCTCGTAAACAAGCTTTCCACATTTTTGCCAACGCCGTCAACGTTCTCATTCAGGCCGCTCACATTCTCGCTTAAACCGGAAATATTGTTGCCGAGGCCGTTCACATTCTCGTTTAAACCAGAAATATTATTGCCAAGCCCGGTCACATTTTTGTCCAGTCCGGTTAAATTCTGGTCAACCCGGTTCATTCTGTTTTCCAGAAGGGCGGAAAGCTCCTGCACTCTCGTCTGCAGCTCTGCTGTCAGCGAACCAAAGGCGGCTGTAATCTGCACCATATCGGATTCCAGCATATTTTTTAAATTGCTCTCAACTAAAGCCAGACTTCTGATTGTTTCCTGTCTGCTTTCCTCAACCTCTTTTAACAGCTGCTTTTGCTGCTCGGTCAGCTGGGTCTGTTCCTGTGTCCAGAGTTCCCGGTTCTTCTCCTCTGTTGTGCGGACTTCCTGCACCAGATTTTTCAGGTTCTCATAAGAAGTGTTCAGGCGGTCCTCCAGCTTGGACACGGTCTGATTGACAGACTGCACCGACTCGTTGATTCTGTTGATCTCCGTTATAGATTCTTTGTGATCGGTATTGTCCTGTTTTTTCTGGGCATCCATTTCCTGCATGATTCTGGAAATTTCTTCCAACGTCTTTGTGACATCTGTATGGATACTCTCCATATCCGTCCGGATTTCATTTACCTTCGTATGGGTCGTTTTTTCCAGATCGGTCACTTTTCCGGTCATCCCGGACGCATTTTCTTCCAGCCTGTGCTGAATCGTTTCTACCTGCAGCAGACTTTCCTCGCGCTGCGCAAGCTGTGCATTGACCTCGTCAAGCTTTTTCTGATTGTCGGCAATATTCTGGTTTAACTGTTCCAGACTCGTTGCCGCCGATTCCATCTCTCCTTTCAGCGCGCTGCTCACACTGTTCTGCATTTCCTCCAAGGAAATGCTCTCGGTCTTTCCCGCCCTCTGCACGGAATAGCCGATTCCTGCACCGAGTAAAATCACGGCAATCGCCGTCATCGCAACGCCCGCTGCAGCTGCCTGTTTTTTCTGGGAATTTCTTTTTCTGCCTTTTTCCTCTGTTTCAGGGCGAAAGGTCTTTTTAGAATTGTTTGATTGCATGGGATTTTTCTCCTCCCACAAGACGACGTCCGACGGATGTATCGGAAGGATACGTCGAAAACAGCCGGACGAAATGACGTGAACCAACAGGGTAGAATTCAGGCTTGTCCCTCACCCGGTTTGCGCGTCCAAGGAGTGTCTGCTTTTGCATAAACCTCCTGTCTGACAGCAAAATCTGACTGTCTGTTTGATTTTTTAACTCTGGAAACTGTCGTTGAAAAACGAAAATCAATTTCTGAAAACAATAGCATCCCGTCCGGGGATCTTCTATTGTTTGAAAAAGACTGCAGACCCAATCGGCTATCTGCAAAAGAAATGGAACGTTTTCGTTCCGAAAGGATATTGCCTCCTGCTATTTCTGCATGGGGCGAACTTTCCGAGCTCCTGCTCTGTATGTGTCTGGATGATAGCACGAAAAAAGAGAACCCGTCAAGCGGATTCTCCAATTTTATAAATTGATTATAATTGGGATATAAAAATTTAATGAAAGCAAGTGACGCCCAGATTTAAAAAGCGATTACTGCTGGCACGATAGAGCTTTTGGAATCTGGATGTACCGGTGCATGGGAAAAAGCGATTTCTTCAGGAAATCATCGAATTTCCCATGCGCCGTCACATCTGGTGCCGCACAACGCTGTATTCATCTCCGGAACGGTAATAGGGACAGGCATCAAACGTGCTACTTAAAAATTTCAGCATCTCGTCCTCGTCCAGATCCATTTCGCAGATATAACATTCATAATCCTCGTCATAGCTGTAATAAGCGCACGCTTCACAGTTTGTCATTTTTTCTGACCGCCTTTCCCTTGAAGAAACGCTGCGGAATTTCAAATACGAACACAATTCCAAGCACAATCGCAACCGCCGCCTTGAGGGCAGAAAATCCGCGGGTAGAAGCTTCATCCAGCTGTCCCGTCACCAGGTAATAGCACGTCCAGTATATTCCGGCTCCCGGCACGAGCGGTAAAATACCGCAGATTAAAAAAATCGTCACCGGGCAACGCTCCCGCACGGCAAAAAAACGGGACATCAGAATAACCAGCACTGTCGCCAAAAAGACAACGACCGCTTCCGACCAAAAGCCCGTCCGCATCCACAAAAAAACATAGACCGCCCAGCCGGACGCTCCGATCAGGCCGCAGTAGGGATAATATTTGGAAGGCACGCCAAATAACGCGCCGAACGCAACCGTGCCGATTCCAGCCGCAAGAATCTGAAGCAAATCCGTCACAGCATGACACCTCCCGTCAGATGATGATAAATGCTCAGCACACAGCCGACGCCTGCCGCCACAGACAAAAAAACAAGCACCGCGTCGATCATGCGGACGGTCCCGGAAATGTAATCGCCGTCCGCGATGTCCCGGATTCCGTTCGTAAATGCGAGTCCCGGCACGAGAGGCATGATGGAACCGCTGATCATATGGCTCATATCCATTCCAAACGGCATATGGATAAACAAAAGACTACACACCGTAATAATAATTCCGCCGCCGATATTTTCCACAATTTTAGAGCATCTGCCGTTTAACCAAAGCAAATACAGATACAGCAGACACCCGATCACAAAGGCTGCGACACAGTCCTGCCACATTCCGCCGAACATCATACAAAAACAGCCGCTGCCAAGACCGGACATCAGCACCAGTGTCCTTTTGGAAGCGCCCGGCGCATTTCGGATCTGTTCCAGCTTTTCCCGGATTTCCGGCAGTGTGTATTTTCCCTCTTCTATTTCCCGTGAGAGCTGATTGACCGCCGCAACCCGATGAAGCTGTGCACCGCGAACTGGAATATGCTCCACCCGGGCAAAGCGTTTCTCATGCTCATCTCCGGACGTCAGAAAAATGCCGTTGCTGAGTACAAAGGCGTTTTCTGACTGTACGCCAAAATGATGACAGATCCGGTCGATCGTCTCTTCCACACGGAATATTTCCGCGCCGTTTTCCAGCAAAATATGCCCTGCTGTCATCGCTGCGTCCAGCACATCCCGCTGATCCAGCTTTATTGTCTGTTCCTCCTGTGACATCCTGATCCCCCTACAAAAAGAGTTTCCTATACGATAAAAATGCGCGCCCAGCTGCTACAATCTCAGGCGCGCATCATTATTCATGGCAATAGAAGCCTCATGCACCGTGCATTCTATTGTGTTATTTTACATGTTTTCCAGAAGCTTGTCTACACTTACCAGCTTTACGCACAGAACAAACAGCTCCGTTGCCTGAACCAGCTCGTCGATCGGAGGGAAGGAAGGGGCGATACGGATGTTGGAGTCATGAGGATCCTTTTTATAAGGGTAGGTTGCCCCGGCACCGGTCATGACAACTCCGGCTTCCTTTGCTTTTGCAACGATCGCCTTTGCACAGCCGTCCAGAGCTTCAAAGGAAATAAAGTAGCCGCCGTGGGGTTTTGTCCAGGTACCGATCTCCAGATCCCCCAGCTCTCTGTCGAGGATTTCCAGCACTGCTTCAAATTTGGGACGCAGAATCTCTGCATGCTTTTTCATCTGCGTCTCGATGCCGTGGATATCTTTAAAGTAACGCACATGACGCAGCTGATTTAACTTATCGTGACCGATCGTCTGAATCGTCAGATGTGTTCTTAAATCATCCAGGTTTGCCTTGGAAGCAGAAATTGCAGCAACGCCGGAACCGGGGAAGCTGATTTTACTGGTGGAACTGAATTTATAAACCATATCCGGGTTGCCAGCCTTTTCACACTCGGAAAGCAGCTCCAGGATAACATCCTGAGGCTCGTCATACAGATGATGTACGTTGTAAGCATTGTCCCAGAAAATACGGAAATCCTTTGCCGCAGGCTTTAAGGCAGCGAATCTGCGGACGGTTTCGTCGGAGTAGGTGTAGCCCTGCGGGTTGGAATACTTCGGTACGCACCAGATACCCTTGATGGCTTCATCCTCGCTGACCAGCTTTTCCACCAGATCCATATCCGGGCCCTGGGGAGTCATCGGAACATTGATCATCTCTACGCCAAAATATTCTGTAATCGCAAAATGACGATCATAGCCTGGAACCGGGCAAAGGAATTTTACCTTGTCTAACTTATGCCAGGGAGTCATCCCCATAATACCGTGGGTGAAGGCATGGCTCACTACATCGAACATTACATTCAGACTGGAGTTGCCGTAGATAATGATATTATCTGCAGGCACTTCGATCAGTTCTCCCAACAGACGCTTTGCTTCCGGGATGCCATCCATAACACCATAGTTACGGCAATCAATTCCTGCCTCACACTTCAGATCTGTAAAGCTGTCCAGTACATCCATCATACCCATGGAAAGATCCAGCTGCGCTGCGCTCGGTTTACCGCGGGACATATCCAGTTTCAGTCCTTTACCCTGGAACTCCTTATACTGAGCCTCCAGCTGACTCTTTTCCTGCAGTAACTCTTCTTTGCTTCTGTCTTTATAAGCTGTCATGCTTCCTCCCATTCTGCCGCGTAACCGGCCTTTCATTTGCGAGTTTATTTTCTTTTTTACTCTTCCTTACATTATCCACAATTCAGAAATGCTGTCAAGACGAAACTTTTTTCAAAAAAGACTTGCCAAACCGATGAAATATCAGTATAATATCTATTGTTGGAGTTCTGCCGGAATAGCGCAGTTGGTAGCGCAACTGATTCGTAATCAGTAGGTCGAGGGTTCGAGTCCCTTTTCCGGCTTTTCTTTATAGGAATTTTAATT
>ERZ772876.3476-NODE-3476-length-11418-cov-2.790196_pt1 | contig 11418 bp, 13 predicted proteins | sample MGYA00580584_ERZ772876 | MGnify/ENA primary metagenome ERZ772876 (study PRJEB29015, sample SAMEA2737728) | human gut metagenome | biome: human gut; feature: human-associated habitat; material: faeces | place: China | collected 2012 ...
CTCCGGAAGATCCCGGCTTCGCCGGCAACACTTCACGGTCGCACAAAGAATTTGCACAACCGCTCAGTGTTTTCATATTTATTTCGGAAACGCCGGGGAGAAATAAAATTTATTTTATTTCTTTCCGGGGTTGGACAACGAGCAAAGCGAGGCGTCAGTCAGGAGGCCGGTCAGACCAGCCTCCGGAAGATAATCAGAGAATATTTGCGATTGATTTGGCCAGCTGGTCTTCGAGAACAGGCTTCGCCTCTTCAAATTTCAGGTTAACCTTGTTCGCATTTGAGACCACACGGGTCTGGTATTTATGCTGGTTACCTGTTTCAGTACTGGTCTGAATTTTCGCACCTGATGTGCCCTGACGCAGGGCGGCAACATTATCCGTTGTCACCGTTGCCTTAGTACGCTCTGCAATCTGCACATCCGTGATCATGGTATAGTTCACATCTTCCACCATCGCATCTGCAGCCATACCCACCAGACCGGCAGCAAGGCCCACACCGAGTGTGGCACCGGCAGAATTTGAGTTATAGCCGGTAATACCGGCACCTAACGCTGCACCAACAGCTGCGCCTTCATAACCACGGTTCAGCCATCCCTGAGACTCCCGCAGATCCATCTTATCGGCCTTCAGCACATTCGCCTGAATCCAGTAGTAGGCTTTATCCGGAGAAGTCACCACCTGATATCCTTTTGCTTTCACAGCATCAGCAATTTTGCCCTGCAGCCCACTCATGTCTTTATCAGACGTGTTTTTGATCTGCAGAAATACCGTGCGTTCGCTGGCGGGTTCAAGCCAGATGGTCTCACTCATCTGAGTCTTCACCTCAAGGTTACGCTTCTTGATTGCTGTGCTCATCGCACCACACCCTGAAAGGGCCAGAGTGGAACTGACCAGTGCAACCATCATCAATTTTTTTGTTTTCATCCAAAATATCCTTTTAACTAACAGACTCTTTTTTGAACAGACCTATTACTGAGACTATTGCAGAGAGATTATAACGATTTATATCTATAGTATAAATAAGAAAAATAATATGAATGTAATCATTAGTGCAAAAACATATAAGATAGAATGCATAAACGAAACCATAGAAAAAACAATCAAAAACAACAAAATATATGTCTTACTCTTAGAATACATAAAATTTATTATTTTTGAATCCTTTCTGAAACTATCAGGAATCGCAAGGTATAACATCATTCCATTTGTAATAGCCACAAAAAGCAGGAACCCCATCATTCCACTAGCACATATATCAAAGCCAACATCCCTGACATCACTTTTAACCGATACTAAACGCAGAAAAGTTGGCCATAATAAAACCCATAAAAACACATAAGTTCCCGGCTTTATGACTTGTAATAATGATGGGATATTAACACCCTCTACAGAGAGTACCTCCTTTAGTTTTTGCATCTCCATTTTTATATCATAGTGAGTGATCATAATGGCCCCTTCAATCGTTCTTTCTTATCATCCACCATCTGTTTTAACGCATCTTCAGACGGTGTTGGTATTAATTTCTGTCGTTTATTTTCTTCATTATATCTGTTGTTTTGTTGAATTTCTTCCTGTTTGTGATTATTTTTTAACTCTGAATATTGTCTGTCTACAATATTTTCTTCGCCATGAATACTATTCTGAGTATCTCCGATATTCCCTTTATATTCTGTGACCATATTATCAACCTGATGTTTTACATCATTACGGATATTACTGTCCTGCGTTCTTTGATCAATAATGGCCTGATGCCCCTGATGGTCAGCAATAATATCCTGGCTGCCACCACCCGAAGGTACGCTCTCCATTCCTTTACCAATATCCCCACGGGATTCACGCCAGGCATTATCAACACCAGGCTGCACCTGTTCCTGAACAAAAGACCATGCCATCGCCCGACGGCGTTCTGCAATCTCCGGTGAACTGGTGTTTGTCAGAATAGCTTCGGCATCCTGCGGTGCGTGTTTCATCACATACTGTGCAAACTGTTGCGACAGATCTTCACTCATCTGCCCACTCATGCTTTCAGTACGGGATGCCATTTCAGCATATTCATGGCTGCGGGTCATATTCGTCGTGTACTGATCGTAACTCTGTTTCGCTGAATTCAGGGCTGCAGACAGCTGGTCCACACGGGAATCAGCATTATTGTCAGTATGGCTGCCGGATTCACTGACTTTGCGACTGGTAAAGTAATCGCTGGCCTCTTTAAAGTCTTGTGTAGCTCTGGCATCGATATCATGGCGAGCATCATGGGTAGCCCTGCTGCCACTACTTGCTGAATGTGAGTCATCATCCGTTGCATCCAAGCTCCCCTTAAATCCACCTCTGATGCCTACCCCACCACCAACACCAAGAATTTTAGGTTTAACCCCCCATTCAGCATGAGCATCAGCATACATTCCACCAGATAGCCTGGTACTTGTTGATGCCAGTTCCTGAGTCGCCTGCTCATTACTGATATTATGCGCCTTCGCATAGCTTTCCACTGCACTGCGCATACGGCTGGCCATCATGGAATCCTGTGCGCTCATCGTGCTGTCAGCACCACCTGTGACAGAATCACTGCTCCCCCGGTTAGAACCAAACTGACTGAGCGAGTTCCAGGCACTGGCAATACTGCTGCTGAACCCATGCAGGGCGCTTTCTGCTCTGTTCGATGCCTCCCGGGCCATTTCCTGTTGTGCCGCTGCAATCTGACGCGTTGCATTGATACCAACCGGTAACCGGGACATCGCTCCGCTTGCATCCATCACCATATTACCGTCACGGGTCTGTGTGGCAGTTGCGCCACTGCCGGTCTGGTACATCATCTGACCAAACGACGTGGTGCTGTTGGTGCTCCAGCTGAAGCCGTTCACGTTTTCCGTCTGCATGTTGCCGTAGGAGTAATTACCGTCAACCACACTGCCTGCCGCACTGGCGGTCGGGCTGATAGCAGAGGAAGCGAAATGGCTGTACACACTGGAAAATCCGGCCCCGAGTCCCCTGACCATCATCCAGGATAATGGCGGGATCATCATGGAAAGATACCCGGCAGTGGAAGCCAGATCGGAGTATTTCAGCTGTATCTGTGAAATTTCCGAGAGCACCACCGGTGCACCATTCTGCTTCGCATAAAATGTCATGGCGCTGTTCAGAATGGCATACAACATTGGCCATGACTGCAACCACATCAGGGCAAACACATAGCCTTTCAGGACAGACAGCGTCAGTTTGTTGAAGACAGCCGCCAGTACCAGGAGCGGGAAAATACCGATGGCGATCCCCGTCAGGATGGTCTGCGTCATGGGCAGTGTCCGCATCGCCACATGACCGATGGAGACATGTGCCAGACGTTGCTTCTCCATCGATGACGTGGTGGCCAGATTCACCAGGCTGGCTGAGTCACCATTACGTGCTGCATAACTGGTGATCCCCTCCTTCAGCGCATTAATGGTGACATTCTGGCGGATGATCTGGCTGGCTGATTTACTTGAGTCATAGAAGTAACGGTAACTGTCGCCAATCAGCGTACTGAACAACAGGTTCGGATCAGGGCGACCACCAAATAACTGCTGGGCATAATAATGCCAGGTTTTTCCGCCACTCTGTGTGTCCAGATTCAGCTTGTCTTTCAGCGAAACCGACGCGTCCTTACAGGTCACGAAATTATTATTGCTGTCATAAACGCCCCGCAGCGGACTGGGGCGGGAAAAAATCAGCGTGTAGGGATCATTGGAGGCCATCAGCTCCTCCAGCGTGTATTTGTGGTTCAGGTAAATATCCCCCATCACACAGTTCTGCACATAATCCTGAAAAAGATTGGCGATTTCCGGATTGCGGGACAAAAAGTCGGTGCTTTTTGATACCAGTTCTGCGCCAAACAGCATCCCCGTTTTGCTGTAGGTGAAACTGTCCGGTTGCGTGTAGATCATCTCGTAACTGGCCACCATTGCATGCCCGATACGGGTCGTCAGTGAAAGTGGCATCGCCAGTCCGACCGGCACATTATCCACCCGATGGACTTTGACCAGGTCACTGTTATCAATAATCTGCACCGACGTACGGATATTAACCAGCAGGCTGATAAGTACAAACACCGCCGCCCAGCCCAGCAAATCCATCACGTTATGGCGCTGTACCCACATAAAGGCCACCGCAACAACAGACAGGGTGAGAGCAATTTTTTCAATGGAATCCCACGTCCTGGTTCCCATAAAGGCGGCAATGGCGTTCAGGTTATTCCGCAACCATTCACCACCGGCAATCACATAAACTTCATTCACAGCGTGCTCCCTCCGAAGTGATAGTTGTTCTGGTAACGACTGAGCATGCGGGCGGAAAGCTGCTGACGCATGTAGCTCATCTGACGATCGACGACCAGCAGCGCATCCTGCTGCACCTGTACCTGTGACTGAAACGCCGCAATCTGCCGGGTGGCATCATTCATATTGTCGTTAATATGTTCGATAACTGCTTCGTCATAATTTCCCGTGGCCACCATCGCCCGGGCCTGCTGTATCAGCTCCTGAATGTACTGCAGCAGGATGTCGTAACCGATATAGTCCGTCAGCTGGTAAATCATACTGTTGGAAACACCGAGCATCTGCGGGTCAACCAGGTATTTGAAGACGGGGATGGTGGTACTGGAAATAAAGCCTTTTTCCTTGTCATCCAGAGGCGTGTCACTGACAGCCTTGTTCTGAATGCTGGCCAGAAGTTTAGTAATCTGAGACTTCAGTGCATTATCCCGGCTGATGGTCACCGGTGTGTCTGCCACCACTTTCAGGCATTTGTCAGAATCGTTGCAGTGATAAATTTTTGCTGTACCGCCTTCCATCATGGCCCGGATAATTGAGCGGTCAGTGGTTCTGGCCGATAGCGGTGTGATTTCGCCGTTGGGACCAAACACCAGTGAGCCGGTCAGCGTCATCACAAACTCTTTCAGCTCTTTGTTGCCGTCAAACATTCTGTTTTTGGAAAGCGCATTCCACATGATGTTGATGTTTTTGGTCACCCGCTCCTTATCCTTGTCGCTGGCTTTATCCCTGACGCTGTCAGATTTCCCGCCAACGGTACATCCCTGCCGGGAAGCAGCCCAGTCAGCAAAAATATTGCTCTCACCGGCAATGTCCTGACAGACCTTCTGCTGTGACACCTGAGTCTGAGGAAATAATCCTCCGACAATCCCCTGCGCCACCTGACAGGAGCTGAGGTTCATACTGTTAATGTCGCTTGCCATTTTCTGCAGGAAGTCTTTTGCGGTTTTGATTTCCGGCACCGTTGTCTGCAGGGCAAGGTCAAAGAAGTAACCGGCAGCATTGCTCATAATCTGCTTAACAAAACGCTGCAACTGCTCGCTAATAAAACGGAACGAGCCGAGATAGGCGTCGATGCCGCCACATCCGGCATTGATATCCGGCAGCGTCATGGAAATCAGATGAACATTTTTAACCTGAGTACGGGCATACAGGGAGCCACCGTAAGCATAGCCGGCGGCCTGCCCCTGCCAGACGCCCGGCTGGGTGGTATTGGAGGCGAAGCCCAGCTTGTTAAAGAACTGATTCATGTCGCTGTTCACATCCGCTGACGCTGCGGGTGTGACCGTCAGTAAAGCAGCACAAAGAACCAGAAGAGGTTTAATGCGTGGCATCATTCTTGCCCTCCCTTAATGTGTTCTCCCGGCGCATACGGCGTTTCAGCAGGAATATCATGATATTTCCGAATATTAATTCGCACATTGGGGACAGAAAAAATGTAACAAGAAACCTTGCTGCCAGCGCCCATAACGTAAACGGAATGACTTTCATCAGAACATTCCACATATACTGGAAATTAAGTAATTTCGGGTCGGCCATCCACGAATCAATACAGACATCGAAAATAACGTGCATAACAGCCCATAAAACAATTCCGGCAACAAGGAAAACAATAAACAAATAAAAATATCTGTCAGAACCTCTGAAACTATACTCAATATTCCGTCTAATTTTTCTGATTTTGAATTCCTGATTCTTTTTGTTTTTTGTCATTATAAGTTTCCTCTGATATTACTGATGATTCATTCAGACCGGTCATGCGGCTGTAATATATTTCAGACACCGAAATCCATCCCACAATTGCCCCCACAAAAAACACAACAGAAACAGAAAAGGTAAGACACAGCGAAACGACTATTTCTACAGGACTGGCGGGATAAAAAAGCCCCTGACGGATAAAGGGGATATTCAGGCTGACGATTATTCCCGTCGCGATGCCGGATATTCCGGCAATGAGTAACACCACCTGCTTATTTCGCACCTTTTTTCCCTCCGTACATCTGCAGAACGGTATCCATCCGCGCCATAAAACCGGCGGCATCCGTTGCCCCCTGTAAAAGCGGTAATGCCTCAAGCGTGTTGACGTTGACCAGGAAGGTGGTCGGTGTGGCCACCGGGATATTCGGGAAGAAGGTCTGCATCACGTCCGGTGGCACCGGTAATGCTTCCGGAAAGGCGGTATCCCCCTGACCATCCAGGGTGTAGGGAAAAACGGAAAAGCCGTACTGCTGTGCCAGCTGTTTCAGTACCGGGTCAAACTGGTGACAGTAAGGGCAATGCCCCTGCATAAACAGCACCACCTTCCAGTCGGCCAGGTTAACCTGCCTGCCGTTGCTGAGGCGGAACCAGCGGGGAGCCGGCTTTTCTGTCTTGTCTGTCCTGGCTGGCGTGTCTGCTGCCGGTTGTGCAGGCTGCACGGCCATACCCTGCGGATTCCAGAGTCGTTCAATTTCATCCCGGGTGGAGGCCTGCACACCTGTGGCCATCATCAACAAAATGACCGGCAGTAATTTAGTGAGAGACATGTCCGCCCTCCTGCTGCTCTGCCATCATGGCCTGTTGCCTGGCTTCCAGTGCCTCACGCTCTTCCCGGCTGACACGGGCAATCCATGCATCCAGCACCTGGTATGCGCCGAACAGCACAAGGATGGCCGCAATCAGCTCCGCCAGAAAAAAAGCCATCCAGGGTTTGCTGTGAACAAGACGGGCGACGATATGAAACCAGACGCCCAGGGAAAATACCCACATTCCCGTAATATCAAGCCGGGGTAAAGAGAATCTGCGTTTACTTATCATGTTAAACTCCGGTTATTATTTACATGAGAGTATTCATGTCTGTAATATTCGCGTTTGTGTGATATTAGTCAGAGGTACAAATGGAAAAGCGATCTTTTAAAGAAAAACTGGAAATAGTGAGAAACATCATAAGAGAGTCATTATCAGGTAATGCGGCTTTTGCTTTACTGGTGTATTCATTATTGCACACTCTCCCCATTAAAACCTTTGCTGATTTATTTGTGACGATACTGTTATTTATAGCAATTATCGCTGTTGTGATATGGCTATTTCTAATCATCTATGTTTATTTTTGTGATTTATTCAGAAGTCACTGGATAGCAGTCTGGTTTATCCTCTGGTCTGTGGTAATCAACCTCACTATTGGATTTGGCATTTATGACAAATTAGCACCAGTCATTTCACTAATGAAATAATAAAAAACCACATCACTCCAGACCATATGGCTGACAACATAATACAAATAAACATCCTTCTGAAACTGTCAAACTTCGTGATAATCGGCATGGTGCTGACTGCCATTGAAACAACCGGTACGGCACACTGATTCATAACCGCACCACAAAGAAACAAGAAATTATCTGGCAGCATACATACACTTATGACATTTACTACAAAGAAGACAAACGAGCTCAGCAGATAAACTCCTTTATTATTTAGTCCTGTAAAGAAATAACCAACAACCCCCACGATAAACAGGCTGGCACCTGTAAAAAAACACAAATCCCCTGTATGCATATATATCCTTTGGTTAAAAATTCGGTTTAAAATCCTCAGAGACATTCAGGAACTGTTTTGCCAGGTCGTCCTGTGAAATAAAGCCGTATGATAACGGGCGAACACTGCCCTGTTTCGGGTCAACCAGCATCATGGCCGGGAAATATTTCACGCCGAGGCGCTGCGCCTGCCCCTGGTCAGTCCGGGAATCCGGCAACAGCGGATTAATCACGCCATCCACGGAAACGGGAATAACACTCAGACCATAGGTATCCCGGAAGCCATTAATGACCTGCGCCAGCTGCCCGTCGATGGGGTCCTGCCCCCGGTAAAAAAACATGATGCCGTAGTGTTCAGCCAGTTTCGCAATGGCCTGTCGCTGCTGCGCCTGGTCTGCTGCCAGCTGGTTCCGTACCGTGCCGTTGTAATGGCTGTACTGCAGGTTATAGTCCAGTTCAGGATGTGCCAGCATGGCCTTTCTGGCGCTCATGGTGAAAAGCCCGGCCTGCTGAGTCCAGTAATTTTGCAGCCGGAAATATTTCACAAAATTATCCACGCCGGGATACAGAATGGCTTCGTACAGCGCCCGCTTTGTTGCCGTCTGCAGTGCGGCCAGTTTCTGCATAATATCCGGTTCCTGACGGGGGGCTGCAGGTACAGGTTTATTTTCTTTTTCCTTCGGATTTATTTTCTCGTTATACCACTGCCAGCCTGCATCTTTTCCTGACGCCGGAAAAATAAAGCAGCAGAGTAACAGTGGCAGTAATGCTTTATTCATCTTCATTCCTTTCATCACTTTTTCTTTCATCAGGTTTCTGCAGGTCAGTCAGGGCAGAAAAACAAAAATACAGAATAAACAGGAGCACACCGGAGTAAAGGATAACGAAAGCAGCGGCAAGCATCCCGTCTGCCGTGGTTTCTTTTACCGTATCCCACGACCAGATAATTACCAGAGAAATGACAATCGCTGTAATCAAAAGCCGGATAAGAAAATCAATAAAACGGTTCGACGTGAATATGACTTTCATCATTTCCCCCGGTTATTTCCCATACCTTACTGTCCTGCCTGTTTCAGCTGGTCAGCAATCTGCTCTTTCACTTTCTGCGTCAGAACGCCACTGTCCGGGATTTTCTGGTTATTCATCAGGTCTTCGTAGAAGTTAGTGAAATCCAGTCTGTTGAACTGAATTTTCTGCAGCTCATCAACCGTAATCCCCCGACAGTCAGGATGCTTCGCACTGCCAAACCCGATACGCAACTGCCCGTTACGCCCCTGCTGCTGGACTATCTGCGCCAGCTTCGAATCAAACTGACAGTAGCTGCGTTTTTTCTCCAGACAGACACCCAGCACTTTCTTCGAACAGAACTCCCCGACGCTGACGGTCAGTTTGTTTGATTTTGCTTTAGCCAGGGCCTTTTCATCACTGCTGCATTTGGCCAGCCCGATATCCTGTCCCCAGCCGCTGTCCTTACAGCAGTTGCTGTATCCGGCTGCAGCCTTCTTACAAAATTTCGCCTGACCGGTGAAAGCACGGACATCCACCCCGTTCAGCGCCGCAACATCCTTACCTGCTGCGGCCAGTGCCGCCAGCTGAGAAACGGCTTCGGCAAAATCATTACTCTGCCCGCTCTGAGCCTTATCGCATTCGCCATCGAGACAGAAGACGTCTCCCCCACAGACCATCACTTTCCCGGATGTTTTTGACTCACAGGAGTACGTGGCATATTCATGCAGACAGGCACCTTCTTCGGAGTAAAAGGCACACTGGTGTGACACCAGGGTACAGGCAGGATTGTCGGTGTAGGTCTGACAGGTTCCCTTGTCTGCTGACTGCGTGACATACGTGTCCCGGTATGCCCAGCAGCTCTGGTACATGCTGTATGACTGACCGTCTTTCACCAGCGTCCTGTTCCCGCCAGCCTCCGTACATTCTGTTTTTGTCAGTTTCCCCAGCTCCTTGCTGAACGGGCAGCTTTCAGACCAGACAACATACGGGGTGTACGAGGCTTTTTTTACCCTGACAACCAGACGCAGCTTCATTGCCGTATGACGTTTGAATTTTGTATTCCCGACCCGGACGGGGTGAGATGACGTAAAAGCAACACCGGCAGTCAGTGTTTTCTGTACTGGTGTAAATGAGGCATCTGCTGAGTATTTGGCATTCCAGCTCAGTGGGGTTCCCAGTACTGTAATTGTCATAGGTACACTCTTCTGCAGGTAAGTACGACTCCAGCTGTAATGCGCATCGACAATTTCACCGGTAACGGGAGAGGTAATGGAGACAACATACTGACCATTCACTTCACGTGCAGGTAGCTGACTCATTTCATACTCCAGCGTCCGGGTTTCCCATGTGGTACTCCCCTGCAGCTCCATACGGGCAGTTCGTGTGCAGTACTGCTCCACCTGTAAATCCCTCTCACAGGTGTAATTCGTGTATTCACTCCGGCTAATCTCCTGCGCACTGCACTGCTGCCCGGTGTTTCCCACAATGCTGTCAGCCCGGTTCACCACATCCCTGCCGGTCTGGATAAACGGTGCATCCGGTGAAAGAATGTCTTTCGGCTTGTTCATGAATGACTCTGTGATGGTTTTTCCGGTTTCACCGGTCGCCCATTCCGTGGTGCCGTCATTTTTCAGGCCGCCATCCCCGCCGGCAGTCACGCCACCGTAATATTTTGTCTCGTCCGGATTCGCGTTATAGCCGGGGATACTCTCCTGTGGCTTAAAGCCCTGAATACTGCTGCTTCCCTGCCCTTTGATCTGGTGAGCAAAATCAGAGCCGGCCCGGTAATCACTGTTGCTGTCAGCCTGTGCCATGCCGGCAACCAGAGCCAGTATCAGAGGTAAAATACGTTTCATTTCCCGGAATCTCCTTTCCCTGCCAGTAAATCATGAGCCACCTGCCGGCAGTCACCCGTGGCGGCCACTTTCTCCAGCGCCTGGCCGACCCGCAGGTTTCCCCGGATGATGTCGTATCCCTGACTGCAGAACACCACCAGTGCCGGTACACTGCGAATGCCGTACTGTGAAAACAGCGTCGGGTCGATCTGAACACCATCAGTCGCGCCGTCTTTCACCAGGGACAGCACGGCTTCAGCGGTGGTCTTCAGGTCATTGTTCACCATGCCCCGCAGTGTGGCCGGAATACCGTAACGCCGGGTTTCGCCCAGCATCCGTTTCAGCCCCTCTTCGGGAATGGAAAACGACACAAAATACAGGGCACCCTGCCGGGGTTTCCCGTCCTGCGAAGCCTGCTGTTTACGAACCAGCTCATCCAGGAAATGGTTATCTGAACGCTGAAGGGGGGTTTCCAGCACCTGCTTCTCCGCCCAGGCTTTCAGCTGATGGTCAGGTTTTTCACGCAGTTGTCTGCTTAAATTTTCCTGCTGCTTCAGGAACTGGCGGTTTTCGGGTGTATTCACATTTTCCGAAGCATGGGCAGAAATAAACAGTCCTGCAGTCAGGGCAAAAAGTACAAATATTTTCCGGCTCATATCATCTCCCGGCATAGTGATATAATTTAATTACCGGCGCACTTTTCTTTCAGTCTTTCTGACAATGCATATAATTCATCCATTTCTTCCTGAGTAATGCATTTT
>ERZ772876.3477-NODE-3477-length-11417-cov-3.491551_pt1 | contig 11417 bp, 9 predicted proteins | sample MGYA00580584_ERZ772876 | MGnify/ENA primary metagenome ERZ772876 (study PRJEB29015, sample SAMEA2737728) | human gut metagenome | biome: human gut; feature: human-associated habitat; material: faeces | place: China | collected 2012 ...
CCTTCCCTTGCAGGCGTACGGCTCCGCCGCAGCCCGTGCCCGGAGCACGGCCGTAAAAACCGCTCATTTCCGGGGCTCCTCTGCACCCACGGCTTCCACGTCGCCCATGGTGCTCATCTCGGCGCCTGCCGCACCGCCTGTGGTGGGCCATTCCGGCGTGCCGATGTCCGCGGCGGCAATGGGGTCGTCCGCCGGGCGGAAATATTCATTCAAAAGCGCGGCGGTCTCCTCTTTGGCCGTCACCACAACGCTGTGCTCGCCCGCATAGAGCTGGCCCGACCCGTAGACCGGGAGCCTGCCGATGGAAATATCCGCGCTGTCCATGCCGCTCACCTCAATGGCAATGCTCATCAGCTCCAGCGTGGAAATATCCGTTTTGATATACTTCTGCGCCACGGGCAGCAGCTTAACGATGTCGCCCACAGACGCCGTTTTGAGGCGGCGGAACAAGCCTGCATAGAACTGCCGCTGCATCACGAGACGGTCAAGGTCCGAGCGGGGCAGGCCCTGCCGGTAGCGCAGGAAAAATTCGCAGTCGCCGCCCAGCAGCGTGCGCCAGCCCTGCAGAAGCTCGCCCTCCAAAGCGCCCGTCTTTTCGTTGTAATACCGCATATTCTGCGGCACATAGACCTCCACGCCGCCAAAAGCGTCCACCATTTCCGTCAATGCATCCATATCGATGGTGACATAATCGTCGATGGGCAGCCCGAAATTCGTTTCGATGTACGTTTTCACCGCACCCAGGCCGTTTCCGTCCCCAATGTCCACATTTTTGGCTAGGATGCCGTTGATCTTGCCTGCGGCGCCGCCCGCCTCCCCCACAAACACATCCCGGGGGATCTGCAGCATGGTCATGGAATGGGCGTTTCCGTCCAGGCGGACATATAAGATCATATCTGTATTGGGATGCTTTTCGTCACGGGCAACAGGGCCCTCCGCCTCGTAATCCAGCCCCAGCACCAGAAGGTTGCGCACGCCCGCGAAATCCGGCGGGACAATGCTGGGTTCCGCACTGGTGCTGACGGGGGACGAAACATCGTCAAAGCTGCCCAGGTCGCTGCTGTCAATCAGGCTGTCCACATACAGGTACACGCCGCCTGCCAGGGCCGCAAGCACCAGCAGTACGGCGAGCGCCGCGATACCGGCTCTGCGCCGGCCTGTCCGTTTGCCGCGCGCTCCGGCAGGCCGGGTTCCTGCTTGTCCCCCCGCACCGGCATGCGCTTTCGCGCCGCCGGGCCGCGCAGACGATGCGCGCGCTGTGCCGTGCTGCTTTTGCGCGTCCTGCTGTCCCGCGTGTTCTCCCGCCCCATGAGGGGCCGGCCGCGCGCCCTGCGGCGCCGGGGCCGCTCCCTTTTTCGGGCGGGCGCGGGTGATGTCGATCTCACGGTTCTCCTGCGGTCTGCTCACTGGTCCTACCTCCGTAATACCGCGCGCGCAAATCCGCGTAGGCAAGGAGGGATTCCTCGTCCACGGGCTTGCCCCCGGCCTTGAGCCATGCAATGGAAAGGCCGAGCCCCTCGATGGCGGTGCGGTCCAGGTCCGCCAGCGCGTGGCGCCGCAGCTGCTCCGCCTCGGGATAGGTGCGCTCGTAGCTTGCCATGTCGGCAAGGTAGATGATTTTATCCAGCTTCGTCATGCCGGGCCTTCCGGTGGTATGGCAGCGGATGGCGGAGAGGATCTCCCCGTCGTCCACGCCGTACTGCGTCTGTGCAAGGATCGCTGCGGCCGCGCCGTGCCACACCGGGGCGGGGCGCTGGGCTACATTACCAGCTATTATAGCATTTTCTGTAAATATCTGCAATAATCTGTCCCGCGGCAGCTCCTTTGCGATATCGTGCAGCAGCGCGGCCAGCGCTGCTTTCTTTTCGTCCGCGCCGTGGGCCTTCGCCAGCTTCACGGCCAGCTTGCGCACATTGCAGGTGTGCTCATACCGCTTTGGGGAAAGATTTTTCTTTGCAAGGCGTTTCGCCTCGTCCACGGAAATCAAAATCAGGTCGCCTCGATTCGCGCCCGCAGCGGCCCGGCCGAAGCGTGCGCTTCAAATGTCCTGCAGCCGGGCGCGTCAGGCCTCCCCGGCCGCGGGCGTATAAAGATGGTGCCGCGCAATGTACGCCGCCACGCTTTCGGGCACAAGGCCGTCCAACGGCCTGCCCTTTGCCGCCAGCGCGCGCACCTCGGTGGAGGACACGGGAAACACGGGCGCTTTGGCAAACAGCACCGTGCCGCCCTCGGCCGCAAGCCCGGCCGCGTATTCCCGCACCGGAGCCGCGTCCTCGCCCGTGCGCAGGTGCGCCACAAGAACGACGCGGCGCAGCAGCTCCCTGTACGCCGCCCAGTTGCGGAACCAGAGCAGCATATCGCTGCCCATGGGAAAATAAAGCTGTGCGCCGGGATACCGCGCGTTCATCTGCCGCACGGTATCAATGGTATAGCTTTTGCCGCCGCGCGCGATCTCCGTGGTATCCAGCACCAGCTCCGGAAACAGCGGGCGGAAGCACTCGCACATGGCGAGACGGTGGGCGGCGGATGTGCCGCCCGCGCGCTTATGGGGCGGCGTACCCGCCGGCTCCACCAGCACAAGGTCCGGCCGCACCGCTTCGATGGCCCCGGCCAGCAGCGTCATATGGCCGTTGTGGGGCGGGTCGAACGTGCCGCCGAACAGAATGATCTTCTGCGGTCCCATGGCTCGCCCCTATCTTATTTCAGCAGATCGGCATATTTGCTTTCCTTTTGCTTCTGCTTGTACAGCACAAATTTGGAGCCGATGGCCTGTACGCAGTCGCTGCCCGTTCTCTCGGCCAGGATGGCGGCGGCTTCCTTTGCAGAATAGGCGCTGTTTTCCAGCACCTTCATTTTGATGAGCTCCCGCGCGGCGAGGCAGTCCGCCGTGCTTTTCACCAGAGCGTCGTCGATCTCGCCCTTGCCCACCTGGAACACGACGTCGAGGCCGTTGGCCTGTGCGCGCAGGATCGCGCGCTGTTTGCTTGTCAACATATACTTTATCCCTTTTCTGTATCAGATTTGCAGCGAACGGTTCACGGCTTGCCGCGCGCGTGTTGGAAAAGCCCGGCGCGCCCGGCATTTGCGCGTCAGCCCTCCGCCTTGTCTGCCACCGTGATGCATGCGTTCCCGCACGTCATGCCGATGACGCTCCCATCCGCAAGGAAACGCGCCAGCTCTGCTTCCATGCGCTCCATGGCGCGGCCCCGGTGGCTGATGGCGTCTTTTTCCGCGGCCGAAAGCTCGGCGTAGGAGCGGCCCTGCGTGTTTTCCGCCGTTCCCCCGCCGCCCGGCACGCCCACCTCGTCCGGGATGAACAGCGGGTCGTACCCAAAGCCGTTCGTCCCTCTGCGCACAAAGCCCACGCGGCCCGGGCACACGCCCTCAAACACGGCGCAGCGCCCGCCGGGCAGGCACACGCAGATGCTGCTGACGAACCGCGCGGCCCGTTTTCCCTCGGGCACGCCCGCCAGTTCCTCCAGCAGTTTGTCGTTGTTGGCCTCGTCGTCGCCGTGGCGGCCGCAGTAGCGCGCGGAATACACGCCCGGCGCGCCGTCCAGCGCGTCCACGCACAGGCCGGAATCGTCCGCGATGGTGGCTGTGCCCGCAGCCTCGCAGATGGCCCGGGCCTTGATGCGCGCGTTTTCGGCAAACGTTGTGCCGTTCTCCTCGGGTTCCAGCGTCACGCCGGCCTCGCGCTGGCTCCGGACGGTGTGGCCCATGCGCTCCAGAATGCGGCGCATCTCGGCCATCTTTCCGGGATTGTTGGTCGCTGCAATGAATTCCATGCTCCGTCCTCCCTCATTCCTCGCGCAGGAACAGCGCGTCCACAAAAGCGTCCGGGTCGAATTCCATCAGGTCGTCCATGCCCTCGCCCACGCCCACAAAGCGCACGGGCAGGCCCAGCTTCGCCTTGATGCTGATGACCGCGCCGCCCTTGGCCGTGCCGTCCAGCTTCGTGAGCACGATGCCCGTGGCCCCGGCCGCGTCGATAAACTGGCTGGCCTGGCTGATGGCGTTCTGCCCCGTGATGGCGTCCAGAACCAGCAGCGTCTCCACGCTGGCGGTGCCGCATGCCTTGTGCACCACACGGCTGATTTTGGAAAGCTCGTCCATCAGATTCTTTTTGTTGTGCAGGCGGCCCGCGGTGTCGCAGATGACCATGTCGTAGCCCCGGGCGGCGGCGCTCTGCACCGCGTCGAAAAGAACGGCGGCGGGGTCCGCCCCTTCATTGTGCTTCACGACAGGCACGTCCGCGCGTTCGGCCCAAACGCACAGCTGCTCGGCGGCAGCGGCACGGAAGGTGTCGCCTGCGGCCAGCATCACGCGCTTGCCCTGCTGCTTGTACAGATGAGCCAGCTTTGCGATGGAGGTCGTTTTTCCCACGCCGTTGACGCCGATGACCAGCACCACCGCGGGCCTGCCGGAAAGCTGCATCTCCCCGTCGGCGCGCAGCATCTCGCGGATGATGCCCTTGAGGGCCTCCAGCGCGTCCGCGCCTGTCTTGAGGTGCTTGCGGCGCACCTCCTGGCGCAGCTCCTCCACCAGCCGCATGGCCACATCCGCGCCCGTATCCGCCAGGATGAGCTGCTCCTCCAGGTCGTCGTACAGCTCGTCGGTGATCTCGCCCGCATTCACAAGGCCCGCGATGGAGCCGAAGATGGAATCCCGCGTTTTGCGCAGTCCCTCGCCCAGTTTTTCAAAAAAGCCCAATCGTATCCACTCCGTTCATAAATATCCGCAAGGATTGCCCCGCTCCGTCAGGAAACAAGGCTCGCGTCCACATGCTCCAGGTCCAGCTTGAGCACCTTGGACACGCCGTCCTCCTGCATCGTCACACCGTACAGCACGTCGGCCTCTTCCATGGTGCCGCGGCGGTGGGTGATGACGATGAACTGTGTCTCGCTTGAAATGCGCCGCAGATACTGTGCAAAGCGCGTGACGTTCACGTCGTCCAGCGCGGCCTCGATCTCGTCCAGCACACAGAAGGGCGCGGGATTCACACCGAAAATGGCGAAATAAATGGAGATGGCCACCAGCGCCTGTTCGCCGCCCGACAGCGCCGACAGGTTGCGGATGATCTTGCCCGGAGGCGCCACCTCGATGCTGATGCCGCTGCCCAGCACATCGGCCTCGTCCTCCAGATACAGCCGCGCCGTGCCGCCGCCGAACAGCTCGGCAAAAATACGGCCGAAGTTGCGGTTGATGGCCGCAAAGCTCTCGCTGAACATGGCGCGCATCTCGTCCGAAAGGCCCGCGATGAGCTTTTGCAGCTCGGCCTTGCTGGTTTCCACATCGCCCACCTGGGCGCGCAGGAACTCGTACCGCTGGCTTACCTCGGCATATTCCTCGATGGCGCTCACGTTCACATTGCCCAGAGCCTTGATTTTGCCGCGCACCTCGGACACCTGGCGGCGCAGCTCGGCCCCGCTCTCAAACGGCACGCACAGCTCCTGCGCGGCGGAGAGCGTCAGCTCGTATTCTTCCCAGAGCTTTGCCACCGTCTGCTCGTACTCGGCGTCCTTCTGCTCCTTCTGCTCGGTCAGGCGGGCGATCTCACGTCCCAGCGCCTCGCGCTCGTCCGTGATCTTGCGCACCCGCGCCGTCTGCTGGGTGATGCCGCCTTCCTTTTCCATGCGGCGGCGCACCGCTCCGGCCTTGGCCTCTTCCCGCTTTTCGATCTCGTTCCGGCTGCCCGCAATGGCTGCGCGGATGGTCTCGATCTGCGCGGCGCGCTCGGCGTTCTGGGCCGTCAGCGTCTCGATGTTTGCGGCAAGCTGTCTTGCCCGCGCGTCGCTCTCATCCGTGCGGCTCTCCAGCTGGGCAATGGCCGCGCGGTGGCTCTCGATATCCTTTTGAGCGGCCAGCGCCTTCAATTTCAAGTCGGAAAGCTCGTCCGCAAGGCGCGTGCGCGTTTCCAGGAAGGTGTCGTCGCTGCCGGAGATGGCGCGCAGTTCCTCCTCCAGCGCGGCGCTGTCCCGTGTAAGCCCCTCCATCTCGGCAGCGGCGTCCGCCCCCGCCTTTTCGCTCGCCGCGATCTGCGCGGCAAGCTGGGCGCGCTCGGCGGAAAGCATTTCCCCCGCGGCCCGCGCCTGGGACAGCGCGGCGGCGATACGCCCGCTTTCCACCTCGCCGCGGATCTTGTCGCCTCCCGCGGTGATGGCCTCGCTCTCGGTGGCGGTCAGCTCGGCGGAAAGCGCGTCCACCTCAGCCTTCGCCCTGTCGGTTTTTTCCTCCGCGGCGTCCCGCTGCTTTTCCAGCGCCTCCACCTTTTTCTTCAGCTCGTCGATCTCCTGCTTGCGGCTGAACAGCCCGGCGGAGCGGGAAACGCTGCCGCCCGTGAACGAGCCGCCCGCGTTGACGACCTGGCCGTCCACCGTCACCACACGGTTGCGGTAATCCAGCGCGCGGGCCGTGCGCGACGCCTCGTTGATGTCGTCCACCACGACGATGCGTCCCAGCAGGCTGGAAACGATATTTGCATATTTTTCGTCATACGTCACAAGGCTGCTGGCCAGCACCGCGCCCTCGGGCAAACGGCCGTTGAAGCTGCCGGGCTTGACGGTGTCCAGCGGCAAAAATGTGGCGCGCCCCGCGCGCTCGTCCCGCAAAAAGGCCATGGCCGCCTTGGCCGCCGTCTCGTTTTCCACAACGATGTTCTGCAAAGCAAAGCCCAGCGCCGTTTCAATGGCCACCTCGTACCCCGGCTTGACGGAAAGGATGGTGGACACCGGCCCTGTGATCCCGCGCAGACGGCGGTTCGCCGCCGCCTTCATCACGGCCTTGACGCTGCTCTGGAAGCCGTCCATATTGCGCTCCAGATCCTTCAGCATGGCGATGCGCTGCCGGGCGGCCTCGATGGCGCGCAGGAGCTTCTGTTCGTTCTCGTCCGCCTGCGCCAGCGCGCCGCGGCGGCTTTCCACCTTGAGCGTCAGGCCGCCCTTGATGTTCTCAAGCCGTGTCAGCCGCTCCACCGCGTCCTGCAGAAAAGCGTCCGTCTCTGCCTTCTGCTCCTCCAGGTCCCGCGTCAGGGCGGCGTTGGCCGCGCCCTCGCTCTCGGCGGCGGCAAGGCGTTTTTTTGCCGCCTCAACCGACGACGCCGCGCCCGCGGCCGCGACCTTTAAATCCGTAATGCGCGCGGCCATGGCGTTCAGCCGGCCCGTTACCACGCCGCGCCGCTCGCCGGAAGCCGCGCTCCTGTTCTGCAGCTCCTCCAGCAGGGTTTCCAGCTCCCCGGTGCGCGCGGCGTATGCGGCCGCCTGCCGCTCGCAGGCGGCGATGCCCTCGCCGTGGCCCCGCACCTCGGCGGCGATGGCCTCGCGGCCCAGGCCGCTCTGGCCGATCTCCTCCTTCAGCGACGCAATGGTCGCATCGTTGTGGGCAATGTCGTTTTCAAGCACCGCGATGCGGGAATCCGCCCCGGCGATCTCCTCCGTTATGGCCCGTATTTCCGCGTTGCAGCGGTCGGCTTCGGTGATCAGATGCTCGATCTCCGCGCGGGTGCTCTCGGTCTCGGCGTCAATGGCCTCGATCTCCCGCCCGGCGCGGGCATAGTCCGCGCCCGCGATCTCAATTTTGCGCTGCTGCTCGCGCACCGTGTCCCGCGCTTTCTGCACGGTGTCCACCCAGAGCGTTACCTCCAGGCCCTTGCGGCGCTCGGCCAGCTCCAGATACTGCTTTGCCTTTTTGCTCTCCCGCTCCAGCGGGCCCACGCGCTCCTCCAGCTCGCCCAGGATATCCCGCAGGCGCACCAGATTTTCCTCGGCGGAGGCCAGGCGGCGCTCGGCCTCATTTTTGCGGTAGCGGTATTTGGCGATGCCGGACGCTTCCTCAAAAATTTCCCGGCGCTCGTTTGATTTCGCGCCCACGATCTCCGCGATGCGGCCCTGCCCGATAACGGAATAGCCGTCGCGGCCCAGGCCCGTGTCCAGGAACAACTCATAGATGTCCTTGAGGCGCACATTCTGCCCGTTTACAGAATATTCGCTGTCGCCGGAGCGGTAATACTTGCGGCCGATCGTCACCTCGTCGTTGTCCACGTCGATGCGCCTGTCGGTGTTGTCCACCACAAGGCTGACGCTGGCAAAGCCCATGGCGCCGCGCTGCTGCGTGCCGCCGAAAATGACGTTCTCCATCTTGCCGCCGCCGCGCAGCTGCTTGGCGCTTGTCTCGCCCAGCACCCAGCGGATGGCGTCGGATATATTGCTTTTTCCGCTGCCGTTGGGGCCCACCACAGCGGTGATGCCTTTGCCGACGGTAATGCGCGTGCGGTCTGGAAAGGATTTAAAGCCCTGTATTTCAAGCGCCTTCAAAAACATGGAAAAACTCCTTACTTACGAGTATAGGGACATTTTGCCCGGCGCGGCAGGCCCCGCGTCAATACCCCATCAGGGCCAGGGCTTCCTTCGCCGCCTGCTGCTCGGCCAGCTTTTTGCTGTGCCCCTCGCCCTTGCCGATGCAGTTGGAATTGAGGTGCACCTCCACCACGAAATGCTTGTTGTGGTCCGGGCCGGATTCGTCGGTCACCACATAGCGCAGGCGCTCCTCCGGGTTCTGCTGTACGATCTCCTGCAGCTTTGTCTTGTAATCCTCTTCGGCGGCGGCGTCCGTGAGCGCGCCGGTGACAAACGGCAGGATGAACGCCCGCGCCGTTTCCATGCCGCCGTCCAGGTACAGCGCCGCGATGACCGCCTCGAACGCGTCGGACAAAATGCTCGGGCGGCAGCGTCCGCCGCCGCGCTCCTCGCCCCTGCCCAAACGCAGATAATCGCCCAGGGATATCTGCTTTGCAAATTCAAACAGCGCCGCCTCGCACACAAGGCTGGCGCGCATGCGCGTCAGTTCGCCCTCGGGCATGTTCTTGTGCGTGAACAGGTATTCGGCCACCACGATGGACAACACCGAGTCGCCCAGAAATTCCAGCCGTTCATTGTGGCGCACGCCGTGCTTCGCCTCGTTGGCGTAGGAGGTATGCGTCAGCGCCGTCACCAGCAGCGCCGGGTTCTTAAAATGATGATGAAGAGCCTCTTCCAGCTCGTGTGTCTCGCGCATCGTTCCAGATCCTTCCTTTGTTGCGGATGGCGGCCGTCCCGCCGGGGCTGTTTTGCGAAAGCGCGCCGCGCGCGCCTTTCCGGCGGCCGTTACGCCCCGGCTTCCTCTGTCTGGGCCACGGCGGCCAGCTTTTCGCGCATGCTCTCCACCGCGCCGCTTTCCACGCACAGCTTTGCCTGCCGGACGGCGTTTTTGAACGCCTTTGCATTGGACGAGCCGTGGGCCTTGATGACGGGCTTCGTCACGCCCATCATCAGCGCGCCGCCGTGTTCGTCGGCGTCCAGCTTTTTCTTAAAATCCTTCATGCCGCCCTTTACCATCAGATAAGCCAGCTTGCTTTTCAGGTCCGCCATGAACACGTTTTTGATCTCGCCCACCAGCATCTTGGCCACGCCCTCGGTGAGCTTCAAAATCACATTGCCCGTAAAGCCGTCGCACACAACAACGTCCACATTGCCCTGGGGCACGTCCTTGGGCTCAACATTGCCGGCAAAACGGATGTTTTTATTATACTTCAAAAGCCGGTGCGCCTCAACATAGGCCGGGGTGCCCTTTGTCTCCTCCGCACCGTTGTTCACAAGGCCCACGCTGGGGTTTGCGCGGCCCATCACTTTCTCCATGTACACGCTGCCCATCGTGGCAAAGGCGCTGAGCATCTCGGGCCGGCATTCCACATTTGCGCCGGAGTCCAGCAGCAGATAGGGCTGCTTCGCGCCCGGAATGACGGTGCCGATGGCCGGGCGCTTCACGCCCCTGAGCCGCTTGACGATGAGCGTTGCTCCCGCCAGCAGCGCGCCCGTGGAGCCTGCCGAAACGAAGGCGTCGCCCTCGCCGGCGGCCAGCATGCGCAGGCCCACCACCATGGACGAATCCTTTTTGCCGCGGATGGCCGCCGTAGGCTCGTCGCACATCTCAATGGTCTCGGAGGCGTCGGCCACGGTAATGCCCGCCATATCGATGCCGTTCTCCCGCGCGCAGGCCTCGATGTCCCGCCTGCGCCCCACGGCCGTGATCTGCACGCCGTATTCCCGCACGGCCGCGGCCGCGCCCAGCAGAATTTCCTTTGGGGCGTTGTCGCCGCCCATCGCGTCGATGATGATGTTCATAACGTTCCCTCCCGATTGACTCTCATGATTTTTTGCGCTCTGCTCAATAATCAAAGTATAAGGGAGCGCGTATTGGTGCGAAAGCAACCGCTTTGTTTTGCGTTCAGCCCAGATACCGCTCCATGGCGGCCACGGCCCGTTGCGCGACGGCAAGATACCGCTGGCGTTTGTCACGGATGCGCGTTTCAGGCGCGGGCAGAAGGCCCATGTTCGCGCCCATAGGCTGAAAATCCTTCGTGGGCGTTGTGATATAACGCAGCAGCGCGCCGCACATCGTGTCCGCCGGCGGCGGCGTGAACGCGCGGCCGGACAGCCGCGCTTCCATGCTTCGGGCCGCAAGCAGGCCGCAGGCCGCGCTTTCCATATAGCCCTCAAAGCCCGTGATCTGCCCGGCAAAAAACACGTTGGGGCACGCCTTCAGCGAAAGATCGGTTCCCAGCAGCGCCGGGCTGTTTAAAAACGTGTTGCGGTGCATCACGCCGTAGCGCACGAACTCGGCGTGCTCCAGCCCGGGGATCATGCGGAACACACGCTGCTGCTCGCCGAATTTGAGGTTTGTCTGGAAGCCCACCAGATTGTACATACTGCAGGCCGCGTCCTCGGCCCGAAGCTGCACGTTCGCCCAGGGGCGGCGGCCCGTTTTGGGGTCCGTCAGGCCCACGGGGCGCAGCGGGCCGTAGCGCATGGTGTCGGCGCCGCGCTTTGCCATCACCTCGATGGGCATGCAGCCCTCGTACACGGAAGGCTCGCCGTCAAAATCGTGCAGGGGCGCGCGTTCCGCCCCCGCCAGCGCGGCATGGAAGGCCTCGTAGCCCGCTTTGTCGAACGGGCAGTTGAGGTAATCCGCCGTGCCTCGCCCGTAGCGCGACGCCGCGAACACCCTGTCCCGGTCGATGCTGTCCGCCGTGACGATGGGCGCGGCGGCGTCGTAAAACGAGAGCGCGCCCCGCCCCGTCAGGTGGGCGATGTCCTGCGCCAGCGCGCCCTCGGTGAGCGGCCCGGTGGCCGTCAGCACCAGCGTGTCCGGCTCGGCTTCGCCCACGGCCTGCGCCTCGCCCGTGCGCAGCGTGATATTGGGGTTTCCCTTCACAAGCGCCGTCACGCCGGCGGCAAAGGCCTCGCGGTCCACAGCCAGCGCGCCGCCCGCCGCCACGCGGCAGCCCTCGGCCACGGGCAGCAGCGCGCTGCCCAGCAGCTTCATCTCCGCCTTCAGCAGGCCGGAGGCGGAATCCAGCCGGTCGGCCTTGAGGGAATTGGAGC
>ERZ772876.3489-NODE-3489-length-11396-cov-2.671105_pt1 | contig 11396 bp, 8 predicted proteins | sample MGYA00580584_ERZ772876 | MGnify/ENA primary metagenome ERZ772876 (study PRJEB29015, sample SAMEA2737728) | human gut metagenome | biome: human gut; feature: human-associated habitat; material: faeces | place: China | collected 2012 ...
TGGCAGTGGCAATGATTCGGGTATGTCATGCCATATAGAAAGGAAAGATGCCAAGAGGGAAAAATATGTACCCGTTAATGCCGATGCAAACAGAACACACCTCAATCGGGAACTGGTTGCATTTCCTGCAGGAGTGAAGAACAGGACGGATGCCATACAATATCGGATAGACCATGCCGGACTGCATCGCAAGGTCGGCAAGAATCAGACAAAAGCCATTCGCATCATCCTAACCGGGACACATAAACAGATGATGAAGATTGCCAAAGAAGACAAGTTGGATAATTGGATAGATGCCAATCTGAAATGGCTGAAAAATACTTTTGGAAGCGAGAATCTTGTTTCTTGCGTATTGCACATGGACGAGAAAACTCCGCACTTGCATGCCACTATCGTCCCCATTATAACAACAGAACGGCTTCGTAAGAAGCGTGAGGGTGAGAAGAAGTATGCAACGAAGTCCGGGGCACGTCTATCGGCAGATGATGTGATGAGACGTAGTAAGCTGCACGAATACCAGAACAGTTATGCAGCAGCCATGAAACCATTCGGATTGCAACGTGGCATTGTCGGTTCTACAGCAAAACATCTGGCAAACTTAGAATACTATAAGCAGCAGATAAATCGGTATGAGGAAGACATCGCCAAATTGCAGGCAGACATTGAAAAAGCACATGAGGGGAAAAACACAATTCTTTCGTGGTTTGGCAAGGGGGATTTGGCTAAAGCGAAAAAAGAGCTTGCGAGTAGGGATGAGCAGATTGCCAAACTCAAAAATCAGATTAAAACCCTCATGGCTGAAAAGTCTCAACTGAAAGAAAAACATAGGGGAGAGATAGAACAATTAAGGAACGGCTATCAAAAAGAGATAGACAAGGCTATACGTATGGCAGAAAAAGCTGACCGACAATCCAAAGAAAAGGATTCTGTTATAGATAAGTTGAACGTACGCATTGAGCAGCTCGACCGTAAGGCAAATCCTCAGCGTTACAGTCTGTCATCCGGAGCGGAACTTGTTCACCATTTCATCCCTAATTATAATAATCCCAGTCTGCATATTTGGACACAGGTAGGTAATGAGAAATACGACTCTATAAAATATGTTGATTGGCTCAATCCGATATGGGAAAGTTTTACCAAAGATGAAGCTACCATTTATGAATTGATAAATGATGTATTTGAGCCTCATGAACAGGTCAATAAAGCACAAGCCAACTTACTTGGAGTGGCTTTTGAACTTGCTACAGGTGGGCAGGCACAAGTCCATATCGGAACAGGTAGCGGAGGTTCATCTTCTGAACTCCCTTGGGGAGAACAGAAGACGAAAAACTCACAGCGACGCAGATAAATTGTTTTTACCAAGTTATAATCTTATCCACAATTTCCTGCTGTTCGGCACTGCTACGCCTCAAATAAATACGAGTGGTTTCAATGCTTTCATGCCCCATCAGGTCAGCAAGTAAAGAAATATCGTTGAACTTCTCCAAGAAATTCTTGGCAAAGCGATGGCGAAACGAATGAGGATAAACCACTTTCTCGTTCAAACCATATTTTGTGGCATAGTTTTTTAACTGCTGCGCAATACCTCTGGTGGTGATACGCTCGCCAAAGCGATTGAGGAATAGATAACCGCTTGTACGATTGGTACTATTGAGCCACTCCGTAGCTTCCTTGCGGAGTGATTTAGGAATATAGATACGGCGTATCTTGCCACCTTTGGTATAGATGTCAAAATAACCTATCTGCACGTGTTCCACCTTCATTTGTATAAGTTCACTGACTCTTGCACCTGTGGCTGCGAGAAAACGAACAACGAAATACCATTCTTGGTTTTCTTCTTTTTTTAGTTTGTTTTTCAGAAAAGCGTAGTCGGCATTGCTGATTACATTTTCTAGATAACTACGCTGTTGTACCTTGACGGATTTTAATCTCAAACGAGATTTATTCATATAGTCAAGATACTTGTTCATTGCCTGAATACGTAGATTTACGGTTTTAGGCTTGAATTTCTCAATGAGATAAGTCTTATAAACAAGCAGATTTCGCTTGTTCAGTTCCTTGTGCCGGGAATAATACTCTTTTACGGCATAGCGGTAAGCTGCAATCGTGTTCTCTGCCATATTCCCTTGACGAAGATACGTTTCAAAATTTTCAATGTTCATGTTTGATACATTATTAGTTAAACAATTCATTATCATTAATAATGTATAGCATTCACAAATTCATTGAGTTCCTATTATGAGAAGTTTCTCGCTACGGGCGAGGTGAAGTGTATTGATGAGGAGATTCCGTTTGAGATTCCACAGGGATGGGAATGGAGCAGAATGGGAAGTATTGGGGATTGGGGCGCAGGAGCAACCCCAGCAAAGGGAAATACAAGTTATTATGGTGGTAATATTTTATGGCTTAGAACTGGTGAACTCAATAATAGCATTGTGAATGATACCGAGATAAAAATCACAGATAAAGCATTAAAAGAATGTTCTTTAAGATTGAATAAAGCCGGAGATGTATTGATAGCAATGTATGGTGCTACGATTGGTAAGGTTGCTATAGCAGGGTGTGAGTTAACAACGAATCAAGCTTGTTGCGCATGTACCCCTATAGGAATCTTTAATTACTACCTCTTTTATTTTCTTATGGGAAATCAAGTGGACTTCATCAAGAAAGGAGAAGGGGGAGCTCAACCAAATATTTCAAGAGAAAAATTAGTAGCTCACTTAATGCCTATTCCACCTATACAAGAACAACATCGAATAGTTGAGCGTATAAAGGATGTTTTGCCTCTGACTGACAAATATGCACATTCCCAAATAGCTTTGGATGAACTAAACAGAAGTATTAATGGCAAACTTAAAAAATCAATTCTTCAAGAAGCCATTCAAGGGCGACTTGTTCCACAAGTTGCAGAAGAAGGAACAGCACAAGAGTTACTTGAGCAAATAAAGTTAGAGAAACAGAAACTTGTAAAAGAGGGAAATTTGAAGAAATCCGCTTTGTCGGATTCTGTTATCTACAAAGGTGACGATAACAAGTATTATGAGAGGATAGGCGGCAAAGATATTTGTATTGACGATGAAATCCTCTTTGAGATTCCAGATTCTTGGGTATGGTGCAGGCTTGGCTTTTTATTCAATCATAATACAGGTAAAGCCCTAAATGCCTCTAACAAGGAAGGTAGCATGCTTCCATATATAACAACTTCGAATCTCTATTGGGGGCAATTTGATTTATCTAGCGTAAGACAGATGTATTTCAAAGATTCTGAAATAGAAAAGTGCTCGGTGAGCAATGGTGACCTGTTGGTATGTGAAGGTGGAGATATCGGTCGAGCTGCTATATGGCCTTATGATACGCCAATGTGTATTCAAAACCATATTCATAAACTACGCTCATACAATCAGCTAGATACCCTCTTCTATTACTACATATTTCAGGCATATAAGTATAATGGTTATATAGGAGGTAAGGGCATTGGCATACAAGGGCTTTCATCCAAAGCCCTGCATAATATGTTGGTGCCGCTACCTCCTATAAATGAACAAATTCGGATTACTTCAAAAATTAGTTCTCTATTTCAGTTCATCTGATAAACGCACTATTTTATTATTAATCCTCTTCTGCTCAAGTTTGGGTGGAAGAGGTAATAATGTTTTCAATAATGTATCCCTTGAGATGCCAGGAATCATACTGTTAGCTTGCCTTTCTATAGATGATACATTGGCATAAAGGAACCATCTAATATAATCCAAGTCACCAACAATGCCAGTTAATGCCATTATTTGGCGAGCTATGTGAATACTACCGATTCTATTAAAAGCCATTTCACCAATAGTACCTTTACAAGTTATTAGTAGATCATTAAAATGAGATACTGTCATAGGTGATTCAGTCCATCTATTGATTAATAAATTGCCATTATAGAAGTTACTAGCACCTGTTATGTATGGGATTCCATTTTCTTCTGAATTATACCTGTCAGGAGTCAAATCCCTACCAGACAATAGAGTTATAACACTTGAAAGTCTACACCAGCTCCACGATTGTGGAATTTCAAAAGGAATCTCATCTGATATATCAATCTCAGATTTGCCCACCCTCTCATAATACTTGTTATCATCACCTTTGAAGATAATGGAATCAGTGAGCGCAGATTTCTTTAGCTTACCTTCTTTTACAAGGCGTTCTTTCTCCTTGTGAATTTCGGCAAGCAACTCTTCGGCAGTTCCTTCTTCTGCTATTTGGGGCACAAGTTTGCCCTGAATAGCATCCTGAAGAATACTCTTTTTAAGAATCGAATATATGTTATTATTAAGTTCTCTCAAACACGTTTCTTGTTTTTGATACTGTTTAACCTTTGTGTCGAGTATCGTCATTCTATCAACAATTCTATTCTGTTCACAAAGTGGAGGCAGTGGAATTAGCAAGTTGTTCATTGCCATTAAAGATACATTTTTTATGGTGGTTCCAGTTGCTGCTTTAAGTGTATACTCCATAAAGAATGGCGATTGAAGTAATATATAGACGTATTCCTTTAGATCCTCTACTATTAAATTGAAATAACAAGCACTCTTTCCAAGCATAATGGGTTCATCATTATAAAAACCGATATTACCTAAAGTTCCATTTATAGAGACGAGTACTGTATGCTTATTCAGATTTTTCTTGTATTTGAGATATTCTTCCCTACTTACTTTTTTTGTATCTGGTTTTATAACTATTTTCTTATCTTGAAGATTATTACCATTAACAAAGTAGTATTCGCCATTTGGGTCATATTCAGGTGTTCCATGAATACCGTCTCCTAATAACGAAGTAATCTGACGTAATCTACACCATTCCCATCCCTTTGGAATCTCAAACGGAATCTCCTCATCAATGCACTTAACCTCACCTGTAGCAATAATCTTCTCATAATAGGAATTATCGTCACCACGGTAAATGATTGATTCGTTCTTATCTTTCTTGATTTTTTTCTCCTTAACCAGCTTAGCTTTCTCTTCTCTAATATGTTCCAAAAGCACCGATGCCGGTTCGTCATTAGGGTCCTGCTGTACAAGTTTTCCCTGTATCGCCCATTGGAGTATGCTGTTCTTTAATTGCTTTCCGTTCATTGTTCGTAATCCTCTTCTTGTATTCCTTATTCACCCTTGCTCATGGCATTGGCTATATCTATTTTTAATTCCTCGTCATAGTCTTTACTCATCATAAAGCTATTAACGATGCGTAGCAGCAAATCTTGGTCAATATTGGATGCTGCCACATGATAAATGATAGACTCCAATGTACGCATACAAATGCAAGCTTGCCAGTAGTAGTTATTCTTATGTAAGAAATATGCACCCAAAGTCAGTGCAATACGCTTATTCCCATCGTTGAAGAAGTGCCCCGAACAGAATCTATACATCAGATAGGTTAGCTTGTCGGCAAAGGTTGGATAGTATAAATCATTCTGCACAAAATCAAGCGCAGCACGTATCCCACCTTCATCACGCACTCCTTCAAAGCCACCATCGCTGGCATCAATCATTTTGCCATAGATGTTTAAAGCTTCATCGTAGTCTATGTAAATAATCTCCTTACTCATCTTCCGCCTGCTTCAAGCGTTTAAGCACATCTTTGTTGTCAGCTAAGATATGGTCAAAATCAATAGACTGATCACCAATGAACCGTTCAAACTCTTCAGGAGTAACAGCTTGCAGATAGTCTGCAATGTTACCATGATACGCATCCCGGAAACTGAAGTCCCTTGAAGCCATTTTTGTTCTGGCATCATTCAGATAAGGCTTTTGCATGGGATGCTCGGCAAGCTCTTCTACAATATGCTCAACTTCATATATGGTAAGCATTCTACCGCCATTCTCCTTAAAGCGTTCACTGATGGCTGCACCCACGCCATTCTCGAATGAAGAGATAACCAATAGTACCTCTGCATATAAAGTGTGCCGGACATTGTCTTTTAAATCGAGCTTCAATATCTCCCTGTATTCCTTTGCATTTTCTTTAAAAACAGCTTTGTAGATAAAATCTGTAATCTGAGAATACTTGTATGTGGGGTGTCCATCCACATATTGATTGATGGCGGAAGTGAGGTTTTTACGATAATTCTCTTCTGTTATTGCAGCAGGAAGATAGTTTATATCCCTACGGTTAATGTATTTTGTTCCACCACCCGTTTTTTCATTGATAGTGACAATTACAAAATCCAAAATAAGGCTGCGGACTTTCTTGGCTTGCTCACTTTCTGTAAGCAGCATACCCATATTTAAGAATGAGCGGAAATTAAATAATCCGAGCTGAGTCGTTTTGCTCCCGACATTTATGACGGGAGCAAATTGTAATTTCAACTCTTTCAAATGTTTACCCTTACATAAAACATAACCATTAGCCGATAATTCATCTGAATATTTTTCTAAATAGCGTTCTATTGTCCGCTCTTCTACTTCATAAAAATCTGCAACCATTTTTTTTGTAAAGCGGTATTCCCCCTCAAAGAGTATTCCTTCAATATCAAGATGCTTCTGCACTTTACTAACCGCAAAACGGTTGTTAAGCACATTCTGTCTTTCAATATTCGAAATTGTTAAATCTTTCATATCACTCTACAATTATCAGTTACACGATTTTATATCTATGCCGAGAATCTTTTGAATCTCAGAAAGTGTTTTGTCTATTTCATAGTCAAGTGCGGCACGTTTCTCAAAATATTGTTTGAGCAATTCTGCCGGAGGCAATATCTCTTCTTCTTCCTTCGGAAATTTGCATTGGTCAAAATTGCAATTCAAATCAAGCAACTGTTGAGCAGTAAACACACGGCTCTTTTCTCCTGTTTCACTACTGACAATCTCTTTCCTGTCATTCCACCATTCCTGAATGGGCAGAGTGTGCTCAACCTTCATCGGCTTGTTTTTTGAGAAGTGCTTGTACCCCTCCGGCATATCAAGACGATAAAACCATGTTTCTTTGGTCTTGAATCCTTCTTCACAACCCTCTGCTTCTTCATTGTTAAAGAAGAGGATATTGGTAGCAATAGATGTATATGGAGAGAATATAGAACCCGGCAAACGAATGATGGTATGCAAATTGAACTTGCGTAGAAGATTCTCTTTAAGCGCAAGTTTTGCTCCGTCCGTACCAAACAAAAAACCGTCAGGAATAATCACACCACATCTGCCACCTGCTTTAAGACGGTACATGATAAGTGCGATAAACAAATCAGCAGTTTCACTTGAACGGTAGCGCAATGGAAAGTTGTTCTTTACGCTATCTTCCGTACTGCCTCCGTATGGAGGATTCATACCGATAACATCAACCTTATCGGTTTCCTTGAAATCCGTTACGTTTGTTCCAAGCGAATCACAGTTAGCTATGTTTGGTGCCTCAATATCGTGAAGCAGCAAGTTTGTGATGCTCAAAAGATAGGGTAACGGCTTCCATTCTTGACCAACAACTGCATTTTGCAGTTTTTCTCCATCTTCGGCTGAACGTACACTCTTTCCCATATAATTGAGGGCAGAGGTAAGGAAGCCCCCTGTACCACTGGTAAAGTCACCAAAGGTCTCACCCAACTTCGGGTCAAGCATCATTACAATAAAATCAGTCAAAGCACGTGGAGTATAGAACTCACCTGCGTTCCCTGCCGATTGCAGGTCTTTCAATATCCCTTCGTAAATATCTCCGAATGTGTGACGGTCGTCAGCATCATCAAATTCAATCTCATTTACAATATTGACTACTTGACGCAAAAGCGTTCCATTCTTCATATACTGGTTCAAATCGGCAAATGTTTCCTGGACAATACTCTTAGCTCGTGGTGTGTTGGCATCTACGGGAAGATTTTTCAATGCAGGAAATAGCTTTTCATTGACGAAGGAAAGTAGAGCTTCACCTGTTAATGCTTCGCCGTCTTTCTCATCTACCGCCCAATTACGCCAACGCAAATCTTTGGGAATAATAGATTGATATGTTTTACTCTCTCTGGATGCTTTGTATTCCCATGTTTCTTCTTGAGTGTCGTAAACTTTCAAGAAGATCATCCAAGTCATTTGCTCAATTCTCTGTGCGTCACCATTGATACCTGCATCCTGACGCATGATATTCCGGATTCGCTTTATAATGTTATTTACTGCCATTTTTATGCCAATTTATATATCTGATACTCTAATTCTCTGATAGCTTGCTCATAACCGGCAATGCCACCAAATAGTTTTATAATTTTAGTTGGTTTTCCTATGCTATTGAATGGAGGTATCTCCAAGATGTTTGCTTTTTCAAAGTCGAGAATACCATTCTCTGCATATTTTTCAAGAAGAGCCTCCAACACTTCACGTGCTTTACCTTCATATTTTCCGAAGTAGTTACACTTCTTCACATTATTTGCTCTCTCTTTCCTTGTTAATGGAGGCTGGTCAAACGCAACGTGACATATCACATCGAATATGTCGGCATCCTTTAATGCCGGATTTGCTTCACGGACAGCGTCTATCAGGATGGCATACTCCTTTAATTCATCCATTATAGCTTGCTTGCGTTCAGCTTCTGTCCACGTCTGTATGAAATCATTCAGACTTTGGTAATGACGCAATAATTGCGTTCTTGCGAATGATTGAATACTTTCTGTTCTCATCGTCTTGCCATCTTCGCCTAACACAGATACTATCTCATGGGCAATACGGATATCCTTTCCATTGATAATATATTTTTCATGAGGCTCGGAAACTACGGTTGATGGACCATCAATTATTTTATATGGTTTGGGCTTTTTACCACCTCCCTTAGGAGGTTCAGGATCACCATCGAATGTAGGGTCTTTGAATTTTGCAGTAGCATTGCGGAAATCAAGGATTTCCAAATGCCACTTTCCCTTATCTTTTCTGAGTCGTGTACCACGCCCTATAATTTGCTTAAATTCAGTCATAGAACCAATTTCTTTGTCTATGACGATTAAGCCACAGGTTTTACAGTCCACACCAGTAGAAAGAAGTTCGGAGGTGGTTACAATCACTGGATAAGGCTCATCCACACTAATAAAGTTATCCAATTGTTTCTTACCCTCCTTATCTTCACCGACAATGCGTGTTACATAGTAAGGTGATTTCTTGCACAAATCGCTATTCATATTGATAAGCAAAGTTCGCATTTCTGCTGCTTCCTCAATATCAGAACAGAATACAATCGTTTTTGTCATACGACCGATGTCATGCAGCATTTTGGTAATTCTGTTTGCTACAACCTTGCGTCTTAACTTAATAGCAAGGTCACGCCCTATATTTTGTCTTTGATATAATTTCTGCTCAATCTCCTTACCTAACAAATCTATCTCACCCTCTTCAGGAGTCCAGCCTTGCAGGTCAACGTTGATAAAGTCAGCAGTAACCCTATACGGAGCCAAAAAGCCATCGTTGATACCTTGAAGTAGCGAGTAGGTATACACAGGTTCACCGAAATAATCAAGGTTATTCGCCCCTTCATCGGCTTTAGGAGTAGCTGTCATACCTATTTGAGTAGCCGTATTGAAATATTCCAAAACTTTGCGCCATGCTGAATCGTCCTTGGCACTTCCTCGGTGACACTCATCAACTATAATCAAGTCAAAGAAGTTTGGCCGAACTTCCAAGAAGGGGTCGGGCCTACCTTCTTTTCCAACCAACTGATGATACAGAGCCATATACATCTCATACGATGAATCAATTTTTTCTTCACCCTCTCCAACTGAAGTTATCTTAGTCATAAACTTCTTGAATGGCTTGAAATCCTGAGTCATAGTTTGGTCTATAAGGATATTGCGATCTGCAAGATAAAGGATTTTCTTCTTTGCTCCACTCTTATGGAGCCTATGGATTATCTGGAATGCCGTAAAAGTCTTACCCGTACCGGTAGCCATTACCACAAGTACACGTTGTTGCCCTCTTGCGATGGCCTCTACTGTGCGATCAACTGCTATACGTTGATAATATCTTGGTTCATGGCTATGGGCATCATAGTAGAAAGGAGTTTCTATTATATTGAGTTCATCCGATGTATAGTTCTTAGATGCCAGATAACGGTTGTATAGTTCTTCCTCAGTCGGAAAGTCCTCTAACTTGATTTCTGTTTCTTTCCCCGTAATAAAGTCATGTTCCAAGAATGCATCACCATTACTGGAGTAGGCAAATTTCAAGTCAAGGATTTGGGCATAATCCATAGCTTGTTGAATGCCACCTCCAACTGCATGTTTATTATCTTTAGCTTCAACTACCGCAATGGGCTTACCTTTATGATATAATAGGTAATCCGCTTTTTTGCCCTCCGCTACTGAATGTTGATTGCCAATAACAAGTACTCGACCATCTGTAAAATAGTACTCTTCACGCATATTTACACTTACAGCCCAACCTTTTCGTTGGAGCGCAGGAGTAATGAACAGAGTGCGTATCTCTTGTTCTTTGAGTTCTTTCTTGTTTACTTCCATGACAATAAATCAGTTATGATTACTGCTGACAATTAGGTCTTTCACGTCAATATTAAGAACATTGGCTATATCATTAAGCGTTTTAAGGTCTGGCTGAACCGAATTGCTGCACCATTTACTTACAGTACAGTTGGACTTCCCAATTTGCTCTGCAAGCCATTTTCCTGTTTTCTGTTGCTCTGCAAGTACCACTTTTAATCTGTTTAAATTAGCCATGAGGTAAAATGTTTTAATCACAGAGCAAAATTATATAATTTATCCGACATCAGCACTACTTCCTATAATAATTATTATCAGGAAGTGGAAAAGAGGCTCAAACAATGTATTTTGATAAGATATTCTCATCAATTTCAATCTTGTGCCGTCCTGTGGTTGTACGCAGATTCTTCCTAATAGTATCAAATGTTGAATTAGTAAACCACTCTGCGAATGTCACCATTACGAATGATGTAGTCATATCTCCACCTATATTATATTGAAAAGCGATATTCCAAGCAAAGTTCTTCAACGAGATTTGAGTGAGGGAGGTACGCTTCTTGATATGAATTTCGGTTGCAGAAAGCACTTGACGGTTAGCTGCAAAATAGCGGACAGATTCGCATATTTGGTAAATCTCTGTTTCCTCCAAATCAAAACGCTTAAATATATCTCGTGTGTATCTTAGGATAGCATTCAACTTTTCATCTTCTTCTCGTTCTTTTTGCCCTTCATGCTTGCATATATCTGAGCCATCTGATACAATGCTCTGGCATCACGCTCTTTGAGTGCCTTTTCTCGCAGTTCCAGATGATCGATCAATTTTGGATCAAAAGCTACGTTCATATCTGACCTCTTTCCGTATGGTGTTTTGCAATCAATATAGCGCCTTTTTTATTTTGACCTTATCCATTGACCAATAGATAGATAAAAGTTTTTGAAGGAGTTCTCAAAATGAATGAAAAACATG
>ERZ772876.3509-NODE-3509-length-11336-cov-3.229235_pt1 | contig 11336 bp, 8 predicted proteins | sample MGYA00580584_ERZ772876 | MGnify/ENA primary metagenome ERZ772876 (study PRJEB29015, sample SAMEA2737728) | human gut metagenome | biome: human gut; feature: human-associated habitat; material: faeces | place: China | collected 2012 ...
AAGATTGCCAGCAAGGAGCTGGATTTGGTGCTCACCGGTCGGGACTGCGGCCAGGAGGAGCGCGCGCCCATGTGCGGTGTGCCGTTCCATTCCTATGAAAACTATGTGGCAAGGCTCATTGCCAAAGGTTATAAGGTCGCCATCTGTGAACAGATGGAGGACCCCGCTCTGGCGAAAGGCCTCGTCAAGCGGGATATCATCCGTGTGGTGACACCCGGCACTGTGATCGAAAGCAGTATGCTGCAGGATGATAAAAACAACTACATCGCCAGCATTTATATCACGGAGAAAAAAGCGGGCGTATGCTTTGCAGACGTCTCCACAGGCACGGCTCACGCCACGGTGCTCACGGGCGAAAAGCTGGGGCCGGAGATCATCTCCGAATTGTGCCGCTATTCTCCCAGCGAGGTGCTGTTCAACGCAGCTATTCTGGACTACAAGGAAGTAACGGCGTATATCAAGCAGCAGCTTGCCTGCAGTGTGGAGCTGCTGGATGAAGCGGCCTTCGCGCCCGACGCCTGCATGGAAGAGATGCGCGCCCAGTTTGGGGATGCCCCGGAAAAAACGGCCGGCCTTGCGCCGGAAAGTCCGGCGTTCACGGCCCTGGCCGTGCTGCTGGGATACTTAAAGGAAACACAGAAAAAGGGCGTGGAGCGGTTAAAGACCGTACACAATTACGCCGAAGCGCAGTATATGCAGCTTTCGCCCGTCACGCGCGCCAACCTGGAGCTGACGGAAACGATGCGCGGGCGCGAGAAAAAAGGTACGCTGCTGTGGGTGCTGGATAAAACGCAGACGGCTATGGGCAAGCGGCTGATGCGCGCGTGGATCGAGCAGCCTCTGGTGAACGTGGCGGCCATCAATGCGCGTCTGGACGGCGTGGAGGAGCTGGTGGGCGATTCCGTAGCCCGCGCCGATATCGCGGTCGCGCTCTCAAAGATATTTGACATCGAGCGCCTGATGACGCGCACGGTGTACGGTTCGGCCTCTCCGCGGGAAATCTACGCGCTTGCCGCCACCTGTGAGCAGCTGCCCCGCTTGAAGGCGCTGGCCCGGCCCTTCGGCAGCGCCGAGATCACCGCGCTGCTGGCCGATATCGACGAATTGTCCGATATCAAGGAGCTGATCTTCGCAGCGGTCGACGAGAATGCGCCTGCCATGCTCAAGGACGGAGGCGTCATTCGCCCGGGCTACAACACCGAGGTGGACGAGCTGCGGGACATCGTCCACGGCGGCAAAGGTTACCTTGCCACGCTGGAGGCAAAGCTCAAGGAGGAAACGGGCATCCGCACGCTGAAGATCGGCTACAACCGGGTGTTCGGTTATTACATCGAGGTGAGCCGTTCCTTTTCGAACCAGGTGCCTGCAAATTTTGTCCGCAAGCAGACGCTGGCCAACGCGGAGCGGTACATCACCGAGGACCTGAAGGTACTGGAGAACAAGATCCTGGGCGCAAACGAGCGTCTGGCTGTCCTGGAACGCCAGCTCTTTGACGATCTGCTGCATAAAATTTCGGCCGAACTGCCGCGTATCCAGAAAACCGCGTCCGGCGTGGCCCGTCTGGACGTCCTGACGGCGCTGGCGGAGGTGGCTGTGAAAAACGGCTATACAAAGCCGGTTGTGGATGAAGGCGACGAGCTCATCATCGAGGAGGGCCGCCATCCTGTCATCGAGCAGATGCTCAAGGGTGCGCTGTTCGTGCCCAACGACACTGTGCTGGACTGCGGCGATAACCGTATGCTCATCATCACCGGCCCGAATATGGCCGGCAAATCCACCTATATGCGCCAGACGGCGCTCATTGCGCTGATGGCGCAGATCGGCAGCTTCGTGCCGGCCCGGGCGTGCCGCATGGGTGTTGTGGATGCTATTTTCACCCGCGTGGGCGCTTCAGACGATTTGGCTGCGGGGCAATCCACCTTTATGGTGGAGATGACCGAGGTGGCCGAAATCCTCCAGTACGCAACGGCAAAAAGCCTTGTGATTTTAGACGAAATCGGCCGGGGGACTTCCACATTCGACGGCATGAGCATCGCCCGCGCCGTAGTGGAACACATTGCGGACAAGGATGGCGGCATGGGCTGCAAAACGCTGTTTGCCACCCATTATCACGAGCTGACGGATTTGGAAAACGCCATTGACGGCGTGAAGAATTATAACATCGCTGTAAAAAAGCGCGGCGACGACATTACGTTTCTGCGGCGCATCGTGCGCGGCCCGGCGGACGACAGCTACGGCATTGAGGTTGCAAAGCTGGCGGGTCTGCCCGGCGAGGTGACAAAGCGCGCGAAGGAAGTGCTCAAGGTGCTGGAGGCCACCGCGCCCAACGCCGATAAGGTGACGCAGCTGGACTTCGGCAATTTTGAAAAATTCGCGGCAGCGCCCGTGCCCAGCGAGCTGGTGGACAAGCTGACAGCGGTGGATGTGGAAACGCTCACGCCGCTGGAAGCGTTGAATTTTTTGTATGAACTGAAACAGACACTGGTAAAATAAGCGCGCCCGGCGCGCGGGAAAGGGCGGTGCTGCGCATTGGCAGTTATTCATGTGTTGGACAAGCATACCGCGGAACTCATCGCGGCAGGCGAGGTGGTGGAGCGCCCCGCCTCGGTTGTAAAGGAGCTGACGGAGAACGCCATTGACGCGGGCGCCACCGCGGTTTCCGTTTCCGTTGAACGCGGCGGCATCGCAATGATCCAAATCGCGGACAATGGCTGCGGCATCGAGGCCGAGTACATCCCGACGGCGTTTATCCGCCACGCAACGAGCAAGATCGAGAAAGAGGAAGACCTGGAGAGCATTCATACCCTGGGCTTCCGCGGCGAAGCGTTGGCCTCCGTGGCCAGTGTGTCCCGCATTGAGCTTCTCACAAAGACAGATGCGGACGAGTATGCATATCTGTACCGCATCAGCGGGGGAGAAGAACAGGGCATCGAGCCGGCCGCACGTCCTGTCGGAACAACGATCACTGTGCGGGACCTGTTTTACAACACGCCCGCACGTATGAAGTTTTTGAAAAAGGATACCAGTGAAGGCAACTATGTGGCAGATGTTGTCACACAGCTTGCGCTCTCCCACCCGGAGGTTTCGTTCAAGTTCGTGCGGGACGGAAAACCGCAGTTCCAGACGCCCGGCGACGGAAAACTGCTGGGGGCGGCGTATGCCGTGCTTTCCCGTGATTTTGCAAAGGACCTTGTGCCTGTGGAGCACACGGCGGGCAGCTACACGGTGCGCGGCCTTGTTACGCCGCCGAAAAACGCCCGTGCAAGCCGCGCCATGCAGTATTTTTTTATCAATGGACGCTTTGTCAAGAACCGCACGATGATGGCGGCGCTGGAGGCTGCTTATAAAGGCGTGATGATGCAGGGAAAATTCCCGGGCTGTGTGCTTTCCATCGAGATGCCGCCGCAGCTGGTGGATGTGAACGTCCACCCGGCCAAAACAGAGGTGCGTTTTGCCCGGGAAAAAGATGTGTTCGATGCGGTATATCAAAGCGTTAAATGCGTACTCATCACGCCGCAGAGCACGGAAAAGGTGTTTTCTTTCGGCGGTGCGGAAAGGGCGTTCCCGGCGGATGAAAAGGCGCCGGATGCAGCTGCGAAGAAGGAGCCGTCCGAGAGCGCCCCGGCCGAAGAGCCCGCGCGCGGCCCGGCCGCATTGCGTCCGGCGTCCCGTGCCGTTCCGGACGCACCGGTGAGGCCCGTCCCGGCACGTCCGGAGCCGTCCGCCGTACCGCTGCCCGGCCAGGTGAAAGCGTACAGTGAAATGATCACTGCTCTCTCAAGTGAATCTGCTGTTCCGTACCGTTCGGCAAAGGCGCCGGATATATGGGCTGATGAGGACGCGGCGGAGGATGTCGGCTTTATGCCGCACACTGTCTGCCGGCGGCAGGAGGGAACGCCGGGCGTGCAGACCCTGCCGGAGGACCGGGCCCTGAACAGCTTTGCGGCGGGAGAAACAGCCGGGACGGAAAATACCGCCGCGCCGCAGATGGAGGCTGAAACGCCCCATCAGACTGCTTTTGCGCCTGTGGAAGAAGAACAGCGGCGCGATTCGCTTCGTTTTGTGGGCGAGGTGTTTGACACGTACATTGTCACCCAACGGGGAAACGACATGTGCCTTTTGGATAAGCACGCCGCCCACGAGCGCATTATCTATGAATCTTTGGCGGCATCGTATGGGAAGGTGAGCAGCCAGATGCTGCTGGTGCCCGTAACGGTGCAGCTTTCCGCGGAAGAAAAGGATGCACTGGTGCAAAGTGAAATGCTTTTACAGGACAGCGGTCTGGAAGTGGAGGACTTCGGCGGCAATTCTGTCGTGGTGCGCGCCGTCCCGGCGGACGTCGTGCCCGAGGATGTGGAGGACCTTGTGGTGGAGCTGGCCAGCAGGCTGGTCTCCAACCCGCGGTATACCACCAGCGAAAAAACAGAATGGGTGCTGCACTCCATCGCGTGCCGCGCGGCCATCAAGGCGGGAGATAAAACGCACGCTGCACAGCTGCTGCGCTTGGCGGAGGATGTGCTGGACGGCAGAGTGCCTCCGTTCTGTCCCCACGGACGGCCCATCGTGCTGAAGATCACCAAAAAGGAGCTGGAAAAGCAGTTTGGCAGACAAGGCTGATATCATCGTGATCTGCGGTCCCACGGCTACGGGGAAAACAGCGCTCTCTGTTGCGCTGGCAAAGCTGCTGGACGGCGAGGTCGTTTCGGCGGATTCGATGCAGATCTATAAAGGGCTTCGTGTGGGAACTGCACAGGCGGCGCCGGAGGAGATGAAAGGTGTGCCGCACCATCTGGTGGGATTTCTTCCGCCGGAAGAACGGTTCTCTGTTGCGGACTATGTCAGGCACGCAGGCGAGTGTATCGCGCAGATCACGCGGACGCGTTCCAATCGTGGCCGGCGGCACCGGATTGTATATTTCCAGTCTTGTAAATGGAATAGACTTTACACCGGATAAGGCGGACCCGGCCGTGCGGGCACGGCTGGAAACCGAGCTGACGGAGCAGGGCATCGGCCCGCTTTATGCGCGGCTGCAGCAGGTGGACCCGGAGTGTGCGGCGAAGCTGCACCCCAACAACCATGGGCGTGTGCTGCGTGCGCTGGAGCTGTATGAGCAAACGGGCGAGACGATGTCCTGCCGGCTCGCGCGCTCCCGTCCGGCGCAGCAGCCGTACCGCGCTTTGCTGATAGGGCTGAATATGCCGGAGCGTGCACAGCTTTATGCACGCATTGATGCGCGAGTAGACGCGATGCTTGCACATGGGCTGCTGGAAGAGGCGCGCTTGGTGTATGCCAACAGAGATGCCTACCATACCGCGGCGCAGGCCATTGGCTACAAAGAATTTTTTCCTTATTTTGAAGGAAAGGAACCGTTGGAAGTATGCACGGCGGCGCTCAAGCAGGCGTCCCGTAATTACGCCAAACGGCAGCTTACCTGGTTCCGGCGGATGGACGGCCTGGTTTGGCTGCCCGCAGGGGAGCCGGAAGCGGCGGAGGCGGCCGCCCGGCTTTGGGCGGGGCATGTGAAGAAAAATTGCGGCGATCAAATATAAGGAATAACGGATATATGGAAAACTGGCCGGTAAGAAAAAAGAAAAAACGGTACAGAGGACTGATTTTGGCTCTGCTGATGCTCGTGCCCGCCGGATATATCGGCGTTCAGATGGTACAGGTGCTGCGTACGAATTATCAAACGCAGACCGCGGTGGCATATTCAATGTCCGACGTCGTCCGCTGCGACGGGATGCTCGCCATGGATGAGACGGTCATTCCTTATGAGGGAGCGGGCGTCCTGGGCTATCAGGTGAACAACGGCGAGCGTGTCTCGGCAGGCACGCAGGTAGCGCGATTGTTCGCCGACGAAGCGAGCGCACAGAACCGGACGCTCTCCGAAAAGCTGACGGAGGAGCTTTCGGTGCTGGAAAAGTCCCAGGCGGGCGCGGCTGCCGACGTTGAGGCGCTGATGAATCAGAACCAGCAGGGTATCTATTCGGCGCTGGATCTGCTGGAGAGCGGCAATTACACAGGATTATCGGATGCGCGGGCTTCCATCCAGCTTGCGCAGAATAAGATGCAGCTCACGATGGGGGTCGTATCGGATTTCAGCGCCCGCATTGCGGACCTGACGGCGCGGCGCGACGCGGCGGATGCCGCCAGCGTATACACACCGATAACAGCTCCGGCGGCCGGATATTTTGTCTCCGCGCAGGACAGCGAGAAGCAGATGTATACGCCTGAGGCGCTGGCGGCCATGTCTCCGGCAGAATTGAAGGATGCGCTGGCACAGCCTTCCCAAACGAACGACGCAAACGTAGCGGGCAAGCTGATTTTGGACTACCGCTGGCGTTATTATGGCCTTGTGACGCAGAAACAGGCGGAAAAGTTCGTGGAGGGAACGCGCGTCGAGATCTCGTTCCCAAACGTATCGGCCGAATCGGTGCCCGCCACCGTGGTGAATGTTACGGTGGATGAGGAGAACGGTACTGCCAAGGTGGAATTGCTTTGTGATTACATCAACGAGACAGTTGTGACGCTGGAGCATGAAAAAGCAGATATAACGTTCGCCACCTATGAGGGAATCCGTATCGACCGACAGGCACTGCACATCGTTGAAGGGCAAAACTGCGTGTTTGTCAAATACGGAAACCTGGTGTACCAGAAAAATATTACGATCCTGTTTGAAAACGAGGATTACATTCTGGTGCCGTCGAAAACAACGACGGGCGAAAATGAGGTAAAACTGTTCGATGAGATTGTTGTGCGCGGTACAGATCTGTACGACGGAAAAATATTGTAGCTTTTTTGTGTGCCTTTTTACACAAATTTGCAACTGTTTATTGACATCCGCCACAAAAACAAGGATAATAACGATGATAGTATCCAATTTGTTGTGCCGGTGCGGATACAAAACCGTTACAATCGTGGCGCGGCGGCGCATGCGTCTGCGCGCGGCCAGCTTGCCATAAAAAGGAGATTTCAGAGATGAGTATGTTCGATAAGATCAAAGGTATGATGGGCGTGCCCGACGACGACGATTACGATGACGACGATATGGATTTCGTGAATGAGAATACAGGCTATGCGGCGCAGGACGATTATGTCCCCGAAGAACAGGATGTTACGCCCAAACGCAATAAGGTCGTGAATATCAACTCCACCATGCAGCTGCAGGTAGTGCTTGTGAAGCCTGAGCGTTTTGATGATGCCAGCGCCATCGCGGACCATCTGAACGCCAAGCGCACCGTGGTTTTGAACCTGGAATCCACAAATAAGGAGGTCTCCCGCCGTCTGGTGGATTTTCTCTCCGGCGTGGCGTATGCAAACAACGGCCAGATCAAGCGCGTTGCCAACAGCACTTTTATCATCACCCCGTATAATGTGGATATCATGGGGGATCTGCTGGACGAGCTTGAAAGCAACGGCGTGTTCTTCTGATTTTGAGAGGCTACATACCGCCCGCGGACGACGATGAGCGCTTGTTCGTCCGCCGCCTGGGGGACCTTGTGCAGGTCGTGCGCCAGCGCGGGACGTCCCGCAGCACCCCGTTTTTAAGCGATCGCCAGCAGGAACTGGCCCGCGCCGCTCTTGCGGGGTTGGGCTTTGAGGGATATGCTTTCGACGGCGGCTATCCGGATGCCGAACGGCGGATTCTGCGCCTTTTCGGTGAATATGGGGCGCAGGAGCCGCTGCCCGCCGTATGTCTGTTTGCGCAGACCCTGCGGGCTGACAGAGCACTCACTCACCGGGATTATCTGGGCGCACTGATGTCGCTGGGAATCAGGCGCGAATGCATCGGCGATATCCTTTTGTCGGAAGACGGAGCATATCTGTTCGTTCTGGATACGGTCGCGCCGCTGGTGTGCGACGAGCTTTCCAGCGTGGGGCGCTGCAGCGTATGTGTGCGCGCGGGCCGGGCGGAGGAACTGCCCGGCCGGGAAGAGCGCCCGGCACAGACGGCGACGGTGGCCTCGCTGAGGCTGGACGCTGTGCTGGCCGCCATGCTGCATATCAGCCGTGGGGATGCGGTGCAGCTTGTGAAAAGCGGCATGGTGGAAGTGAACCACGTTTCCACGGTGTCCGCGCATTATGAAGTGTTTGAAAACGACGTGTTCAGCATCCGCGGACGCGGCAAGTACAAGCTGTGCGGCGTGGGTGCCAAAAGCCGGAAGGGCCGCACCTTCGTGTCCTATATTGAATATTAACAGGGGGAACAATCTCTATGAACGCTGAAGATATCCGCAACGTTACCTTTGACAAGGTCATGCGCGGCTACCGGCCCGAGGAAGTGGACGCTTATCTGGACCAGGTGGCGGCGGAACTGGAACGCCTGCAGACGGAAAAAGCGGATGCGGAGAAAAAAATGTACATCCTTGCGGAAAAGGTGGACCAGTACCGCAATGATGAAGAAACGCTGAAGACAGCGCTCCTCAATGCCCAGCGTATGGGTGAGAGCGTCATCCATGAGGCGCGCCAGAAGGCTGAGACCATCATTTACGATGCAACGAGCAAGGCAAGCCAGGCGCGGGAAGAAGCCGTGGAAAAGGTAGCTGAAGAGGAGATGCTGCTGGCCCGCCTGAAAGCGGAGGTGGCGCATTTCAAGGGCGAAGTGCTGAACCTGTATAAGCAGCATATCGAATCGCTGAGCATGATCCCGGGCGCGGAAGAAAAAAAGAAAAAGGCGCCGGAGGCGTCCAAGGCTGAAGAACAGCCCGAGCCTGCCCCGGAGGAAGCGCCGAAGGAAGAGCCTGCGGCGGAGGCGCAGCCTGCCGCAGCCCCGGCCGAACCGGGACAGGAGGCTTCGTTCGAGGAGTATCAGGACATTACTTTTGAGGACTAACTGAACATGTGTGGCATAGCGGCGTTTGTTTTAAGCGCCGCTATGTTATGGTTTACGGCATTTTTGCATTTTTCGGCATTTGCAGACCATTTTCTGTGGATTCGCCTGCAAAAACGGAGAGAGTCTGGCTTTTCAAAGTGCCAATCAAAGAAAGGAACGTACCATTGCTGATATCTGTAATCATTATCATTGCACTGACAGGGCTGGATCAGCTCACAAAGCATCTTGCCACGGTTTATCTTGCGCCGGTAGGGGCGATGCCGTTCATTCCCGGCGTCATGGAGCTGCGCTATGTGCTGAACGACGGCGCAGCCTTCAGCATGCTGGCAGACGCCGAGTGGGGGCGCGTGTTCCTCATCGTCGTAACGGGCCTTGCGCTGGCGGCGCTGGCGGTGTATTTTTTCTGGAAGAAGCCGTCTTCCTGGTTGGAGCGCTGGGTGTTTATCCTGATTTTTTCCGGCGGTTTGGGCAATCTGATCGACCGTGTGCTCAACGGGTATGTGGTCGATTTCTTTGCTACCACATTCATGAATTTCGCTGTATTCAATGTGGCGGATTGCTTTGTGTGCGTCGGCGCCGCGTTGTTTGTCATCGCCGTGCTGCGTCAGGAGCTGAACGCCAAAAAGGAGCAGAAGGCCGGGACGGATGAAAACGCTTGAATATACCGCCGGTGCCGAAGATACGGGCCGCCGCATCGATGCCGCGTTGGCAGCGGCGTTCCCGGAACTGACGCGAAGCTTCGCACAGCAGCTTCTGGCAGAGGGCCGTGTACTGTGCAACGGACGTTCCGTCGCCAAAAGTGCGCGCCTTACACAAGGAGATGCGTTGTGTGTTTCGCTGCCGGACGCCCAGCCGGTGGAAATCATTCCGCAGGATATCCCGCTGGATATCGTTTACGAAGACAGCTCGCTGCTGGTTGTCAATAAGCCCAAGGGAATGGTGGTCCACCCGGCGGCGGGAAACCCGGACGGCACACTGGTGAACGCACTGCTGTACCACTGCGCGGGCAGGCTCTCCGGCATCAACGGCGAAGTGCGTCCCGGCATCGTGCACCGCATCGACAAGGACACCAGCGGCCTGCTTGTAGTGGCAAAAGACAACGAGACGCATCTTTCGTTGTCGCAGCAGTTCGCCGTGCACAGCATCGCCCGGGTATACCATACTGTGGTATACGGCGGTTTTGCTGCGGACGACGGATTTGTGGAGGGGAACATCGGTCGTCATCCTGTGGACCGAAAGCGTATGGCCGTCGTGCCAAAGGGCGGCAAAGCCGCTTATACAGCCTACCATGTGGAGGAGCGCTTTCCCGCCTTTACACATCTTTCCGTAAGGCTCCGGACTGGGCGAACCCATCAGATCCGCGTACATCTTGCGAGCATCGGCCATCCGGTTGCTGGGGATGCGGTTTACGGCCCGCGTAAGGTGATCACCCAGCTGGAGGGCCAGTGCCTGCATGCAAAAACGCTCGGCTTCATTCATCCCGCAACAGGCGCGTACGTCGAGTTCGACAGTCCGCTGCCCGAATATTTCACGGCCTTTATCGGCCGTCTGCAAAAGGAAATGTAACGCTATGATCCGCTCCCTCAAGGATATCCTCGTCGTTTCGGACATGGACAACACGCTGCTCACACCAGAGGACGGCGTGCCCTTTGTGAACCAGGTGACCATGCGGCTGTTCTGCGCGCTGGGCGGCCATTTTACCGTGGCCACGGGCCGCACGATGGAATCAGCCGGACGGCATCTGGACTCGATGACGCTTTCTGCACCCGCTATCCTGTATGGCGGGGGCGTTATTTACGATTTCGAACACGATATCCGCATCCGAAATACACTGCTGTCCAAGCCGTCGGCGCGCCGGGCGGTGTGCGATGTATTGGCGCGTTTCCCGGGAGTGGGCGTGGAGATTATGACCGAGGACGGCGGCATCTGCGTGGTGCGGGCCAATGAATATACCTACCGCCACACGGTCCATGAAGGGCTCACTTACCGCATGGCGCCGCTGGAGGAGCTGGATGGCGGTTGGAATAAGGTGCTGTTTGCCTGCTCCCATGAAATGCTGATGCAGATCCAGGATTTTCTGGACGCACGCAAATATCCCGGCGTCTACTTCATTGCGACCAACCGCAACTATTTTGAGATCATGCCGGAGGGCGCGGCCAAGGGGGCGGCGCTGGGAGAACTTTGCACCTATATGGGCATCCCGATAGAAAACACGGTGGCCATCGGAGATTATTTCAATGACATTGAGCTGATGCGCGCGGCCGGGCATTCCGTGGCGATGGGGAACGCGCCCAAGGAGGTGCAGCTCGCGGCGGACACCGTAACAGGCAGATGCCTGGACGGCGGCGTGGCCGAGGTGCTTTACGGGTTGATTCGTAAATACGGATGATTGTAAAAAGCGTGTAAAATGGAGCGTGCCTTGGGCGGGATATGGTATAATAACCTCAAGTCCGCCGCTTGCGCGGCTGCGCGCACTTCGTGCGCTGATGCGCTTTCGCGCATG
>ERZ772876.3510-NODE-3510-length-11332-cov-2.172830_pt1 | contig 11332 bp, 13 predicted proteins | sample MGYA00580584_ERZ772876 | MGnify/ENA primary metagenome ERZ772876 (study PRJEB29015, sample SAMEA2737728) | human gut metagenome | biome: human gut; feature: human-associated habitat; material: faeces | place: China | collected 2012 ...
AGGCTGACAGCGGGCTGCCCCTCCTCCTGATACCAGCCCTCGCCGGCCGTGCAGATCAGGAGCTGGCCGCCGGCGGCCCAGAATCTCAAAATTTCAAAATTTTTCAGCCCATTCCGAAGGAATGAACGCGGGCGGACAAGGTCGTCCGTTCCTACACGCCCTATCGCGGGATTTCAACTTCCAGCGCCTCGGCAACCTCTCTCGTCTGCTCCGCCTCCCGCGAGGCGAGCAGATAGGTTTTCTCCGCCGTGGATATGAGCAAAAACGGCGGCTCCGTGGGATCAAGGCAGAGGTCAATCCCGCCATACACGCGCGAGAAATAGCGCCCATACGCCAGATGCTCCATCGAAGTTCCGTTTGTGCGCGACAGGCCGTCCGGCAGTTCGTCCAAAAGCGTAACCTCTGTGATCTCCGCGCGTGGGATGCGGGTCTCTTTGGTTCCGTAGGTGCTGATCAGCTCCGTCTCCGTCGCCGTCAGCGTCACTGGCCGCGTGTCGAGTGACGACATCCACGGCCCGATCGCCAGCATCCCGAGCAGACAGAGCGCCGCAAAGCCCATGAAGATGCGTCCCGCGGGCCGGGCCAGATTGACCGTCGTGTTGAGGCCCGTGCGGGCATTGACGATCAGGTGCCGGTCATCCGGGTTATAATAAAATTGGCCGAAGATCCAGCGGTCGTCCTCATCGACGAGCGCGCCGGTCGCCGCACCCGCAGTCAGCTTCGCCTGAAGCGCACGGAGGCGGAATTCGGTGTACAGCAGATACGTGATGTGCAGCAGGACCACTGCGCCAAATGCGCAGAGGCTGAACACGGAATTCGGCTCAGCCAATGAAAACATCAGATTCAATGCCGCCATCATCCACGCGCTCACGAGCCAGAGACGGCCCCAGCGGTGCAGCCGCACCTGACTGAGCACCTTGGCCAGTTCCGCATTTTCGTCGACGCGCTCGCTCTTTTTCCGGTAACAGAAACGGTAGCAGAGCCAGAACAGGACGACGCAGCCCGCGTCCGTCAGCAGCACGATCCAGTTCTCCGCGCTCCAAAGCATCGGCAGAAGGCTGACCACGAACGGCAGTGCAAACAGCCACGCCGAAAGCCATCGGTAAGATGGGATCGCAGAAAGATCGACGGTTTCGGTGCACGGCGCAGTCTCTCTGCGCCAGCCGCGCTCGGCCTTCAGGCGCTTGAGCGCCAGATTGCACCGCGCATAGGGCGCATAGGGCAGGACGCAGACGAGCAGCAGCCAGACCGACCAGAGCGTCATGTTCCGCCCAAAGTCCTGCACAAAGATACACGGGATGGCGGCTGCCGCGAGGATGACGCAGAGCGTCCACTCCTGCCGCCGGAAACGGGCAAGATGCGCAGCAATGTCCGGATCGGCCTGAAATTCCGGCGGGATCGTCACGCCGACGGCCAGATTTTTCTTGAATTTTGCATCGTTGACCAGCACGCCCACGACCAGCGGCGCAATCCACAGCACGCTCAGCCATAAAATCAGCCGCATAATCATCTGTCATCACCTCCGCAAAGCGCGGCGCAGAGCGCCAGAATCTCCTCCCGGCTCAATCCGGCCAGCCGCAGCTCCGACAGGCAGAGGCGCAGCCGTTCGCGCTGCTCCGCCGTTGCGCAGGGCTGCCCGTCCGGGCGAATCAGGACGCTCCCGCCGCGCCGGTCGGTGCGCAGATAGCCCTCGGCCTTGAGCTGCTGATAGGCGCGGCTGACGGTCATGGTGTTGACGCCGCTCTCCTCGGCGAGCACGCGCACCGGCGGGAGCTTTTCCCCCGGCGCAAGCCGCCCCTCGGCAAGTCCCAGCACGATCTGGTCGCGCAGCTGCCGGTAGAGCGGGACGCCGCTTGCAAAATTAAAGTGGATAAGCATGAGATCCTCTCCTTTTTGTATTATTTACTATAATACAAATGATACAAAAAGTCAATCGTCAAAATGCCATCTTGCGTTTCTGCCGGCGGTCGGGTATAATGGGGAAGGTTTTGCCGAAGGGAGGGTGTGCCATGCAATATATCGCGATCTGCGGAACGGTCGGCTCCGGAAAGACGACGCTGCTGCGCCGCCTGCTGGCGCATTTTGGCCCGCGCGCTGCGTTCCATGAGGAGCGGCCGCAGGACAACCCCTATATCCACGAATATTACAGCGATTCCAAACGCTGGTCATTCCACTCGCAGGTGACGTTCCTGTCGCTCTATTTTGACGACCCGAAGTGGAAAAACGCGGACGAGGCCGAGTTTTTCTTCTTCGACCGCGCATTTCTCGAAAATCTGGTCATTGCCGAATACCGGCGCGATCAGGGCGATTTGAGTGAGGACGAATTCGCCGTGCTCTGCAAGCTTGCGCGGGGCATCGAGTCGCTGATGCCGCGTATTGATAAATATGTCTATCTCGACTGCTCGGTACAGACCGTGCTCAGCCATATGCGAAAGCGCGGGCGAGACTATGAGGACGAGCTGGATCTGATGTACGTCTACGAGCTGAAAGCCCTCTACGACAAGTGGGCGCAGACCTTGCCGCCGGAGCGGACGCTCCGCGTCGACATGGACCGCGGCGAATACGACCTGAACGAGATCATCGCATTTCTGGAATCCTGATCTCCCCCATCGGCTCTAAAGCAGACGCCTCATTGCAAACCAGCCCGCAGGCTGGCGCGGCAATCCCGTAGATCTTCCAGAAGTCTCTGTAGGGGCCGATGCTTTCGCCGCGGGCTAATAAAGTAGTATTTAAGGAATTATGGTGTAATCCCGGTCATGGGATTACACCATAATTCCTTTATTTCAGCGGATTTCTCCGCATTTTTCTGTTTTAGTATTTGCATTGTGTCAATAAGCCGCTGTTCTGCCGGAATGTAAAATAAACCGGCTGCCGTAAAGTAAATATCCACTTTAACATTTTTCTAGAAATTTTTGCCAAAATATGTTATAATTATGTTTCCGTCAGCTGACAAATTCACTTGCAATCTCATTTCCGGCAGGAGGATATCCAATGCCAAGAATCTTCAGAATACACGGCGATAATATTGTGGAATGTGAGCGCATCGCCAATCTAATATTCGAAGAAACAGCGCCGACGTCCGTAGAAATATCGTTGATGTCGCCGTCTACCATCATTTACAACCTGCAATTCCACTATCTCGGGCATCATTTTGCGTGGCGGCTGGAATTGCTTCCGGGCTTTAACAAGGCAGGGCGCAGCAGATGGGAAGGCAATATTTTTGCAGGACTAAAAGAAAGCGGCAGCTTTCTTGATGAAACCCCGGATGCGATTGTTACCTATCTGGAAAACGGTTTTGAAACCATTCTTTATGCAATTGAATTTTGCAGTGCACTGCAAGCCGGCAATCAGGCGTGGCAGAGAAGCGGCCGCGCATTTTCCACCGGCCGCACGGGTTGCCCCTACATCTATGTTGTTGATTTTGTAAACTATGAATTAGACTCAAAAACTCGCGAACGAAAATCTTTGCGTTTCCCCAACCCCGCAGTTCCATATAGTTATATCAATTTCTCAGAAAACGCGGAAAACTTTGTTGCTCAAGTGTATATTCGCTCCGCAGAATTCAATAAATATCTTGAACCCAAACTGCGTAACTTTGATGAAAACAATTTTGCAGAAGCAGAACTGGCGCGATATATCGTGAAACGGATGTGTGGATTTGATACCGCTGAAGAAGAATCTATCATTACCCAGAAGAGCCTTCATATCGTAATGTTCCTTGCTGGTAGTTTACGACCGGCAGCAAATTTTACGCCTACGCAGTGGAGACATCTGTATACATACCATCAGGGCATTGTCCAATTTTCATTAGCACATTCGGAGTTTCATTTCCGAAAAACGATTACCGCTAAGGGCCACCACGGCGGCTCCGCCAAATTTCTTGATCTGGTGGAAAGCCTCAGTGTCGGAATGGCTTCCAAAGATCTTCCTTTGGGAATAATTCCAGCAACTAATAGGCCAAGTTTTGCAAAGGAACTCGGACGTTTATATCCTGCTTACGATGCAGATGTACTTGTAAAAATCGCCTCTGACAATTCGAATTTAATTCTTTGTATCATGAAAGGATTTAAGCCAGCAGGCGATGACAACCGGCCTGATAGAGGCGTTCTTCCATTATCTGCGATGCTTTCATCTGAAAATAATGAAGTTATGACTTACATATATGGTCCAATGATTGAACATAACTTCGATGCACTTCAAAATAGTCCCGAGTATCTTGCAGATTCAAATGGCTTTTGGAGATCCATTCTCTCATTGAGTAACTACGTTGCACTTGATGTTCCTGTTCTTACTCGGAATTCTGCCAGTGCATATGATGCCGAAGTCCTTTTAGATACTTCTGAATTAAAAAGACGTTACATCGGACAAGTTCCAGATGAAGATAAATTAAAGCAGGATGCCTTTTCCAGCATCCCGCAATCCTTCCACGAAGATGATGTTGATACCGGAATCCATTTCCTGTTTTCGCATCTGCTCCACGAGGTTTGCTTTGAGGGTATGTGCAATCCGCCTGGCGGCGACTGGAGCGGACTGTCCGTTCTCTATGGAGACTCCGAAGTGCGCTGGCTATCTTTGCCGCGGGAAAGCAAAGCGATCGGCGGAAAACGCCCAGACCATGTCTTAGAGCTGTTTGGAGTATTTGATTGTCCAGTATTACTTTCTATCGAATCCAAAGAACGTTCTATGAATTTGGAAACAAATGTCGGGAAAGGTCTTATAAACTACATTTACAATCTGATGCGTTATATTCCGAGCGTAGAACGATCGATCCATCCGCGCCCCGGAGCATGGACGCGGTCGAACCGCCTGGTGGATTTTAACGCATTTGAAGTAATTTCTGCCGCAGCCTATCTGCGAGGGTCGGCACAAGCAAACCGCACCGTTTTTGAACGCAGCGGCTGCGATATGTTGTTCATCATGGAGCCGGTTGCGCGCGGCTGGAGCATCGAAATTGTGACAGCCACCCGTTCCGCTGAAATTCTCAAAGAATTCATCTGCGAGAAGTTTGATAAACCGGGCTTCGATGGCATAACCCTTTTCTAAATCACCAGTTCAAATACAGGGATTCTAAAACCGGGATACTCTCTTTATCCATGACTTTTTTGAAGCTGGAGTTCCCGGAAGGAATCAGCGCATGACGCTTATACAATTCCTTTGGTAATTCGACCGTAAAGTCATCCTCGCCTCTGGAGCCGTCGAACGAGAGCATATATTTGATCCCTCTGCTGTTTAACTGTTCCAGATAGGCAAGGAACGTGTCAAAATCGATCGTTCCATAATAACGGCCCTTCGTATGAAAGTACGGAGGGTCTAAATATATTAGATCGCCCGCCTTGGCAGTTTCCGTTGTGACGGTATAATCCGCGGCGAAAAATTCTGTATTTTGAATATGATTCGACCAATCCAGAATGATTTCCTTCAAGCTGTCCGGGGATATGCCGGGGCGCGTGTGATGGAACGAGTTATTAAAGTCGCCATTCGCGTTAAACCGGATCAAGCCATTGACACAGGTCCTGGATAAAAACAGCAGATCTTCAGGCGCACGGTTCCGGTTAAAATCTTCTCTGATTTCGTAATATGCCTGATAGCCTTCGGTTTGCAGTCTTGTCCATCGAACTCTGTATGCTTCCGATAATGCAATTGGATTGTTTTTAATCTCATTCCATAGATCAATCAGTGGAGCGCAGATATCGCCGCAAGCAGCATCGGTCGTATCGATCGCATAGAGCATGGACCCGCCGCCAACAAACGGCTCATAGTATCGGTTAAATTTGTCCGGTAAATACGCTTTAATTTGGGCAGATTGGCTGCGTTTGCTGCCGCTCCACTTAATAACTGGTTTGAACATTTTCGTCCTCCGCAAAAGCTGCTTCCGTTTCAATCAAAATTTCATGAGGGTCTGCATTCAGATAGGCGCACAGCCGCTGCTGACAGCGGAGATTTTCCGTTGATGTATTCATAGATTGTGGGTTTGGACACCCCGGCCTTTGCTGCCAATTCATTGATCGTTTTGATATCCGAATCAATCATTTTTTTGCGAAGCTCTTTTTCATTCAGTATCAAATTCTTCATTTGGCGGCCTCTCTTTCGAGCAGATTCAAGCTGAGCTGCCCCAGCTGATCTTCATTTCCTTCGACATGCTTCAAACGTTCCGCTGCAATTTCACAGTAGGAATGATCAAGTTCAATCCCAATGTATTTTCTTCCTGTCATTTTTGCGGCAACACACTCGCTTCCGGCGCCGGAAAAAGGCGTGAGCATAACATCGCCTTCTCTGGAAGTCAGTTGAATCATTCGCTTGAGAATTCTAATCGGCTTCTGCGTAGGATGTTTCCCGTATGCAAGCTCACTTTTTTCTTTGTTGTTTGAGATATCCCATACCGTTCGCATTTGTTTTCCGGGGGATTTCAAGCTGTCGTATGAAAAATCACCATTTTTCGAATACGCATAATCAAAATAATATTCTCTAATTTTTCCTCCCTTATTGCACCACAAAATCGTCTCGTGGCTGGCAGTTAGTCTTCTCCCCGCCAAATTCGGGAACGCATTTCTTTTATACCATACGACTTCATTGATGATCTCAATTCCGAGCATCTGGCAAGCAACATTGATCATGCCAATATTGTGATATGTACCAAAAATCCACATGGAGCCAGTCGGTTTCAGGATTCTCCTGGCCTCCGTTAGCCAGGCCATCGTAAAGGTCATATAGGATTCAAATGTGAAATCATCCCATTCCTGCATGACCTTGTTCCAGTTGCCTCCCATGCCATGCAGTTCAACACTGTTATCCCATTTCCATTCTCTGCCTTTTGAAAGGTTATAAGGCGGATCTGCAATCACCAAATCAATGCACGAATCCGGTAACTTTTTCATTTCAGCGACACATTCACCATTGATGATCGTATTGATTGGTAATGTATTCATAAGATGCAATCCCCCCTGCGTCAGCTGACAAGCGCATACACGCTTGTATCATAATAACATATCGCTTCCAGTAAATCAATATTTTCTTACTATAAGTAAACTTTTATTAACCATTCTCCTTGTATTTGACGCTTTCATGAGAATGAAAAGACGAATGTGCGGATTTCAGATACAGAAAAAGGCTCTGACCTTCTACAGTCAAAGCCTCATTCTGCCATTGCAATGCCTCAGTTTTATGAAGTTTTATCGCATTGTCTTACATCCTTCGCATCGGCTCTTTGATTTTTCGATTCAATGTCCAAGCAGATAGCTCAGCCCCAGCAGAATGTACATCGGCCCGAAGCAATAGGCCATGAACAGCTCCTTGTGCGGCACCTTCGCCGTGAAGCAGTCGGTCAGCAGGACGATCTCGCAGAAATATGCCGCCGCGCCAAAGAAATACGCGATCCCCTTCAGCAGCGCCTCCATCGGCGCATGCAGCAGCGACGCGATGAACAGCACCAGCGCCGCGCCCACCGCAATGTTCCGCACGAGCAGCACCGCATGCTCGATCTTCTGGTGCTTGCTGCCCAGCAGCAGATCGTGCTCGGTCAGCGCCTCAACCAGATCTTCCTTCCATTCTTCCAGCAGCTTTGCCATCGCATCCTCCCTTTACGCCTCGCCTATTCCTTCCATATACAGAGCGGCTTCGCGCCGCCCGCCGTGCAGTCCAGCACGACCTCCTGCAAAAATGCGCAGTGCCGCGCAAATTCCAGCTTGCTCATCGCGCCCTCGCTCATCAGCTGCAAGGCGCAGTCGCCCGTCCCCGCCTGATAGCCCGGCGCATCGTAGCCAAACGGCGCAAGCGTCAAGCCCTCGCGCTCGTAAAACCGCAGCCGCCGCTGCGTCTTCGCGTCGTCCGGCTTCTCGATCTCGAGGATCAGCTTCCCCGGCAATTCCCGGATCTCCCCCAGCAGCGCCGCACCGATCCCGCGTCCGCGCAGCTCCGAAGCCACGGCCAGATGCTCCAAAAACAGTTCCCCGCCGTGCATCCAGTAAAACGCGATCGCGCACAGCGTTCCATCCTCCGCTGCGGCACACATATGATATGCGTCCTGCGCCAGCGCGCGTGCCTGCCATTCTGCGTCGCGCCGCTCATTCGCCGGAAAGGCCGCCTCATACAGTGCCCATGCCGCCGCGTAGAGCGGATGCTCCGGCCCAGTCATGCGTTCGAGTTTCATACGTTCCGTTCCTTCAAATAGTTCAGAATTTCCTCTGTATCATGCAAAACCTGCGTCTTCAACGCCTCCATCGAGGCAAATTTCCGCTCGCCGCGCACCATCTTATAGAGGAAAACCACGATCTCCTTCCCATAGAGGTCGCCGCAGTCCCCCTGGAGCCACGCCTCGAGCACCGGCCGCTCCAGCGCACCCGCCGTCGGATGGACGCCGATGTTGACGCTCGCCGGCCAGCGCCGGCCCTCCGTCTCAGCCTCCGCCGCATAGACGCCGAACGCCGGAACAAGCACGCCCTTCGGAAACGCGAGATTTGCCGTCGGCATGTCGATCTTCTCGCCGCGGCCAAATCCGTGCCGCACCACGCCAGACAGCACGTGCGCGTGGCCGAGATACCGCTCGGCCTCCTCCATTTGCCCCTCAGTAAGGAGCGTCCGAATGTAGGTGGAGCTGACGGTCCGCCCGTCCAGCAGCACCTCTGGAATCACGTCGCAGCCCAATCCATGCGCCGCGCAGTATTCCCGCAGCCGCTCCGGCGTGCCCTGTCCGCGATAGCCGAACCGGAAATCATGCCCGCAGACGAGATGCGCCGCCCCGTGCTGGCGCACGAGGAAGTCGCCGAGAAAATCCTCCCACGGCATCTCCATCATCGCCCGGTCGAAGTGCGCGAAAATCACATCGTCGATGCCATACAGCCGCCGCATCAGCGCCGCCCGGTCATCCATCGAGTTGATCAGCGGCACCGGCACGCCGGACACCAGCGTGTCCGGATGGCTGTCAAAGCTCATCGCCGCCGCTCGCAGCCCCAGCTCCGTCGCCCGCTCGCGCGTCCGGCGCAGCAGCGCGCCGTGCCCGATGTGGACGCCGTCAAAAAACCCAAGCGCGATCACGCGCGTTCCTGTTTCCTTCATACCTCAAAAAAGCTCTTGACCGTCGTCAAAATCTGCCCTTTGACCGTGCCAAGCAGCAAAAATTCTCCTGTCTCGCTATACACGCGATACGTTCCGTCCGCAAAATGCCAGTCGCGGATGGCGGCCCCGTGCTTTAGCTTTTCCGTCTGTCCCAGCGTCACGATCAGCGCCGGATGCTGCGCAAACAGCGCATCCACCGGCATCAGCAGCTCCGCCGGGTCATGCTCTTTTGCAAATTCCAAAATCTGCTCCATCGTGACGGCCTGTTCCAGCGTGAAGCGCCCGGCCCGTGTCCGCCGCAGACTGGACATACAGCCCCCGCAGCCAAGGCTCTGCCCGATGTCGTGACAGAGCGTCCGAACGTAGGTCCCCTTGGAGCAGCGGACGCGCAGATCCCAGTCAGAACCGCTTCCGTCCTCCACTGCAAGCTCAAATATCGTGATATTCCGCGGCTTCCGCTCCACCTCCTGGCCTTTCCGTGCCAGCTCGTAGAGCTTCTTTCCGCCGATCTTGATGGCGGAATACATCGGCGGGATCTGCGAAATGTCGCCTCGGAAGGCATCCAGCGCCGCATCCAGCTCCTCGCGCGTGACCGCGGCCGGATGCGTCTCGAGCGTTTCACCGCTCGTGTCCTGCGTATTCGTCACAAGGCCGAGGCGCAGCCCGGCCAGATATTCCTTGCTGTCGCGCTCCGCAAACTCGACGGCCCGCGTCGCCCGCCCCACAAACAGGACGAGCACACCGGTCGCCATCGGGTCGAGCGTACCGCTGTGGCCGATGCGCCGCTCATGGAACACGCCGCGCAGCTTCGCCGCCACGTCCTGGCTGGTCCAGCCCGCGGGCTTATCCACGATCAAAATGCCGTTTGCCATCCTCAGATGATCCCTTTCCGGCGCAGCACGTCCAAAATAGCCCGCTTCGCGCCCGCGATGCCGCCCGGGACTGTCGCCCCGGCAGCCGCAGCATGTCCGCCGCCGCCCAGCTCCTGACAGAGCTTGCAGGCGTCATAGCTTCCGCCCGTCCGCAGCGAGAGCTTTCCGTTCCCGCCCTCGACGTCGCGGACCGTGATGCCAAGCTCCACGCCCTCGATCGCGCGCGCAAAGCCCGCGATCGAGTCCACGTCGTCCTCGCTCGCGCCCAATTCATCCAGCCACGCCTGCGGCAGCTCCACCAGCGCGACCTTCCCGTCCGCGTAAAATTCCGCGCTCCCGGTCAGCCGCGCCTCGAGCTTCAGCCGTGCGAAGCTCTTCGTGCCGAAAAACAGCTTGTTGATCGGATACGTGTCCGCGCCCGCGTCCTTGCAGGCCGCCGCGATGCGGAGCGTGTCCGCCGTCGTGTTCGAATACTGGAAGCAGCCGGTGTCCGTGGAAATCGCAATGTAAATGGCCTCTGCCATCCGCGCATCCAGCGAAACGCCGAGCAGTTCCAGCAGCCCGAAGATGATCTCACCGCAGGCCGCGCGCTCCGCTTCAACCAGGCGGTGCTCCGCCGAAACGCTGCTGCGCGCGTGGTGGTCGATGACGAGCTGCACTTGCGCAGCCAGTCCTTCCCGCCCAATGGGCAGCAGATCCGGCGCAGCCACGTCGACGGAAACAATCGTCGCCTCATCCGGCACATCCTCGCACACCAGCCCCTCCAGCACCGCGGCAAACCGCGGCGTGAACTGCGGATTGCGCAGCAGCCACGCCGTCTTACCCATGGCACGCAGGCCCAGACACAGCGCGGCGGAGCTGCCGATGGTGTCGCCGTCCGGGCGGCGGTGCGTCAGGATGCAATAGTGGTCGTGTTCGCGCAGAAACGCAGCGGTCTCAGCCCTCGTCATGGCCGTCCTCCGCTTTCTGTTCCTTTTCCTGCAACCTGGTCAGCAGGTCGAACATGTGCGCGCCGTATTTCAGCGAATCGTCCAGCTCGAAGACCAGCTCCGGCGTATAGCGGAGCTGCAAACGGCTCCCCAGCTCGCGCCGGAGCCAGCCGCCCGCGGACTTCAATCCCTTGACGGCTTCCTTCTGCCGTGCCTCTTCGAGCACGCTGACGTAAATTTTGGAATAGCGCAGATCCGGCGTGGTGTCCACGCGGGTGATGGAGATCATGGTCTGCACGCGCGGGTCCTTCAGATTCCGGATCAGCTCGGCCAGCTCCCGCTGGATCTCCTCATTGATGCGCCCAATTCTGTTGGATGCCATAAATAGCCTCCTTTTTATGAAAAATGCCTTTGGCCGATGCCCCATCGGCCCTTTTGTAGGGGCGGACGACCCTGTCCGCCCGCGACCCCGCCGCAGCG
>ERZ772876.3524-NODE-3524-length-11288-cov-4.874210_pt1 | contig 11288 bp, 7 predicted proteins | sample MGYA00580584_ERZ772876 | MGnify/ENA primary metagenome ERZ772876 (study PRJEB29015, sample SAMEA2737728) | human gut metagenome | biome: human gut; feature: human-associated habitat; material: faeces | place: China | collected 2012 ...
TTATCATGGGTCAGAACATCGGCACCTGCGTCACCGCGCTGCTGTCCAGCGTGGGCACCACCAAAAACGCCCGACGGGCGGCGGTGGTGCATCTGATGTTCAACATCATCGGCACCATTGTGTGCCTGACCCTCTTTGTGCTGGCGGACGCCCTGTTCTCCCCGGCCATTCTGGGAGAAAGCGCTTCTTATCTGGGCATCGCCATCTGCCACACGGTCTTCAACGTCATCTGCACAACCCTGATGCTGCCCGCCGCCGGTCTGCTGGAAAAGCTGGTGTGCAGAATCGTCCCCGACGGGAAGCAGCCGGAGGCGGTCTGCGAACTGGACGAACGCCTGCTGACCACCCCCTCCATCGCGCTGGAGCGCTGCCGTGTGGTCACCAATGAAATGGCTGACGTGGCCGCCGTGACCCTGCGGGATGCCGCCGCCGCCCTCCAGAACTACACGCCGGAGCTTGCGCAGGCTGTGCGGGAGGGGGAGAGCAAAACCGACCATTATGAGGATATCCTGGGCACCTATCTTGTCAAGCTCAGCGCCCTGAAAATCAGCGAAAACGACAGCAGCGAGGCCGCCATGCTGCTCAAAGCCCTCAGCGATTTTGAGCGCATCGGAGACCACGCCCTGAATCTGGTAGAGTCCGCCGAAGAACTGAAAAGCAAGAATCTGGCGCTGTCCGACGCCGCCCGCCATGAGCTGAACGTTCTGCTGCGGGCTGTGGAGGAGATCGTGGACATGACCTTCCAGGCGTTCCGGGACGACGATCTGGAAAAAGCCTACCGGGTGGAGCCGCTGGAACAGGTCATTGACGATCTGAAGGAGAAAATGCGCATCCACCACATTCTGCGGATGCAGCAGGGCAGCTGTAGTATTGAATCCGGGTTTGTCTGGTCGGACTTGCTGACCGCGCTGGAACGGGTGGGCGACCACTGCTCCAACATTGCCGGCTGCATCATCGACCTGCACCATCACAACATGAACACCCACGAGGCCATCCGCTCCGCCCGGATGGAGAACGAGAATTTTGACGACGAGTATAAGACGTATGCCGTGAAATACAGCCTGAAATAAGTACGAAAAAGCGCCCGACAGGAAATGGATTCCTGTCGGGCGTTTTGCTGTCTTATTTCTTCCACTTTTCGATCAGGCTGACAATCTGTCCCGTGAGCTTGGCGTTGTCCTTGTTGGTATTTCCACGGCGGGTCTTGACCAGCGCGAGGAGCGCTTCCGCCGCCGCGACCATGTCCTCGTAAATCTGCTTCGCCCGCTGGGTACCCTTGAAGACAGCCGCCCGGTCGATCTTCACGCCCTCGGTGTAGGTGGTGAGCTTGCCGGTGATCAGGTCGTATTCCGTGCCGCTGTAGGGGGCGTCGGCATGGTAGCCCATGGATTTCAGGGTCGCGCAGAAGGCTTTGCAGCTGCTGTCGTCGCCGTGGTTCACAAACACCATCTTGGGCTTTTCCCGGAAGCCTGCCAGCCAGTTCAGCAGCCCCTCTTTGTCCGCGTGGCCGGAGGTGCCGTGGAGCATGGCGATCTCCGCGTTCACCGCGATGTCTTCGCCGAAGAGCTTCACGGACTTCGCGCCGTTTTCCAGCTTCCAGCCGAGAGACCCCTCCGCCTGATAGCCGACAAACAGGATGACGCTTTCCTTGCGCCACAGGTTGTGTTTCAGATGGTGGCGGATTCTGCCCGCCTCGCACATGCCGCTGGCGGAGAGTATGACCTTGGGCTGGGGGTCGGTATTGATGAGCTTGGATTCGTCGGAGGAAACGGACAGCTTCAATCCGTCAAACCAGATGGGGTTGACGCCCTGTTTCAGAATGGCCCGGGTCTCGTCGTCAAAGTCCGTGGGGTCGCATTGCAGGAAAATTCCCGTCGCCTCCACGGCCAGGGGAGAGTCCACGTACACCGGGAAATGGTCGTGTCCCGTCACCAGCCCCCGCTGCTTGATCTCCCGGATGGCATAGAGCATTTCCTGCGTCCGCCCCACGGCAAAGGCGGGGATGACCAGATTGCCGCCCCGGTCCAGCGCCCGCTGGATGCAGGCGGCCAGCTCGCCCACCACATCGCCCCGCTCCTTGGGGTGCAGACGGTCGCCGTAGGTGGACTCGATGACCAGGTATTCCGTCTCCGCCACCGGCTGGGGATTCCGGAGCAAAGGCTGATTGACATTGCCCACATCGCCGCTGAACACGATCTTCCGGGTCTGCTTTCCCTCCGTCAGCCACATTTCGATGGCGGCGGAACCCAGCAGGTGGCCGATGTCCGTCATGCGGATGATGATGCTCTCCGCGGCCTGGACGGCGGCGTTATACTGGCAGGGGCGCAGAAGGCGGAGGGCTGCCGCCGCGTCGTTGGTGTCGTACACCGGCTCCACGGCTCGTTCCCCGGCACGCTCGGCCTTGCGGGTGCGCCACTGGGCTTCCGACTCCTGAATGTGCGCCGAGTCCATGAGCATGATGCGGCAAAGATTGCAGGTGGCCTCCGTGGCGTAGATCTGCCCCCGGAAACCGTCCTTGCACAGCTTGGGGAGCATACCGGAATGGTCGATATGGGCGTGGGTCAGGAACACCGCTTCAATGGCATTCGCCGGAACGGGCAGCGGGACATTCTGGAAGATGTCCTCCCCCTGCTCCATGCCGCAGTCCACCAGATAGTACCGGCCGCTTACCTCCAGCAGCGTACAGCTGCCGGTGACTTCATGGGTCGCACCGATGAATTGAACTTTCATGTCTGCACCTCCAGGATTCACGTCTGAACATACTATACCACAATTCGCCGCGCAGTGCAAGGTTTTGACTTTTTTGAATACGAAAACGCGCCCGGTTCTTTGCAGAATCGGGCGTGTTTTGGGGTTTAATACTCGGTGGGCTTGATGTGCCAGATCTCCTCGGCGTACTGACGGATGGTGCGGTCGGAGGAGAATTTCGCGGCGGAGGCCACGTTCATCAGGCACTTGCGGCCGAAGGCAATGCGGTCGGCATAGTCCCGGTTGGCCTGGAGCTTGGTGTCGAAGTAGGAAGCGTAGTCCAGCAGCAGGAAGTAATGGTCGGCCTGATGCCAGTCGGTGCCGTCCAGCAGAGAATGGAACAGCTCCTTCTGGGCGTCGTCCGTGGGCACGGTGCCGTCCACCAGGGTGTTGATGGCGCGGCGCAGGTCGGCGTTGGAGCCGAAAATATCCCTGGCGTGGTAGGTGGGCTTCACGGCATTGATCTCATCCACGGTGTGGCCGAAGATATACTCGTTCTCCCGGCCGGCCTCCTGAGCAATCTCCACATTGGCGCCGTCCAGCGTACCCAGCGTTACGGCACCGTTGAGCATCAGCTTCATGTTGCCGGTGCCGGAGGCTTCCGTACCGGCAGGGGAGATCTGCTCGGAAATGTCGGCGGCGGGGATGATATGCTCGGCGTAGGAGCAGTTGTAGTTCTGAACGAATACCACTTTCAGCTTATCGGCCACGGCGGGGTCGCTGTTGATCAGCTTCGCGACCCGGTTGATATAGCGGATAATGGCCTTTGCCCGGGCGTAGCCGGGGGCGGACTTGGCGCCAAAGAGGTAAACCGTGGGATGGAAGTCCGGCAGGCGGCCTTCCTTCAGCCGGAAGTAGATGTCCACGATGGACAGAATGTTCATCAGCTGGCGCTTGTACTCGTGCAGACGCTTGACCTGCACGTCGAAGATGAAGTCGGGGTTCAGCGTCACGCCCTCGTGTTTGGCGATGACGGCGCACAGCTGCTCCTTCTTCAGGTGCTTGATGTCGTTGAATTCCACGATGGTCTCGTCGTAGATCTGATTTTTCAGCTCGCCGATGAGGTCGAGGTTTTTCAGGAAGTCGCCGCCCACCTTTTCCCGCAGCATGGCGGTCAGTTCGGGGTTGCACAGACCCAGCCAGCGGCGGGGGGTGATGCCGTTGGTCTTATTCTGGAACCGCTCGGGGAAGGCGTAGTACCAGTCCTTGAAGCAGTCGTCCTTCAGAATCTGGGTGTGGATCTCCGCCACGCCGTTGATATAGGAGCCGACGTAAATGGACAGGTTCGCCATGTGGGCGGTGTTGTCCTTCACGATGAACAGACCCGGATGCTCCCACTTGAGCTTCTGGTCAATGCGGCAGATGATGTCCACGATCTCGGGAACCACGCTGCGCATCAGATCCAGCGGCCACTTTTCCAGTGCCTCGCCCATGACGGTGTGGTTGGTGTAGGAGAAGGTCTTCTGAGCGACGTTGAAGGCATCGTCAAAGCTCATGCCCTCCGCCATCAGCAGACGGATCAGCTCGGGGATGGACATGGCGGGATGGGTGTCGTTGAGCTGCACCGCGTAGAACTCGGCAAAGCGGCTCAGATCATCGCCGTGGGCAATTTTGAAGGTGCGCAGCATATCCTGCAGGGACGCAGAGGACAGCACATACTGCTGCTTGATGCGCAGGCGCTTGCCCTCCCAGGTGGAGTCGTTGGGGTACAGGACGCGGGTGATGTCCTCGGCCTTGTTCTTGGCTTCCAAAGCCCGCAGGTAGTCCTGATTGTTGAAGGCGTTGAAGTCCAGCTCCTCCTCGGCCTCGCACTGCCACAGGCGCAGTGTGCCCACGTTCTCGGTGCCGTAGCCGATGACGGGAACGTCGTAGGGAACGGCCAGAACGGTATGATCGGGGAATTTGACCTTCACGGTGTGGTTATAGCGGCGGAAGGACCAGGGGTCGCCGAACTTTGTCCAGTCGTCGGCGTTCTCCACCTGACTGCCGTCGGCGTCAAAGCTCTGCTTGAACAGACCGAACTTGTAGCGCAGGCCGTAGCCGGACAGGGGAATGTCCGTGGAAGCGGCGCTGTCCAGGAAGCAGGCCGCCAGACGGCCAAGGCCGCCGTTGCCCAGAGCGTCGTCCTCGATGTCCTCGAGAACCGCCAGGTCAACCCCGTGCTCGGCAAACAGCTCCTTCATCTCGTCCAGAATGCCCAGGTTGAACAGGTTGGAATACACCAGACGGCCGATCAGGTACTCGGCAGAGATGTAATACGCCTTGCGATTGGGCATACGGGTCTTCTTGGAATGGCTCCAATCGTCGGAAATGGCCATCATAACAGCCTGACCCAGCGCTTCATGCAGCTCCTGAGGGGTGGCCTCCTGCAAAGAAACGTCGTAGGTGTACTTGAGCTGTGCCTCCGTCCATTTCAGGATGTTCAGACAGTTGTTGTTCATGTTAGCTCTCCATTCTTAAAGCGGGTGCGCCGCCATGGCTTATTGATACGGTTCCTTCTAGACAGACTTTTGATAGTATATCATATTCCGATCAGCATGTCCAGTTGAAACCGCCCCGAAAACGGCAAACAGGAAACTTTTTGCCGGTATCCGTCTGAGCGTGGGTTCTCCGGAGGAACTCCGGTAGAAGACACCCCTGCGGCGGCGGAAAAACGGCAGTTTCGGAAAATTGAAACGTTTCCAATTCTTGCAGATTCCTATTTAGGATAATACTATTTTCCCATTTTGTCAAGTAAAACCGGATGTAATATCAGACATAACATTTTTTTTGCCGGGTTTTATGGATTCTGCCCGTTTCGGAAGGCCCCTATACCCCGCCCCCCGGCAATGTTAAAAGCACGTTCACATTTCGTCTATTTACTTTTCCCCGGAAGAATGGTATAATGAAAAACCATAGCGGAAAGGAGGCGGTTGTTTGAGCCGGTTTTTGGATGAATTAAAGGACTTCTGGAAAAAAGGCGACATATTTCTGCTGATCCTGTGCCTGATCGTGTCCGGTTTTGGCTGCGTTTTTATTGCCAGCGCCACTTCCGCCGACAAGTTTGGCGGCAATCTCAAATATATTATCATTCAGCTGGCGGCTACCGGTCTGGGCGTCATGATGTACGCGCTGGTGTCCTCCATTGATCTGGACTTTCTCTCGGAACACCGGATGGTGATGGTGGCTTTCAACTGTGCGCTGCTTCTCATGCTGATAAGCCCCCTGGGAACCGACCACGACTCCGGTAACCGAAGCTGGATCGACCTGGGCTTCATCAGCGTTCAGCCCGCCGAGGTCTGCAAGATCACCTATGTCGTTATTATGGCGTCGGTCATGTCGGCGCACCAGAACCGGATATCCAGTCTGCCGTCCGTCATGCACATGTGCCTTCACCTGGGACTGCTGGTGGGACTGAACATGGTGCTGTCCGGCGACGCGGGCGTTTCCCTGATCTTCGTGTTTATCTTCATCGGCATGGCCTTCGGCGGCGGTGTCAGCCTGTGGTGGTTCGTCCTGGCCATCGGCCTGATCGTGGCGGCGTTCCCGATCCTGTGGCAGTTCCTCGGCGAGTACCAGCAGAACCGGTTTCTGATTCTGGTTGACGACACCATCGACCCCATGGGCATCAACGAGCGCTATCACTCCATGATGAACCTGCGCTCCCTCACCGGCGGCGGCCTGACGGGACAGGGACTGTTCAACGGCAACCGTACCCAGAGCGGCAGCCTGTTCGCCGGGCACACGGACTATATTTTCTCGTCCATGGGCGAAGAGCTGGGCTTTGTAGGGTGCCTTGCGATCATGATTATGGAAATGGCCATCATCGCCCGGTGCATCTATGTGGGTATGCACTGCCAGGACTATATGCGCCGGCTGGTATGCTACGGCGCCGCGTCCGCGCTGATGTTCCAGGTGATGATCAACACCGGCATGTGCATCGGCGTTATGCCCGTTATCGGCCTGACCCTCCCGCTGATCAGCTACGGCGGCTCCTCGGTGGTTTCGATCTACGCCATGCTCGGCCTTGTCTCCGGCGCCCACGCGCGGCCGCAAAGCCTGAGCCATGAACGATACGTGCAGCCATACAGGTAACTTTTCCGCGCCCCACCTTTTTCAAGGTGGGGCGCAAAAAGAAAAAAGGAAATTCCGAAAAAGTGGTTGACTTTCCGGAAAAACGTGGTATAATAAGCTCTGCTTCGGTATGGAGGCATAGCTCAGCTGGTTAGAGCGCATGCTTCACACGCATGAGGTCACAGGTTCGAGTCCTGTTGTCTCCACCAGGTATTATATAGAGGATTTGTGTAACGGTAGCACACCGGACTCTGACTCCGTTTGCGGGGGTTCGAATCCCTCATCCTCTGCCAGGTCCACTGTAGTCGTAAGATTACAGTGGACTTTTTTTGCATCAAGGGCGCTCCGCTTTCATCGGAGCGCCCTTGATGCTTTATTTGATTGCCGCGCTGTTGTTCAGCAGCAGCGTGCTGTAGAGGAACAGCACGTCCTGACCGTGGAAGTCCAGAAACTGCCCCAGATAGTCGCTTCGGATGTACCGAAGGTCTACCAGCGTCACCTTGGCGTAGTCGTTTACCAGCAGCGGAACGATGCTGCTTCCGAAGGAATCCCGGAATACGATCAGCTCCCGGTCAGTGGCCGCGTTGGGGTTCTCAATGGTCAGCAGACTCCGGGCGCCGGAGAGATACACGTCGTACAGATCCTTGCTGTCCAGCTTGGTCATGTCGTAGACGGCGGCGGTTCCCCCTGTTTCGTAGTCGTATACCCGGCATTCGTCCAGCAGCTTGCTTTCCATCAGGTACAGGGTGTCCGGCTGCATGGGCAGCGCCGCCTGACCGTAGTACACGCCGTAGAAGGGCTTGTCCACCGGGGTGACGGTGTAATCCTCCTGCCGGGGAGAGGACACCCCCAGCGCCTGACACAGCGTCTGCGCCGCCGGGAGCAGACGTTCCTGCCGCCAATGGGTATCGGTGCGGTAATAGTCCTGAATGGACAGGCTGTCCGTCAGGCGGATGGGAGACGCCCAGGGCATCCCGTCCTCCACCATGGTAAAGAGCCGGTCATAGTCCAGGGACAGCTGCCCGACAGACTGCGCCAGATAGTAGCCCTTGTCCGGGACGATGGCAAGGTAAATTTGGGAATCGGTGGAGGAAAGATAGGTTTCGTATACGCTGCTGAACCGCTCCAGTGCGTGGCTGACCGAGGCTTCGCTCAGGGGATATTCCTGTGCCGCAGCATAGCCTTGGGAGATATAAATGCCGCTTTTGTCGCTTTGCCGCAGGACGAAGCGGTGGAACAGGGACTTGGCCTCGCGGAAAGTATCCCGCAGGGGGAACTGATCCAGACTGGCGTCCTCAAAATCCGTCATGAAGCTGCCGTCCAGCAGTTTTTTCCCCTGAATGGCGGGCTTCTGTGCCAATTGGCGGCGCTCCGCGACGGAAATGTCCCGGCTGGGCGCAAGCCATGCCCACGCAGCCAGCACAGTCCAGACGGCCGCCACAGTGATCGCGCAAATTCGATTTTTCATACTGCAGCCCCCTTAAAACCGGAAATACAGGAACGGGCTGAAGGAGCCATCCACCAGATAGGCCGTGCAGACGATCAGCAGCGCCAGCATTGCCGCTGCCTCCAGCACAGCGCCCGCCTTCGTTCCGTCCATGCGCCGCGCCGCGTTTTTCACCACCGGCGTGGAGCCGAGAATGCCCAGCACGAACAGGACGGCATAGCTTTTCAGGTAGTACAGCGTTTCGGCGGAGGTCAGGCTCAGCCCCCCGAAGCCGAACAGTCCGGCAAAATCCTGCCCCGCCTGCGCAAGACTGTCCGCGTTGAACAGGACGAAACTGAGGACTACCGCCAGCAGCACATAGCCATGGCGCAGGGCGCCCGGCAGCCTTTGCAGGACGGGAATCCACTTTTCCGCCAGCAGAAGCGCGGCAAACAGCAGCCCCCACAGCACGAAATTCCATGCCGCGCCGTGCCACAGCCCCGTAAGCATCCACACGGTGAGGATGTTCAGAACCCACCGCCAGCGGCTGACCCGGCTGCCGCCCATGGGGATATATACATAGTCCCGGAACCAGCTGCCAAGGCTGATATGCCACCGCCGCCAGAACTCCGTGACGCTTCTGGAGAGATAGGGATAGTTAAAATTCTCCACAAAATGGAACCCCAGCACCCGCCCAAGACCGATGGCCATGTCGGAATAGCCGGAAAAATCGAAGTAAATGTTCAGGGTGAAGGCCACGGCGTACATCCAGTAAAACAGGACGGATTTTTCGCCGCTCTGTCGGAACAGCCGGATCAGCAGTGCAAAGTTATCCGCAAGGATGACCTTTTTCCCCAGCCCTACCAGAAACCGCCGCAGACCCACCGCCGCGTTTTCCCAGCTGTGCTCCCGGTGCTCCAGCTCCCGTGCGATGTCCGCATAGCGGACGATGGGGCCTGCAATCAGCTGGGGGAACAGGGCGACATACGCGCCGAAGTTGATGAGGTTCTTCTGTGCCGGGACGCTGCCGCGATAGACGTCGATGGTGTAGCTCAGACACTGGAAGGTGTAAAAGCTGATGCCGACCGGCAGCGCAAGATGAAGCAGCGGAATTTTCAGGCCGGTGACGGCGTTCAGACTGCCGATGAAGAAGTCCGCGTACTTGAAAACCCCCAGCAGCCCCACGCTGATGACGATGGACGCCAGCAGCCAGCGCTTTTTCCGCTTCCGGGAGCGTTCGATGCCCAGGCCGCAGACGTAGCACAGCAGGATGGTGAACGCCATCAGGGGCAGCAGCCGCAGCTCCCCCCAGCCGTAAAAAATCAGGCTGGCAAGGAGCAGAACGGCGTTTTTCCCCTTCCGGGGCGTGAGAAAATACACCGCCAGCACCGCCGGGAGGAAATAATATAGGAAGGGAATGCTTGAAAAAACCATAGGCGTGTTCGCTCCTGAGAACTCTTATAAAAATGGCAGCGATGGAATCGCTGCCATTTTGGAAACCTTAAATCACAAATTCGGGTTCGCCGACGACCTTGCCGAAGGCGTCCACAAAGGACTGGGCGGTGAGGTCGTAGCTGGTGTCCAGCATAATGAGCATCACCACGTCACGGTAGCCGGTGACCAGCATGTCGTCCGCTTCCACGCAGACCCACTTGCGGGGGTTGATGCCGGACTTCATGGCTTCGGCGACGGACTTGATATCCTCCCCCGGGGCGACCCGCACCATGACCATGGAAAAGGCGATGGAGCCGATCATCGGCTCGAACACCGCAGCCTCCGTCAGCACGCCGGCGTTATCCAGACCGGTGCTGCTCTTGATGGCCCACTGCCCTTCCTCGCTGGTGTCGGTGAGGTCGATGGTTTCGACGCCGCCGTCGAACTCCACCGGCTGCTGGGCAACGATTTCGTTCAGCAGCTCCTCCATGGTTCCCTCCACCTTGTCGGGGGAGGTGGTTTCCGTGGGCTTGGATCCGGCACAGCCGGAAAGCAGGGACAACGCCATGGCTGCCGCCAGAATTGCAGTTAAAAATCTTTTCATGTTTCATTTCCTCCTGAATTTTTTCGGGTAAATCGTCTCTTCCAATAAGCATGCCCCAAAACCAGCAGGAGCATACCGGCGGCCGCGCCGCAGCTGTCAATGCACACGTCCCGGATGCCGGGGCTGCGGCCGGGGATGAAGGCCTGGATGGTCTCGTCGATGCAGGCAGCGGCCACGCCCAGCGCGAACGCCGGAAGCTGCTTTTTTCCCAGCATCCCGAACAGCCAGCCAAGCAAAAGTCCCAACGCGCCGAACTCGGCAAAGTGGGCAAATTTCCGCAGCAGGCCGTCGCCGCCGGAGGGAACCGCTTCGCCGGGGGTGAACACGCCGTCCAGCAGCGCCTTCAGCGTGCCGCTGATCTGTCCGGAGACTTCCGCCGGGAGCAGGGAATTGCCCCAGATAAAGACCAGATTGCAAAGCAGAAGCACAGTACACACCGTCATGCGGCGTTTTGTGCGCTTCATGTCAGAACCCCCAGATGCTCCAGCAGGATCTTCACGCCCAGCAGAATCAGAATGACGCCGCCGGCAAACTCGGCCTTTTTCTCATACCGGCTGCCGAACACGTTGCCGATCTTCACGCCCAGAGCGGACAGCAGGCAGGTGCAGATGCCGATAAACGCCGCCGCCAGCCAGATGTTCACGCTGCCGACCATGGCAAGGGAAATGCCGACGGCCAGCGCGTCTATGGAAGTCGCCACGGCCATGAGAAACATGGTCCTGACGGACAGGTCGGCGTCCTTTTCCGGGTCGTCGCCGGATTCGTCTTTCTTCTCCAGCGCTTCCTTCAGCATGTTGATGCCGATGATGACCAGCAGACCGAAGGCAACCCAGTGGTCGAACGCTTCAATGGCTTCGGCAAACAGCGAGCCAAGGAAAAAGCCGGTCACGGGCATCAGCATCTGGAAACCGCCGAACCAGAGTCCGCAGGTCGCCTCCGCCTTCAGCGTTGCCTTTTTCATGGCAAGACCCTTGCATACGGATACCGCGAAGGCGTCCATACTCAGCCCCACCGCCAGCAAGA
>ERZ772876.3527-NODE-3527-length-11285-cov-4.389136_pt1 | contig 11285 bp, 9 predicted proteins | sample MGYA00580584_ERZ772876 | MGnify/ENA primary metagenome ERZ772876 (study PRJEB29015, sample SAMEA2737728) | human gut metagenome | biome: human gut; feature: human-associated habitat; material: faeces | place: China | collected 2012 ...
CCATTTCCTAAATGTTTAAATAAAGAACGTGGTTTCTTTTGAATCATAACCCCAATTGCATCTATTTTAGAATTTGACATATTTGATAAAACATATAATGATATAGAAGATTCTAAAACAAAAGTCGATGAAGAATATCAAAAACAACTAGAAAAACATAATATTGATTCATTTAATAGTCCTCTTGAATTATATTCAGGTACTACAATAAGAAGTAATGTACCAAACAATATAGATAATATTATAAGTAGTAACAAGAAAAATAGTGACCATATAATTACTTTATGTTATCAAAATACTTGTACAGAAGATGAAAATGAAATGAGAACTATAAAAAAGAATTTTACTGAAAAAATTCCAACAAGTGATCCTAACTGGTTTGAAAAAACAACTCAATATTATGATATAATACTTGATTATGATGAAGCTGGTTATGTAAATAAGATTACTATAGAATGATAGAGGTGAGAACATGGAAAGTATAGTATATATAGTTTTAACAGTTTTATTAATCGTTATTTTAGTAATAATTGCTAAGTATAATAAACTAGTTAAATTATTTAATAAAATGAAAAAAGCCAAATCAGATATTGAGATATGTCTAAATAAAAGATTTGATTTAATGCCTAACTTAGTAGAAACAGTAAAAGGTTATAGTAAGCATGAAAATGGTACTTTAGAAAAAATTACAGCATTAAGAAGTGAATATAATAACAAGAATCATATGGATATGAAATCCGCTAATAAAATGAATAATGAACTTACCAAGTATTTAGCAGTAGTAGAAGCTTATCCAGAATTAAAAGCTGATACTGAGTATTTAAATCTACAAAGTGAATTAAGTATTGTCGAAGACCAATTAAAAGATGCTAGGGAAATATATAATCATGTTGCAAATAATTATAATACTGCTATTGAAGTAGTACCAAGTAACATAGTAGCGGCTATCTTTGGATTCAAAAAAGCTGAGTTATTTAAATTAGAAGACGCTAAAAAAGAAAACGTAGAAATAAAATTATAAACAAAATAAATTAACAAAATATAATTCAAAAAGGGATGATGAACTATTATCTCTTTTTCATGCATTAAAAATATCCAAAAAGAGGAACAAAACTCAAACTACCAGCATATAGTATAATGTCATAAGAGAAATCTTATGTTTACATATAAGTAGTCCTCCTTAACCGGAGGCTATTTTAGTATATATAATTAACTACCATATAATAGATATGGCTGATATATTATTTTTAGATTACAAGCTAAAAATAACCCTCTAAGATTATAGCTTAGAGGGAATCATAAAATAAAAAATAACAAAAAATACTTGCATTTTATAAAAAGAATAGTTATAATGTCATAGAAAGGAAGCGTTATATGTCAAAAAAATTAGTAATCGTGGAGTCCCCACATAAAAGTAAAACAATAGAAAAATATTTAGGAAAAGATTTCAAAGTAGTATCTTCAGTAGGACACATCAGAGACCTATCAACATCAGGAAAATATGGCTTTGGAGTAGATATAGATAATAATTTTAAACCAGATTATAAAATAATCAAAGGAAAAGCAAAATTAGTAAAAGAATTAAAAAAAGATATCAAAGATGCAGACTTCGTATATCTAGCAACCGACCCCGATCGTGAAGGAGAAGCAATAAGTTGGCATCTATACGATACCTTAGGATTAAAAGAAGAAAACTATGATCGAATAGTCTTCAACGAAATAACCAAAAAAGCCGTTCTAGATTCATTTAATAAAGCTAGAAAAATAGATGATAATCTAGTAAAATCTCAAGAAACAAGAAGAATACTAGATCGTATCATAGGCTTTAGACTAAGTAAACTAATGCAGTCTAAAACAGGAGGTAAATCAGCAGGCCGTGTTCAATCAGTAGCTCTAAAGTTAATCGTTGATCGTGAAAGAGAAATAGAAGCCTTCATTCCTGAAGAATACTTTGAGATAGAAGCAAAATTTAATGACTTCGATGCCAAATTAGATACCTATAATCATAAAAAAATAGAAATCAAAAAAGAATCTGAAGCCAAAGAAATACTAAGTAAACTATCAAATGCCTTCAAAATAGAAAGTATTGATAAAAAAGAAAAAGCTAAGAAAAGCAAATTTCCTTTTACTACAAGTACACTAGAGCAAGAGGCTTCAACCAAACTAGGCTTTACCTCTAAGAAAACCATGATGATAGCCCAAAAACTATATGAAGGAATAAATCTAAAAGATGGAGCAGAAGGATTAATATCTTATATGAGAACCGATTCCGTAAGATTATCTGATGAGTTTATTAAAGAAACCTATGGTTATATTAAAGATAATTATGGAAGTGAGTATGTAGGTTATGTAAAAAAGAGTAATAAAACTGAGAATGTTCAAGATGCCCATGAAGCCATAAGACCCACTAATATAAATAATACTCCAGAAAAAATAAAAGAATATCTAACTAATGATGAATATAAATTATATAGTCTAATATATTATAGAGCCCTAGCATCCCTAATGAAAGATGCCAAGGTAGAAGCAACTACTGTTATATTAGATAATAATAATTATCAGTTCAAAGTAAATGGACAAATCCTAATCTTTGATGGATACTTAAAAGTATATAGTAAATATGAAGATAGTGAAGATAAAGTATTACCAGACTTCTCAAACTATAAAAGTAATGTATTAGTAGCTAACACTATAGAATATACATCACATACAACAAAACCACCTGCTAGATATACCGAAAGTAAACTAATAAAAGAAATGGAAGAATTAGGAATAGGCCGTCCATCAACATATGCTAAAACAATTGATACCATTGAAGAAAGAGGTTATGTAAAAGTTATTGATAAAAAATTTATTCCTACTGAAGTAGGTATTGAAACAACCGATAAATTACAAGAATTCTTTAAAGATATCATAAATGTAGAATATACTAAGAATATGGAAGATGATCTAGATAAAATAGCAGAGGGTAACATGGAGTGGAATAAATTACTAAGTATCTTCTATCAAGAATTTGAACCTAAAGTAGAAGTAGCTTTCAAGGATATGGAAAAGAAAGTCCCAGAAGAAACAGGAGAATTATGTCCTAATTGTGGTAGTCCATTAGTAATAAAACAAAGTAAGTATGGAAAGTTTACTGCTTGTTCAAATTATCCAACTTGTAAATATATTAAAAGTAATAAAGAAGAAAAAGAAGTAAAAGAAATTATATCTTGTCCAAAATGTGATGGTAAAATATTAGAAAAGAAAACCAAAAGAGGAAAAATCTTTTATGGATGTTCAAATTATCCAAAATGTGATTTTGCTAGTTGGGATAAACCAATTGAAGAAAAGTGTCCTAATTGTAATGGAACATTAACAGAAAAAAAAGATAAGATAAAATGTATGAATTGTGATTATGAGAGAGCTAATTAATTTAGTTCTTTTCTTTTGCCACTTCAACTTTAAGTAAACTTAAATTTTCCGTGGTATTTTTGAGTCTACGTCTCAAAAATAAGAGTTATGTTGTAAATAGTGAAATAAATTACAAAATTTTCCAAAATCAAAAAATGTGAATAATTAGCAATTATGTAATACAATATATACAGATGGGTTACTTGTGAAGGAATAACGATGTGTTGGCAATGCCAGTAAGCATACTTTGTATGTGAGCATTCATCTCGCCTGGGGTACCCATCATTTTTAATTACCATTTTGATGAATTAAAAAAGATAATATTAAACAATAAATAAAAATATAAAGTACTTTGAACAAAAGTATTTTTTCTTTTACATATTCAAATAAAAATAATTATAAAATGCAATTAAATTGAATAAAAACAGTGAAATATTAGCAGAAATATGGTATAATATATAAAGAAAAAACAAATACAAAAAGGGTGATGTTTATGGATAATAAAAAGTATAAAGAAAAAGTAGAAATACAAGAAAAAATAAGAAGAGTAAATGGTGCTATGGCCCAAGAAGGTATGCCATTAACAAAAGATATAAAGAAAAAATTATATAATTGTATAATAGGAAAAACCACCACAACAAAAGAAAGAAAAAAAGTCATTGAAAAGTATAGAGGAATCTATGGATAGTAAATATAAATACACATATGAAAAAACAGCCAATTATTGTTATGAAGGGACTGATACTCTAATCAACAAACTTAATATTACAAACGATAAAGATTTATTTAATGCAGAAAGAGAATTAGTATCTTTTAGAACATATGAACTAAATGAAAAACCATTAAAAGGTAACTTTGATTTTGATTATTTAAAAAAAATTCATAAATATTTATTTCAAGACATATATAGATGGGCTGGCAATATAAGAAATTGTAACATAGCTAAACAAGATTTATTTTGTTTAAGTGAATATATTGAAACATTTGGCACAGATATATTTAACAAGCTAAAAGAAGAAAACTATTTTGTATATTACGATAATGAATTAACTATAGAAAAATTAGTTGATTTGTTTGCAGATATTAATGCTTTACATCCATTTAGAGAAGGAAATGGAAGAAGCCAAAGACTATTTATAGAATCATTGGCTAAAATAAATGGAATATATTTAGATTTAACAGAAGTAACAAAAGAAGATATGATTATAGCTAGCCACGAAAGTATAAAAGGAAATTATCATAAATTAAAAGAAATATTTATAAAATATAGCTATGCTTTAGACGATAAAGAAAAATTAAAATATATAAGTGATTATTGTTCTGACGAACTAAAAAAGATAATATTAAACAACAAATAAAAATATAAAGTACTTTGAACAAAAGTATTTTTTCTTTTACATATTAAAATAATAAATTATAGTTAGTTAACAAAAAATACTTTTAAAATATTGCCAATTAGTAAATAATAATATATAATTATATAGGAAATAGGGTGATAAAATGAAGAAAGTATTATTATGTATTATGGATGGTGTAGGATTAACAAAAAATAAAAAATATAATGCCGTATATAATGCCAAAACACCAGTTTTAGATAAATTATGGGATAAATATCCTCATAGTCAATTAGAAGCATCAGGTACCCCGGTAGGTTTACCAAGAGGACAAATGGGAAATTCAGAAGTAGGCCATACCAATATAGGAGCAGGTCGTTTAGTATATCAATCATTAGAACTAATAAATAGTAAAATAAAAGATAAAAGTTTTTATAAAAATGAAGAATTATTAAAAGTAATAAATCATGTTAAAGAAGAAAATAGTAGTTTACATTTAGTAGGACTTTTATCAGATGGAGGAGTACATTCACATATCAATCATTTATTTAGTTTATTAGAACTATCCAAAAAAGAAGGATTAAAAAAAGTATATGTTCACATCTTTACAGATGGTAGAGATGTAAGTCCTACTAGTGGAATAAAGTATATAGAAGCCTTAGAAAAATATATGAAAAAATTAGGCGTAGGAAAGATAGCCTCATTGGGAGGAAGATACTATGGTATGGATAGGGATACTAACTTTGATAGAGTAGAAAAAGCCTATAATGCAATGGTAGTAGGAACTTCAGTTAAAGAAGCCAAGAAAGTATGGAAAGAAAGTCAAAAAAACAAAGTAACTGATGAATTCATAGTACCGGTAACTACTGATAAAAAAGGTCTAATAAAAGATAACGATGGAATTATTTTCTTTAACTATAGACCAGATAGATTAAAAGAGCTTGCTAGTATCTTTACCAATAAAGAATATAAAAGTTTTGCTAAAGAAGAAATAAAAAATTTAAAAGTAGTAACAATGATGCATGTAGCAGATACCGTATTATGTCCATATGCTTTCGAGTTACCAGAATTAACAAATACCTTAGGAGAATATATAGCAAGTAAAGGATTAACCCAACTTAGAATAGCAGAGACTGAAAAGTATGCTCATGTAACATATTTCTTTGATGGAGGAATAGATAAAGAATACAAAGGAGAAAAAAGAATATTAGTACCAAGTCCAAAAGTAGCAACTTATGACTTAGAACCAGAAATGAGTGCTCATATGATAACAGCCTCATTAGTAAAAGAAATAACAACAAGTCATGAAGACTTAATAATATTAAACTTTGCTAATGGCGATATGGTAGGCCATACCGGAGACTATGAAGCCGCTATTAAAGCTGTTGAAACAGTAGATGAATGTATTGGTAAAATATTAGAAAATATTTCATTGGAAGAATATACCATTATAGTAACAGCAGATCATGGTAACTGTGAAGTAATGCGTAATAAAGATAATAGTATTAATACCAGTCATACTACTAATGTTGTACCATTTATCATAACCGATAAAAGTCTAAAACTAATAGATGGAAAATTAGGAGATATAGCCCCAACTATATTAACACTAATGGGCTTAGAAGTACCAAGTGAAATGACAGGTAATATCTTAATAAAAAGTAGAAAGAAGAGGTAATTATGTTAGAACTACTAAATACAAAAATATTTGATAATGAAAGAAATATCTTAAATGCTGATTTATTTGTTAATAATTTAAAACATACCTTTAAAGCATTTAAATTTAATACAAAGATAACATATGAAGTATATAGAAATATAACAATATATCATATAACATGGAATGATGATAAAAGCTATGAAGATATGTTAGAATTAAAAAAAGAAATAGCCTTAGCCTTAGGAGTAACTACTAATGAATTTGAAATAGAAAAAGAAAAAGAAAACGAAGTAAAAATAAAAGTACAAAACATGAAGAAAAGTACCTTATCATTAAAAGAATTACTAGAAGAATCTAAAGATAAAGATAATAATAATATACCACTAGGCTTATCAGAAGAAGATAAAGTAATATATTTTAATATAGAAAAAGATAAACAGCTTTTATTTAATTATATAAAAGAGAAAAAAATATCTTTTGTATATTGTGCTGCATCAGTTGAATTTAGTAATATAATACTAAATATCTTAATGAATAAAGATAAAACTAAAATAATTATTTTAGATTCCCAAAGTATAAATTATAATACTTATGATAAATTATGTGAAGTAGTAAATAATGAACAAGAAATAATAAATAAAATAAAAGAAATAAGACATATCTTTGAAGAAAAAGTAAAAAATAATGATCAAAGTAGAATAATTTTATTTATTGATGAAATATATGGAATAATAAAAAATGATATAAGTGTAAAAGATGATATTAATTACTTATTAGAAGTTGGAGCCACTATGAATATTCATATTATAATGTCTACTGATAGTGTATTAGATGAAGATATAAATTATTTATTTGATAAAGACGATATATCTAAATTAAGTTTTTATCTAACTACAAGAAGAGAATATAATAAATTCTTAGATAATTATATAGATGAAAGTTTAGGTAGAGATGGTATATATGTAAGTACCAATAGTACATTAACTAGAATAAGTCTCCCTTTAATAGAGGATGATGAAATAACTAGAGTAGTGGATAATTTAGAAGTAAATATATAAGTAATAGTAGTAAGGAGTATTTATGAAGAAGAAAGAAAGGGTAAAAGATCCAGACAAAATAAAAAAGAGAGATAACATTTTTACCATTATATTAAGTATTTGTGATGTAGTAGCAGTAGTAGTATTATTTCTTTTATATGGACCATTTAATGGCTTTAGAGACTGGTTAGTAACTACCGCTATGAGTACTATGAATCATCAATACTTTGCTACTACTTTCTATAGTGATGAATATATAAACAAAGTATTAGCAAGACATAGTATTAAAGAACCAGATGGAAATACTGATATTAGTGAAATAATAGGTAAAGAAGAAAATTATATAGATGAATATGATAAAGAAATATTAGATAGAAATAAAAAAGATATTTATAAATTAATAGAAATAAATGAAAAAGGATTCTCTGGATATTTAGTAGCTATTTATGATCCATCTAAAATAAAAGTAACTTATAGTAAAAACTTAGGTTATTCTGGAGAATATTTAGTAGATATGGCTAAAAGAGAGAATGCCGTAGTAGCTATTAATGGTGGAGGCTTTCTTGATAAAGATGGACAAGGAACAGGAGGACAAGCAATTGGAGCCATTATTTCAAATGGAAAGATAATAAGTAACTACAGTCATAGTCAATATGGTGGTGGAATAATAGGCTTCACTAATGATAATAAATTATACTTAGGAAAAATAAGTGCTGAAGAAGCAATTAACATGGGTATAAGAGATGCTGTAGAATTTGGACCTTTCCTAATAGTAAATGGTAAGAGTGCTTTTATAAATGGTAATGGAGGTTATGGTATTCATCCAAGATCCGCTATTGCACAAAGAAAAGATGGTATCGTATTATTTCTAGTAATAGATGGAAGAAGTCTAAAAAGTAAAGGAGCAGATATGAATGACTTAGTAGATATCTTACTTAGATATCATGCTTATAATGCATCAAACTTAGATGGTGGTAATTCAAGTGCCCTAGTAATAGATAATAAAATAGTAAACCACCCAATTAACTGGGATAACTTAGAACAAACAAGACCAATACCATGTGGATTTATAGTTAAAGAGTAAATAAATACTCTTTTTTTAATAAAATACAAAAATGTAGTTGTAACGTTCAAAAAAAGATGATATAATCTAATTATGAACGAATAAGTTCTAGAAAGAAGAGGAAAATAAATGAAAAAGAAAATATTATTAATAGCAGTGTTATTTATGGTAACATTACTAACAGGGTGTGGAAGTAAAGAAAAAGTAGTAATTTATACTAGCATGGAAGAGGAAAGAAATCAAAAATTAACAGAAATGGTAAAAAAAGAATTTCCTGAATTAAATGTAGTTATTCAACACATGGCTACTGGTAATAGTGCCGCTAAAATAAAGAATGAAGGTACTAATGTAGAAGCAGATATTGTTATTGATTTAGAAACTGCTCATATGAAGGATATTCAAGAGAATTTTGCTGATTTATCAAAGTTTGATTCAAGTTTTTATATGGATGGTGTTAATACATCAAGTAATTATTTAACATGGGTTAAATATACTATGAATTTAATTATTGATAATAAATATTTTAAAGAGCATAATTTAAGTATACCAAAAACATATGAAGACTTATTAAAACCAGAATATAAAAATTTAATAGCAATGCCAGATCCAAAAACATCAGGAACAGGCTATGGTTTCTATTTGAATGTAGTAAATATAATGGGAGAAGATAAAGCAATAGAATACTTTAAAAAATTAAAAGGTAATTTAAGAGAGTATACAACATCAGGATCAGGACCTACTAATTTATTAAAACAAGGAGAAATAGCAATAGCTATGGGAATGACTGCACAAGGTGTTGAAGCTATAAATGCCGGCTACAATTTTAGTATTGTAGAGTTAGAAACTGGTTCACCATATAACACAACATCATGTGGTATTATAAAAGGGAGAGAAACAAACAAAAATGTTGAAAAAGTATTTAATTGGTTAATTAAAGATTTTGGTAAATATGATAAAGAAAACTATATGCCAGATAAAATATTAAAAGAACAAGAAAATAAAATGAAAAATTATCCAGAAAATTTAAAAGATGCTAATATGACTGGTATTGATAGTACTGAAACAAAAGAAAAACTAATTGAGAAATGGGGAGAAGTAAATGGTTAATCTTGAAATAAAAGATTTAACTAAAGTATATAATAAAAAGACGGTTTTAGATAATATAAGTTTTGAAGTAAAAAATGGGGAATTTTTATCAATATTGGGGCCTTCTGGATGCGGAAAAACAACACTATTAAAAATATTAATAGGAATAGAAAATCCAACTTCTGGAAGAATACTAAAAAAAGAAAAAGATATAACTAAACTTGATTCATCTAAAAGGGGAATGGGCATAGTTTTCCAAAACTATGCTCTGTTTCCTAATATGACCGTTTTAGATAATGTTATGTATGCGTTAAATTTAAAATTGAAAAATAAAGAAGAAGCAAAAAAAGAAGCATTAAAAATGATAAAAGTAGTAAATATGGAAGAACATATTAAAAAATATCCACACGAATTATCTGGTGGACAACAACAAAGAGTAGCAATAGCAAGAACTTTAGCATTAAATCCTGATATAATCTTATTTGATGAACCAATGAGTGCTCTTGATGCCGATAATAGATTAGGATTAAGAAAAGAATTAAAAGATATACAGAAAAAATTTAAAACTACTATGATATATATTACTCATGATCAAGAAGAAGCATTTTCTTTATCAGACAGAGTAATGGTGATGAATGATGGTAAAATAGAACAAATAGATGAACCAAATAAAATATTTAATCATCCAAAAAATGATTATGTGAGAAAGTTTGTAACAAATCATTTAATAGAAAAAGTATCATCAATTGAAAAATGTACAGGAATTGATTTATAATGAAAAAGAAAAGTAAAGTTAGTATTTTAGTTTTAATATTTCTTTTAATAACAGTCTTCTACCCATTAGTAGAAATGCTATTAAGAGTAGAATGGTCTGATTTCAGTAATTTAATTGCTTCAAGATCATTTAAAGAAGCTTTATCTAATTCATTATTTGTTACAAGTATATCTACTATTATATCAATATTGATAGCATATTTACTAGCTTATACATTAAATAGAACAAATATAAAACATAGAGCAGTATTAAAAGTGTTATTAACTATTCCTATGTTAATACCATCAATATCACATGGACTTGGATTAATTAATTTATTTGGAGCAAATGGAATAATATCTAAAATATTAGGATTTAATATTATAGGATGCCCTGGTATAATAATAGGCTCTATTTTATATTCATTTCCCGTAGCATTTTTAATGCTAGATGATGGATTTAATTATATCGATAATAATATGTATAATACAGCTAAAGTGCTAGGTTTGAACCAATGGCAAACATTTAAAAAAGTAACATTATGTTATTTAAAAAAACCATTATTATCGTCTATATTTGCTGTATTTACAATGATATTTACAGATTATGGTGTACCTCTAGCAGTAGGAGGAAAATTCTTAACATTACCAGTATTCTTATATAAAGAAGTAATAGGACTATTAGACTTTTCTAAAGGAACTATGATAGGGTTATTCCTATTAGTACCTGCTATTATATCATTCTTATTTGATAATTTTTCTAAAGATTATAGTAGTGGTGAATTTGAAGGAAAAGATTATAAAATAAGTAAAAGCAAAACAAGAGATATAATATTTACTACATTATTATATTTAATAATTATATTTGTTTTTATAGTAATAGGTTCGTTTGTTTATTATGCTTTCATAGATAATTTTATTATTAACAAAAGTTTTTCCTTAAAACATTTTGAATATGT
>ERZ772876.3554-NODE-3554-length-11225-cov-2.124620_pt1 | contig 11225 bp, 10 predicted proteins | sample MGYA00580584_ERZ772876 | MGnify/ENA primary metagenome ERZ772876 (study PRJEB29015, sample SAMEA2737728) | human gut metagenome | biome: human gut; feature: human-associated habitat; material: faeces | place: China | collected 2012 ...
AATTCGGAATAGATTACACCACCGCAAAAGATGACGCGGACGCGTTTTTGTCAAAGCTTGAAGGGGCGGATATTATTGAGCGGTAACAAAAGCAGGGAATTTTCAATAAACAAGCTCCGCACCGTTATGGACAGCGTAATAAATACCGGCGGTGAATTTAAAATGATTTCGCGCGGAACGAGTATGCTCCCTATGCTCCGCGACGGCGTTGACACCGTTGTGGTTGTAAAGGCAAATACGCCTCTTAAAATCGGCGACGTTCCGCTGTATATACGCGAAAACGGCGAATATGTTCTTCACAGAATTATAAAGGTGCGAAAAGACGGTTATGTTCTTCGCGGAGATAATCAAACCGTTTCGGAATATCCGATTTGCGAAAATCAAATCGCCGGGGTTCTTACGGCATACATAAAAGACGGCAAACGCATTGAATGTACCGATTTAAAATACCGCATTTATGCGTTTTACGTTGTGCATTTTATGTATTTCAGGCTTTTTTACAAAAAATCAATGCGTTTTGCACGACGTATTTTTGGAAAAATGAAACGCGTGATAAAACGCATTATTTTAGCCGAAAGAAAGTAATCCGAACGTTTTAAGCGTTCGGATTTTTTATTTAATCTTCTGATGTTATAACGAGCAAAAGTCCTTTTTCAAAGATAATTTCGGCGTCTGTATCGGTAAATTCATTGCTTATGCCGATTGAATCGCCCATTGTAAGCGTAAAATCGCAAAGCGGATATTTTAAGCCTTTAAGCGTCACTCCGCACACGTTTTCGGTGAGCGGAACGAGCGACAGCCTCCGTCCGTGTTCGGGCGGAATTTTTATGCTTTTATCGGTCAGAAAAACCTTGTTTTTTTCATTCAAAACCGTACCTTTCACGCCTTTTTCGAGCATATATTTTAAAAGCATTATGTTTGCAAGCGAATGGTCAATCCGTCCGCCCAGCGCGCCGATAAGCGTTATGTCGCGAAAACCTTTTTCAACGGCAAAATCTACCGCAATATGCGTATCGGGGGCATTTTTTTCAAACTTAAATTTTTTAATATCCTTACATTCGTCCAAAAATCCCGACTTTTCTATTTCGTCAAAATTGCACGAGTCAAAATCGCCCAGAAACATATCGGGTTTAATGTTCAACTTCTGCAAAAGATAAATTCCGCCGTCGGCGCAGATGATGTATTTTCCGCGCAGAATTTCACGGTAAAATTCTGAGTTTTCAAACTTTCCGCCCGACACTATAACAGCTTTGTCACTCATAAGATGCTCCTAAAATTTCTTTAAATTTTCAACCGCTTTTCTAACGTCATCCGCCTTAAACACGCTCGAACCCGCAACTATAACGTTCGCGCCCGCGTCAACAACCGATTTTATGTTGTCCTCACCGATACCGCCGTCAACCTCGATGTCAATATTTTTGTCCATCAGGCGGATTTTTTTAATTTTGTCAATGCTTTCGGGCATAAACTTCTGACCTCCGAACCCCGGCTCGACGCTCATTACAAGCGCCATATCAATATCGGGCAAAAACTTTTCCAAAACCTCCGCGTCCGTTTTAGGCTTAATGGAAATTCCGAGTTTTTTGCCTGCCGATTTAACCGCATTTTTTATGTATTCAAAATCCATATTGCACTCGTAATGCACGGTGATGATGTCCGCGCCCGATTTTAGGAAAACGTCAACGTATTTCTCGGGATTTTCAATCATAAGGTGCACGTCAAGCACAAGATTTGTGTGCTTTTTTATGCACTTTACAATGTCGGGTCCAAAGGTTATATTGGGTACAAAATGCCCGTCCATAACGTCAATGTGAACGTAATCCGCACCGCTTATCTTTTCAATTTCGTCTTTAAGACACGCAAAGTCGGCTGCAAGCACCGACGGTGAAAGTTTTATCATTGTTATCCCCTTTTTTACCTTCTTTTGTCTATTTATATTCGTTTTCTTTCTGCTTTAAATATTCGTAAAAAACACGGTAGCTCTCATACCTCGACGGCGGAATTTCGCCGTTTTCAAGCGCATTTTTAATACCGCAGTCGCGCTCGTTCAAGTGTCTGCAATCCGAAAATTTACACCCGTCGGCATAACTTAAAAATTCAGGATAATACCGCCATAACTCCTCCGACGGAAATTTAGGCAAATCAAGCATACTGAAACCCGGTGTATCGGCAAGATACGAACCGTCGGCGTATTCCAAAAGTTCAACGCACCGCGTTGTGTGCTTTCCGCGGCTTAATTTTTTGCTGATATTTCCTGTCTGCAAATCAAGCCCCGTAAGCTTCTTTAATATACTCGACTTTCCAACACCCGAAAAACCTGCAAAAGCCGTAACTTTCTTGTTTATCAACCCTTTCAGCTCGTCAATTCCGACGTTTGAAAGCGTGCTTGTAACAATGGTTTTTACGTCCGCGTTTTCATAGATTTTGCATATTTTCTCCGCGTCGGCGCTGTCGCACAAATCCGACTTGTTAATGCACAAAATTGCCTCAACACCGTTGTTTTTTGCGATAAGAAGCATTTTGTCGATAAACAAAAGGTCGGGATTAGGATTTTTGACCGCCGCAACAAGCACAAGAGTGTCGATATTCGATATGGGCGGACGGACGAAAAAGTTTTTGCGTTTGCCGATTTTTTTAACCGTTCCGCTTCCGTTTTCGTCTATGTCTATGTCAGCAAAATCCCCTACCGTAGGCACTTTCGCCTCATTCCGAAATTTTCCGCGCGCACGGCATTCTATAATGCCTATATCGGTTTTGACATAGTAAAATCCGCCTATTCCCTTTATAATTGTGCCGTTTTTCGTTAGCATATTTAAAAAAATCCTTTAATCAAAATTTACAGTTTTCGTCACCTGTTTTACGCCGTCGATATGCACTTCAAACGTTTTTGTGCCGGTACCCGTGAGCGTTGCCGAATATTCGGGCGTTTTTGACGGGTCAACCGTAACGGCGGACACAACTCTGCCTCCCGTAACGATTTTAATTTCAACAGGTTTTGAATAGCCCGATAAATCAATGGTGAGTGTTTTTGTCTTTGCCGCGGGAGTCTGCGTTGTCGGGTTCTGCGCTGTGCTCTCGTTTCCTTTGCTTACGGTAAGAGTTACCGACGTGCCTTTTTTCGCACCGCCGTTTATGCTCTGCGAAATGACCGTTCCGCTTGCTTTATCCGAAGTTTTCTCGTTTTTTTCAACCTTAAATCCTGCTTTTTCAAGTTCTGATTTTGCCTCGTCATAGGTTTTTCCAACAACCTGCGGAACCATAATTTCTTCTTCGTCCGCCTTTTTAACAGCGACGTAAAGTGTAACGCTGTCGCCTTTTTCAAGCTTTGTTTTCGCGCTCGGGCTTTGGCGGATAACCTCGCCCTCCGACGCTGACTCGCTCTTCTCTTCGGACTTTGTAACCTTAAGTCCGAGCTTTGTAAGCTCTTTTTCCGCACTGTCGAAATCTCTGCCCTTGTAATCGCTCAAAACTATTTCCGTCGGCTCTTTTCCGCTTATAACAACGCTGATTTTTTCAAGCGTTGCAACCGTCATATCCGCTTTGGGCGACTGTTCTATAATCGTGCCGTCCTCTTCTGTGCTTTCCTTATATTCAAGCACTTCGATAACCGCACCGTTGTCTTTTGCAACTTTTTCCGCTTTTTCAAGCGTCATCCCCATAACGCTGGGAACTTTTATGTTTCCGGAATTCTGCGAACCGAAAAACATAAATCCGAAAACAACAGTGAGCACGCCGACAATCAAAAGCGAAGTGAGCATTGCAAAAACCACCGCTTTTTTGTCGCCTTTTTCGCCGTTATTTCCTTTTTTTGAGGTGTTTGAGCCTTTTTTCCTTATGTTTTCGGGCATAACATCAAGCTCCTCTCTTTTAACTATCGGCGCAATTTTTCTTGTTGCGTCCGCATCGTCGTCAATCGGCGTGTTAACCACCGACGGCGCGTCAAGATTAGGATTTTTAAGTATTGCATAAAGGTCGTCGGATAAATCCTCCACCGACTGATAGCGGTAACGCGTTTCCTTTGCCATTGCCTTGAAGGTCACGCCCTCAACGCACTGCGGAACGTCGCTCACCTGCTCGCAAATCGACCTCGGCGCTTCTTCAATCTGCTTCATCGCCACCGCAACGGGTGTGTCGCCCGTGAACGGAACTTTTCCGACAAGCATTTCATACATAACAACGCCGAGCGAATAAATGTCGGATTTTTCATCAACATAACCGCCCCTTGCCTGCTCGGGCGAAAAATAGTGCACCGAGCCGAGAACGTCGTCCGACGCCGCAACGGTTGAAGTGGTTGTGGCACGTGCGATACCGAAATCGGTAACCTTAATCGCGCCCGTTGAAGTAACTATAATATTGTGCGGTTTTATGTCGCGGTGCACGATATGTTTTTTGTGCGCCGCCGCAAGACCGTGGCAAATTTCGATTGTGATGCTGACCGCCTCGCGCCACGGAATTCTTCCCTTTTTCTCAATATACTGTTTGAGCGTCACGCCCTCGACATATTCCATAACGATATAGTGAATACCGCCCTCTTTGCCGACGTCGTAAACCGACACAATATTCGGGTGCGTAAGACTTGCCGCCGCCTGTGCCTCAATGTTGAACCGCCTTACAAATTCCTCGTTATCCGTCAAATCTTCTCTTAAAACTTTTATAGCAACAATTCTGTTCAAAAGTCTGCATCGCGCCTTATAAACAACTGCCATACCGCCTTTGCCGATTTCCTCCAGAATTTCGTATCTTCCGCCAAGTATTTTGCCAACCATATTTTTACACCTCTTTATCCTAAATCAAAATTTAACCGCCGCAACGGTGATATTGTCAAGTCCGCCGCGCTCGTTTGCCTTGTCTACAAGCTTTTTAACCGCATCTTTAAGGTCAATTTCACTTGTAACAATGCTCTTTATCTCGTCTTTTCCCACCATATTTGAAAGTCCGTCGGTGCAAATAACAATCATATCTCCGCTTTTTGCCTTGAATTTGTAAAAATCGGTTTCCACATCAGCATTTGTGCCGACCGCACGCGTGATGAGGTTTCTGTTCGGGTGGTTTTCCGCCTCTTTTTCGCTTATTTCACCGAGGTCGATAAGCTCCTGCACAACCGAATGGTCTTTCGTCACCTGGTTGATTTTGTCCTGCGTAATGTGATACAGTCTGCTGTCGCCCACATTTGCAATATAGAGGTTTTCGTTCTCGACAATGCACAAAACCACCGTTGTGCCCATACCGAGAAGATGACTGTCCTCTTTTGCGGCGGCATAAACCGTTTTGTTGGCAAGCTCGATTGCGTTTTTCAAAAGATTTTTAATGTCGCCCTCGTTCTTCCATTCAAAGTTCTTGTCAAAACACGATTTTATGCAGTCGACCGTCATTTTGCTTGCAACCGCACCGCCTCTGTGACCGCCCATACCGTCGGCAACAATAATATACCCGATGTTTTTTGTAAACTCGGATACAAAATAACTGTCCTCATTTGCCAGTCTTTTTTTACCGATGTCCGAATATGCTGCGCTTATCATTTTCCATCACCTGCTTTTTACATCTTTATTTGTTTTTTGGTCCGCACGGCGGAGCTGTCCGCACGACGCGTTTATGTCGCTGCCGAGTTTTCTCCGAACCGTGGTTGTTATTCCGTTTTTCTCCAAAACTTTCGTAAATTTTTCTATCGCCGGACGTCCGCTTTTCTTAAATCCCGTTTCGTCAACCTCGTTTACGGGAATTAAGTTAACGTGGCAAAGCATACCTTTCAGCTTTTTTGCCAGAATCCTTGCAACGTTTTCCGAGTCGTTAACGCCGTTTATAAGCGTGTATTCAAAGCTTATTCTGCGCCTTGTTGCGTTAACATAATGTTTGCACGCGTCTATAAGTGTGTCAACGTCATATGCCCTATTTACCGGCATAATCTCGCTTCGCAGGTCGTTTGTCGGCGCGTGAAGCGAAATCGAAAGCGTTATCGGAATATCCGCTTTCTCTAATTCTACTATATTTTTTACAATTCCGCAAGTAGAAAGTGAAATATGTCTGTATCCTATGTTTAATCCCAAAGGGTCGTTTACGTTTTTTAAAAATTTTATAACGTTGTCAAAGTTGTCGAGCGGTTCGCCTATTCCCATCATAACTATGTTTGAAATGCGCTCGCCTATGTCTTTCTGTGCAAAAATAACCTCGTCTAAAATTTCGCCGGCAGATAAATTTCTTACAAGTCCGCCGATTGTGGACGCACAGAATTTGCACCCCATTCGGCACCCCACCTGCGACGATATGCAGATTGTTATGCCGTGCTTGTAATACATAATTACCGCCTCGACGGTGTTGCCGTCGCCGAGCTTAAAAAGATATTTTGTCGTTTTGTCGATTTTCGACACAAGCTTTCTCACAATAGTAAGCGTGCTGATATATGAAATTTTGCCAAGCTTTGCGCGCAGAGCTTTCGAGATGTCAGTCATTTCGTCAAAATCGGTCACGCCGAGCGACAGCCATTTAAAAATCTGCTTTGCACGGAATTTCTGCTCGCCGTTCGATATCAAAAAATCTTCAAGTTCGGGCAAAGTCAAATCCTTTAAGTTAATTTTTTCCATTTAATCAATCCTTATAAATTTTGCCGTAAAAAATCCGTCAGTACCGTAAATATGAGGATAAAACGTGATAAATCCGTCGTTTTCAATATCAAGGACAATTTTTTTAAGCGCAAAGTTTTTGTTTTGCAAAAGAAATTTTTTCACGTTTTCTTCGCCCTCGTCCTTTGTGAACGTGCAGAGCGAAAATACCAATGTACCGCCTTTTTTCACGTATTTTGCGCAGTTGTTTAAAATTTCAAGTCCCATATCCGCGAGATTTGAAATATCGTTTTGCGTAACCGAATATTTAATCTCGGGCTTTTTGTTCACAATTCCGAGTCCCGAACACGGCAGGTCGGCAAGAACAAAATCAAATTTGTCAAAATACGCCTTATTCTCCGCCGTAGCATCGCTTATGCACGGCTTAATTATGTCAATTCCGAGCCGTTTCGCGTTTTCCGAAATAAGCTTTATTTTATGCTCGTATATGTCGGACGAATAAATTTCGCCGTCGTTTTGCATAAGCTGTGCAATATACGTTGATTTTCCGCCCGGCGCGGCGCAAATGTCCAAAACGGACGCGCCTTTTTTCGGTGCAAGAATTTTACACGCAAGCATACTTGACAAATCCTGAACGTAAAACAAGCCGTCGGGAAAATATTTGCTTTTCAATAAAAATCCGAGCTTTGAAACCCTCACCGCGTCGGCGCAGAGCGTGCTTTTTTCATATTCTACACCCTCGCCGTCAAGAATTTTCAAAAATTCATCAACCGAAATTTTCAGGGTGTTCACGCGGATATAAATTTTCGGTCTTTCAAGGCTTTTTTCCATAATGTCTTTTGCAAAATCAAAACCGAAATCCGAAATAAATTTTTCGCAAAGTTCAAGCGGATAGGAATATTTAACGCTCAAAAATTCCGCATTATCCTTCGGATATTCAACTTCGGAATTTGCAATTTTTTTGAGCACCGCGTTGACAAACCCCCCGCTCCGTGCACCGCCGTAACGCTTTGCAAGCTTGACGCTTTCGTTAACCGCGGCGGAAACGGGGATTTTGTCCATATATTTAATCTGGTAAACGCCCATACGCAAAATAATCTTCACATACGGCGAAATTTTGTTTATCTTAATGCTTGACGCGTTCTTTATATAAAAATCAAGGTTGATTTTATATTTTACCGTACCGCGGCATATTTCGGTAGCAAGACGTTTGTCCGCGTCCGAAATTTCGGCGCTGTCAAGGCATTTTTTTAATTCAATGTTTATGTAGGCGCCCGATTTCTCGATGTTATAAAGCGCCTTTAATGCGGTTGAACGTGCGTTTTGCATTATTTTCTTCTCCTTGCCATAAGCACAAACCGCAAAAGCTGTGCCGCCGCAACAAGTGCAGAGGCAACGTATGTCATAGCCGCGGCGGATAAAACTTTTTTCGCACCGCCAAGCTCGTTTTGCGACAAAATGCCGTATTCGCCGAGTATCTTCAGCGCGCGTCCGCTCGCATTAAACTCAACCGGCAGTGTGATAAGCTGAAAAAGCACAACTGCCGAAAAAAGTATAATTCCGACATACACAAGGTTCAGCGAATTTAATATAAATCCCAAAAATATCAGCGGAACCGCCGCCTGCGACGAAAGGTTTACAACGGGGTAAACTGTGTTTCGCAAAGACAACGGCATATAGCTTTTTGCGTGCTGAATTGCGTGGCCCGCCTCGTGCGCCGCAACGCCGATTGACGCAACGCTCATACTGCCGTAAACCGAGTCTGACAGGCGTATAACTCTGTCTTTCGGGTCGTAATGGTCGGTTAGCGAGCCGGATATATGCTCTATTTTCACATTTGTAAGTCCGTTTGCGTCAAGTATTCTGCGCGCCGCGTCGTATGCCGTGACACCGCCGGCAGAATATACCTCCGAGTACCGCGAAAAGGTGGATTTCACCTTAATCTGCGCCCACAAAGCAATAATCATTGCAGGAAGAATAAAAACAAGATAGTAAATGTCCATAAAATTTTCACACTCCCAGGATTTTTCCTTTTTCTATGGTATTTCCTTTAAGATAATCAGCAACCGTCATTTCCCTTTTGCCCTCGGTCTGGATTTTCAGAACCTCCAAAAGGAAGTCCGCACACGAAACGAAAAACGAATTTCTCTCAACGCGCATAATTTCGCCGAAAACTCCGCCGGATTTTTCGTCCGTCGGCTTTGATACGCATATTTTCATCATTTTGCCGTCGTAAACCGTCTGCGCTTTGGGATACGGATACAGTCCGCGCGTTAAGTTAAACACATCGCGCACCGACTTTGAAAAGTCGATTTTAGCGGTTTGCTTGTCAATCATATGCGCATAGCACGTTTTTGAATCGTCCTGTTTTTCGCGCTTTGCAGTGCCGTTTTCCAGCATTTTGAGCGCTTTTAAAAGCACGTTTTTGCCAACCTCGGCAAGCTTGTCGTGAAGCGTTTCAAAATTGTCGCCATCGGTAATTTCAACCTCGTCCGATATAAGCATATCGCCCGTGTCAAGCCCTTTTTCCATATACATAATTGTAACGCCTGTCTTTTTTTCGCCGTCGATAATGCACCTTTGAATGGGTGCGGCACCGCGGTATTTCGGCAAAAGTGACGCGTGCACGTTGATACAGCCGTATTTCGGATAGTTTAAAACGTATTCGGGAAGAATTTTTCCGTATGCCGCAACCACGATAATATCGGGATTCTGCAAATTTAAAATTTCTTCAAAATTCTCTTTTTTAAGGTTTTCGGGCTGAAAAATCTCGATTTCGTGCGCCTTTGCGTATTCATACACCGGCGTGTGCGACATTTTGTGTCCTCTGCCCTTTTTCTTATCGGGCTGTGTGACAACCGATGCCACGTCATAACCGCCGGACACAAGCGCGTCAAGCGACGCGGCGGCAAAATCGGGTGTTCCCATAAACATTATTTTCAATAAAATCAGTCCTTTTTATTCATCATCTTCGTCTGCAAGGTCCTCGGGCTCGATAAATCTTGTCGCTTTGTCAACAAAAATTATACCGTCAAGATGGTCAAGTTCGTGGCAAAGCGCGGTTGCCAAAAGTTCCTCGCCCGTGATTTCAAATTCTTCTCCTTTGCGGTTTAACGCGCGTACGACAACCTTTGCCGGGCGCTCTACCTCGCCCCAGCGGTCGGGAACGCTCAAACAACCCTCAACCGACGTTTTTTTACCGCTCACGCTCACAAATTCGGGGTTTATAAGTTCAATCACGCCGTTTCCGACATCGATTATAACAACCCTTTTCAAAACACCCACCTGCGGTGCGGCAAGACCTACGCCGTTCGCCTCTTTTAGAGTGTCTGCCATATCGTCCAAAAGCGTGATAATTCTGTCGTCTATTTCCTCAACTTTTCGGCTTTTTTTGCGCAAAAGCTCATCGCCGAGTTTTCTTATATTTCTGATTGCCATATTTCATTACCCTTTCCTTTTAATACATATTAACAGGGTTTACGTCCACAATAATGCTTACATTGTCCTTGTAAAAATTTTTAAGCAGTGTATGTATGCGTTCGTAAATTTCCCGATTATAATTCATTTTCATAATAAATCTGGAACGGAATTTATTGTTAATTCTGTGCATCGGCGCGCTTTGAACGCCGAAAACATCAGCTTTGATATTTTTCTCTTTTATTTCGTCAAGAAGCGCATTTCTAAAGTTTAAAAGCGCGTCAAACGCCGTTTTTTCACTGTCCGACGACGCGGTGAAATTTATCATTTCGCAAAACGGCGGATAGAGCATCTGTCTGCGGAGCGCGATTTCGTTTTTATAAAAGCTTACGTAATCCTGGTTGGACGCATAAGAAAAAATTTCGTTTTCGGGATAATATGTCTGCACCACCGCTCTGCCATCTTTTTCGCCCCTGCCGGCTCTGCCCACAACCTGTGTGAGAAGTGAAAACGTTTTTTCACCGGCGCGGAAATCGTCCTGATAAAGACTTAAATCAGCGGCAATAACGCCGACAAGCGTAACATTTTCAAAATCCAGACCTTTTGTTATCATCTGCGTGCCGACGAGAATATCTGTTTTTTCGTCACGGAATTTATTTAAAATTTTCTCGTGCGAAAACCGTTTCGACGTCGTGTCCGCGTCCATACGGAGATATGTTGCCGACGGGAAAAGCTTTGCAATTTCGTCTGTCACCTTTTGCGTGCCGATCCCGAAAAACCTTATCTGCTCACTTTGACAGTTCGGGCAAACGTCAAGCTTTTCGGTTTTGTAGTCGCAGTAGTGGCACACCATAAAACCGCCGTTTTTGTGATAAGTAAGCGAAATATCGCAGTTCGGGCATTTTGGAACATATCCGCATTTTCTGCACGACACAAAGGACGAATATCCTCTTTTATTCAAAAATAAAATTGTTTGCTGTTTGCTTTTTAAATTATTCGCGATTTCGGTTTTGAGCCGTTCCGAAAATATTGAAAAATTGCCGTTTTCAAGTTCTTTCCGCATATCAATGGTTGTAACTTTTGGCAAATCGCGGTTGTTAACTCTGTTTTTAAGTTCAATGAGCGTGTATTTTCCGTTTTCCGCGCGCCAGTAACTTTCAAAAGACGGCGTTGCGGACGCTAAAATCAGCACCGCACCCTCGCTTTTTGCGCGGAAGCGTGCAACCTCGGTTGTGTGGTAGCGCGGACTGC
>ERZ772876.3556-NODE-3556-length-11221-cov-2.970446_pt1 | contig 11221 bp, 10 predicted proteins | sample MGYA00580584_ERZ772876 | MGnify/ENA primary metagenome ERZ772876 (study PRJEB29015, sample SAMEA2737728) | human gut metagenome | biome: human gut; feature: human-associated habitat; material: faeces | place: China | collected 2012 ...
GCAGAGTTGATGCAGCATTGCAGTATGTTAAAAGAATATGCACAGTATGTTGCCAAAGTACGTCACTATGCGGCATACATGCAATTGAACCAGGCAGTGGAACGTGCTGTAAACGAATGTATCCGGGAAGGAATCCTGACAGAATTCCTTATCCGAAACCGGAGTGAGGTTATTAATATGAGCATTTTTGAGTATGATAAAGAATTGGAAGAGAAGAAGTTGAGAAAGGCAGAGTTTGAGGCTGGTCGTGAGATTGGACATGAAGCTGGACTGGCAGAAGGCAAAAATCAGGCAGCTTTTGAAACAGCAAAGCGTATGCTTGCTTTAAAGGAATTCACATCTGAAAAGATTGCAGCTATTTCAGGACTTTCGTTAGATGAAGTGAAAAAGCTGCAGGAGTAGACGGTCAGAAAAAGTAAAGTAGATGAATGAATTTACAGATATGATATCAATGACAGGAGAAAACAAATGAAATACTATACTGAAAATGAATTACAAAACTTCAGATTTGAGGGCGCATACATTGCAGAAACCTGCGCAGTCAATGGGATCTTTGAAATGATATTGGACAATGTGACGATTTTACCACAAAATTCGTGCAATCGTGATATCCGCGAAATGCGTGCAAATGAACTGAAACTGAAAATCCGTGAGCCGGAGATTACGGCATTTGTCGAGGAAGGCTATAAAGTTTATGACGCAGACGGTAATCTGAAAGAAAAGAAAGAGGATATACTGATTGCGGCAGAAGATCAGGCAGCAAAATTAAAGGAACTGGAAGGATGTGAAATCTATTCCATTGAGCAGGAGAAAGGTGTCTATACGGTATCCATTGATACGGAAGACCATACTTTCATGATTAAAGTAAGCGGAAGCGCAGATGCCGAAGAGTGGGACCGGTTTCTGAGTAAAGATTAAAGGAGCGGGGATTACGATGGAAACAAATGAAAAAAGCCGTGTGCTGGATATGACAAGGGGAAATCCGTTCCGGCTTGTATTAAAATTTGCGCTGCCACTGTTTTTTGGAAATCTGCTACAGCAGTTTTATAATCTGGCGGATACTGCAATTGCCGGACATGTTCTGGGAGATCACGCACTCGCACAGATTGGAGCAGTTTCGGCGCTATATGGACTTATCACGAATTTTGCATTTGGAATGAACAATGGACTGGCGTTGTCTTTAAGCCGCAGCTTTGGAGCAGGGGATGAGCAAAAAATGAAGCATGTCTCCTGCTGGATGGTAACAATTTCCATGTCGGTATCCATTGTATTAATGTCCATTTTTCTGTTGTGTAAAGAACCGCTGCTGATCCTTTTGCAGGTTCCGGAAGAGACGATGGCAGGTGCGATGGAATATCTTACGATCATACTGATCGGAATACCATTTACGATGGCGTATAATATGGAAGCAGCTATGCTTCAGGCGGTTGGAAACAGTATGACACCCCTTTTGTTTTTGCTGTTCAGCAGCGTTTTGAATATTTCATTGGATTATGCGTTTATGGCACCACTGGCGATGGGAATCGGAGGTGCAGCGTTTGCAACGGTTTTATCACAGGGGGTAAGTGCATTTCTTGCATTCATACTTATCTGGCGCAATTATCCACTGCTTCATTTTAAAGGAAAAGATTATCAGGTGGAGAAAAAATTTGTGCTTGAAATGGTTGTCGCGGGGTTTAGCATGGCTTTGATGAGTGCAATTTATAATATTGGAAGTGTTATTTTACAGGGTAGTATTAACGCACTCGGAAACCTGTATATTACGGCGCAGGTAGGCGCAAGAAGGCTGGCGGAACTTTTCCATACGCCGGGACTTGCGCTTGGAACGAGTGTTGCAACTTATACAAGCCAGAACATGGGTGGCGGAAATCGAAACAGAATCAAAAAAGGAGTATGGTCAGCATTCTTTCTTTTTGCGGTCTGGTGGATTTTTTCCATGGTTTTTGTGACTTTCTTCGTGGAAGATGCCGTCAGACTGGTAACAGGAAGCAGTAATGCGGATGTTATTTATAATACTGCATTATATCTCAGGATCAGTTTCCCGTTGATTCCTACGATGGCAGTGATCCTGAGATATAATGCAGGGAATGAATCATTTGATGATGCCGCTTGTGTGCAGCAGTCTGGAATTGATAGGAAAGGTGATTTTTGCTATCTGGGTCGTGCCGGCATATGGGTATTTTGCAGTGTGCCTTTGCGAACCGGTCACATGGGTGGTCTGCTGTATTTTTGTTTTGATCTGCGCATTTTTGTGCAGGAAGGAATTGAGATAGAAGCTTAACGAGAAAACGTTTCAATAACAGTGTTGACACGTTTTCTTTTTTTGTGTAATATATGCCTATAAGTTAGATATAACTAACCGAAAAGCAAAGGAGAGCAAAGTGAGTCAGGAAGTATATGAGATGATCACAAGATTAGACAGAGAAAGAATTGAGACACATCTGGTCGTACAGTGTGCACCGATGATCTCCGGCATGAAGGTTTCTAATTTGCTGAATGTGGAGAAAAAACTTGCACCACAGATGAAACAGGTGTTGGAACGTTCCGGTATTTCCTATTATCTGCTGTTGGAAAGCGAAGATAAAGCAACCTTTTTAGTGTACCGCGAGGATGGGTTGAAAGCGTACCTGATGCAGGATAGAGTCTGTCAGTCGATGAAGAGTTTTGGATACGAAAGCCTGGATTTAAGCGATGTTTTAAGCCGTTTTCAGAAACGCTATGCAGACTGTATGGAGCAGATTGCAGAATTTCCACATGAGATGGGATTATTGCTCGGTTATCCTGTGGAAGATGTGGAGGGATTCATTGAGAACAAAGGTCACAATTATCTGTATGCCGGTTACTGGAAAGTGTACGGACATGTAGAGGAGAAGAAGGCTTTGTTTAACAGATATGAAGAGGCAAGAAAAGTTTTGATACAGCTGCTTGCAAGTGGACGCAGTGTGAGCGAGATGGCTTCCTGTTATGCTTAATTTTTATTTATAGGTTAGCATATACTAACTTCATAAACTGATAAAGAATAGAAAATGCAGGAATGTGAAAAAATAAAAACATAAAACTGCAGGTAGTATGGAGGAAAGAATCATGGATAAAGTAACAATCGTATTCTGGTCACAGTCAGGAAACACAGAGAGTATGGCAAATGCAGTTGCAGAGGGTGTAACGGCAGCAGGAAAAGAAGCAGTGGTGGTTGATGTCGCAAGTGCATCTTTAGATGATTTAAAAGCTGCAAAAGGTTTCGCAATGGGCTGTCCTGCAATGGGAGCAGAAGTACTCGAAGAAGGCGAGATGGAGCCATTTGTATGTGATGTGGAAGGATTTGCCGCAGGTAAGACAATCGCTTTGTTTGGCTCTTATGGATGGGGCGACGGACAGTGGATGCGCGACTGGGCAGACCGCATGACAGCAGCCGGAGCAACCGTTATGAACGGAGAGGGCGTGATCTGCCAGGAAGCACCGGACGATGCAGCCTTAGATGCATGCAAAGACCTCGGAAAACAGCTCGCAGCATTATAATAAGGTAAGCGTTATAACGAAAGGATAATTTATGAGCGTAGTCATTATTGGAGGACATGACCGTATGGTGTGTCAGTATAAAAAGATTTGTAAGGAGCATAAATGTAAGGCAAAAGTATTTACCCAGATGCCGGCAAAGTTAAGCAGCCAGATTGGGTCACCGGATCTGATTATCCTGTTTACCAATACAGTTTCCCACAAGATGGTAAAATGTGCGGTAGCGGAGGCGGAGCGCAGCAAAGCCGAAGTGGTAAGAAGTCATTCCAGCAGTGGCAATGCCTTAAATGAAATCTTAGAAAAAGTTTGTTAATGGAAAGAAAAAATTTACATCAGGTGCAATAGCGGAACGTGCGGTCTGTCAGGATTCTTGCAAAAATCAGACCAAGCGGAAGCGCAATGATGATCATGATCGCAGCAGCAAACCAGGAGACAGCTTCTGTCAGTGACATGATCCCGAAATTATAAATTGCACGGTAAAGGTAAAGTCCTGGAACCATAATAACAATGGATGGAACGGTTAGTGAAATACGTGGATAACCGTTCCATTTTTTTATGATGGAAGCCAGAAGTCCGGCGGTTAATGCGCCTATAAAAGCGGCGACAGCGGCAGGTGTAGCCGTAAAGTTGACCAGTTCCAGACGCAATGTATTTGCGATGGCACCGATAAAGGCAGCCGTGGCTGCCATCGGGATCGAACTGTTGAACATAATAGAGAATCCGAATACACCGCAAAAACTTGTAATCAACCGCAGTAACAGATGAAGGACAGGATCGATGGATAAGGAGGAAAAATCCTGTGGCTGCAATTTTAAGAGCAATGCCATGATCCATGCAAACATGGTAGCGACCAGCACGATGATCACGGAATAAGTGAGGCGTTCCAGTCCGGATCTCAAATCAAGCTTGGCAAGGTCGATTCCACTTGTGATGAATGGAAATCCTGGTATGATAAACAGCATGGAACAGATATATCCTGCCTCGTGGAAGGACGGAATATGGAATAACATTTCTGCCAGATGCAGACATACGGTATAAGTCAGACAGGCGGCAGAGATTGATACTGCAATATTTAAAAATAACGTATAATGGTGTTTGATCAGTTTGGTGCGGATCACATTTCCAATACCGGCTGCGATAAAAGCGAGAACCATTTCAATCGGACCACCACCCAGCAGGAACGTGAAAGCACAACATGCGAGTGCAGCGGCGAGACCAAGTTTGGCAGGGGAGTAGAGTGTGTGAATAGACTCGATTTCATCCAGACGTCTGTGAATCTCTTCACCTGTCAGATGGGCTTCCTGTTTTGGAAAATTGTCAACAAACTGTTCCATACGGTAAAGCTTTGAGGTATTGACACCTGTATTGGCAATGCTTAAGGATTGTGAGACACATTCTTTTCCGTCAAAACAGTTAAATTCGATGGACATAAGTCCGACATCCACGGTGCAGGTGACACCCAATTCCTTTGCAAGACGGTTCATGGAAGTGCGGACACGCCATGCTCCGGTTCCACAGGAGAGCATGATCAATCCGACTCTTCCGATAACAGAAGCCTTCTCAATCAGCCCTGCTTTATTGATCAGAACATTGCTGTCGTTTTCCGTGTAATCGTGCCAGGGGATTTCCATATGATTTTTTTCCATGATATCCATATAATTATTCTTCTGCATAAATGATCGCCTCTGCTTTTTTTACATGTCGTTCCAGATTCTTCAAAAACAGCGAATCCGGTAGAAAAATACCAATCTCATCATAGCGGGTGTTTTCCTCTACCAGAGAATCCTGCCCATAGAAAATATACGCCATAGGAAGACTTTTCTCCAGTTTGATCATAAGATCCCAGACAGCAGAATAAGCTTCTGCCTCTGTCTCTTTCAGCTTGACAGTGTCGGGCAGCTCGCGGATGATCAGTACACCGGTATTTTTTTCCAGAATCTGCTGTTCCATATCCATTTTTTCAGAAGCATAGGCATGGCGGTAACGGTAGGCCTGTGCAAAATAAATATTTTTCTTATTGTCAAGATCACAGTAGACATCATAAAAATGCTGGTAATCTTTTTCATGTACGGTTGTTTTATATCCGGGCAGTAAATTGCCCGATTCGTCAATCATGATAATCGGATTCGTTCTGCCGTCTGCGTTAAAACGGTACGGAATCAGAAATGAATTCCGGAGCAGATCGAATAATGTATTTTGACAGATTGCCATAAGAAAAGCTGACAGATCTCTGTTGTGATAAGCATTAAAAAGTGCCTGGGAAAATTCAGCGGGAGATAATGGAAAATTGTTATCCTCATTGCAAAACAGGGAATTGCAGAAAGTCCCCTGGAGTTTTTCACATGCCCATGGATCATTTAATATTTTGTTGAATAAAACATCTGCTTTTTCTTCGCGTGGAAAAATTGTTTTTTCTGCCATAAATGAATCGCTTCCTTTTCTTTTTTCGCTAAAATTATACTATTGAAATAGAAATATGTGAAAGCTATAATTGATATAGCAGAAATAATAATTTGATATGATTGAGGGCGAGCTATGGATGTGAATTTTGAGTATTATAAAATTTTTTATTACGTTGCGAAATACAATAATTTTACGAGGGCTGCAAGGGTGTTGGGAAACAGCCAGCCGAATGTGACAAGGGCAATGAACTGTCTGGAACAGCAGCTTCATTGTACGCTTCTGGTGCGGACGAACCGTGGAGTTTTTCTGACTACGGAAGGGGAAAAGCTGTATGCACATGTAGCAGCGGCCATGGAACAGCTTTTTACGGCAGAGGAGGAACTGGCAGAATGTGTGGGACTGTCCCATGGGAGTATTGCAATCGGAGCCAGTGAGACCGCGTTAAATTTGTTTCTTCTGGATAAGTTAAAAGAGTTTCACAATACATACCCGGGAATCCGGCTGAAGATCTACAATCATTCCACACCGCAGGCGGTGGAAGCAGTGAGAAGGGGAACGGTTGATTTTGCAGTCGTTTCCACACCTGTAAAAGCGGATGCACCGCTCCACATGACAATGCTTCATCCATATCAGGAAATACTGATCGGTGGAACAGAGTTCGGGCATCTGGCAGGAAAGCAAACAACATTTGAGGAGATTATGCAATATCCGCTCATCTGTCTTGGAAAGGAGACGGTGACCTTTCAGTTTTACAGGCAGTTATTTGCTTCTTATGGTCTGGACTTTGAGCCGGATACAGAGACTGCAACGGCGGATCAGATCCTTCCACTGGTAAGAAGCGGACTGGGGCTGGCTTTTATACCAAAACCGATGGCAAAGGATGCGATTGACAGGGGAGAGGTGTCAGAGATACGCCTGTGTGAGAAGATACCGTCCCGGAATATCTGTCTGATCTATGACAGCAGGCACCCATTTAAGGAGGCTGCCACACAATTGAAAAAGATGATTGCTGCGAATAGTTTTGCCAGTGTTGAATAGGTTTTTGGAAAACGATTGATATTTTTAAAAGCATATGTTATAGTTCAAACGAACTTGATAATGAAACAAACAGGTGTCAGATAGGCAGGGTGACCTCACTCTGCCGGATCTGGTGAAAAGGGAAACAGGTGCGAATCCTGTGCGAACTCGTCACTGTATTTAGGGAGTGCATGCCAAAAACTCACTGGGCAGCCGGGAAGAGGGCAATGCATGATGATCTGTAAGTCAGGAGACCTGCCTGATTGTTGTACGGGAAACAAAAATGTTTCCACGCCACGAGTAACTGGCTGTACGGATGAGAAAATTTGACCTGTTTTTAGATCATTTTTGTAAGATAGGACAGGAAAAATTTTATATTGTGATTTGAGTGCAGCGTTTCTTTTGTGAAAAAGAGACGCTTTTTTCATATTCAGGCAGAAGGACTCCATAGAACATCATCTGGAACAGACCGTCGAACAGGAAAGAGAGAAAAACAGAATGCAAAGCAACGGAAACGGAACCGAAGTATGGGAAAAAGGAATACAGGTTGATCTCCCGGATGGGGAATATGAGATTGAAGTGCAGCTGACAGGGGGAAGCGGCAGGGCGTCTGTCACATCACCGGCAATTTTGCAGGTGCAGGATGAGAAAGCTGTCATTGAGATTGAGTGGAGCAGTCCAAATTATGATTATATGACGCTGGACGGAGAGACTTATCTTCCGGTCAATACAGAGGGTAATTCGGTTTTTGAACTGCCTGTGACGGCGTTTGACAAAGAAGTGCCGGTAACGGCAGATACGACAGCCATGAGCGTGCCGCATGAGATTGAATATACGATTCTGCTCGACAGTGCTTCCATTGCAAACGCCGGGAAAAAACCGATGGAAGTGATCACAGTTGTCTACGTTGCAGCCGTGATCGCAGTAAGTATCACAGCGTGGCAGATACATCGGAAGAGAAAAGGAAAAAAAGAATGAAGCAGATAAAAAAAATCGGTCTGTGGTGTATATTGCTTTTTGCCTGCATCCAGATATTGGGCTGTGGAGACGACCAGACCTCCTGGAAGAGTGGGGATCATGAGATCAGCAGTGAACTGAATTATGAAAAGAGCATGGATTTAGATTATGCCACAGAGTTTGCAGTGGATTATTATGAGAACGGTTTTACACTGATTTCCATATCGGATGGAAGCAGATTTTTGCTGAATACCGAAGGGGAACAGGTACCGGAGGATTTAGAGAAGGGGATCACAGTCTTAAATGACCCGGTGTCCGATATTTATCTGGTTGCCTCTGCGGCTATGGATATGTTTTGCAGTATCGGTGCACTGGATCACATCTGCCTGTCCGGACTGCCGGAGGAAAAATGGGAGATCCCGGAGGCAAAGGCGGCAATGGAGAGCGGACAGATCGTATATGCCGGAAAGTATAATGCACCTGATTATGAACTGATCTGTTCGAAAGAGTGCAGGCTTGCCATTGAGTCAACGATGATCGGACATTCACCGGAGGTAAAGGAGAATCTGGAATCGTTTGGCATTCCGGTTTTAGTCGACCATTCCAGTTATGAATCCAATCCGCTCGGCAGGACCGAGTGGGTAAAGCTTTATGGAGTGCTGACCGGGAAAGAAGATGCGGCTGTGAAGGCATTTGAGGAACAGAAACAGTATGTGAAAGAGCTTTCTGATGTGAAAGCTACCGGAAAGACGGTTGCATTTTTCTATGTTACAACAGCGGGAACGGTCAGTGTGCGGAAGAGCAATGACTATGTTCCGAAAATGATCGACATTGCCGGTGGGGAGTATGTGTTCCAGAATTTAAAGGGCGAGGATAACGCAGCTTCCAGTGTCAATATGCAGATGGAAGAATTCTATGCGCAGGCGAAAGACGCAGATTATCTCGTCTATAACAGCACGATTGACGGCAATCTTGCTTCCGTTGATGATCTGCTGGCGAAAAACAGTCTTTTTGCAGATTTTAAAGCAGTCCAGGATGGAAATGTATGGTGTATCGGGAAAAACCTTTATCAGGATACCATGGATACCGGAAGCATTATCCATGATTTTCATGAGATGCTGACCTCGGAGGATACGGATGAACTTACCTACATGTATAAGCTCAAATAGAAAAATAAGATATACGGTCTGTTTTGTCATTCTGATCACATTATCAATACTCTTTTTTATCATCAGTGTATGTGCCGGAAGTGTGCAGATTCCGCTCTCAGATATCTGGAGACAGTTCAGAGGGGAACAGGATGAACTTTATGCAGCCATTCTCTTTCAGATCCGTATCCCCAGAACATTTGCGGCAATCCTGCTCGGCGGTGCGCTGGCGTTGTCTGGGTATCTGCTGCAGACTTTTTTTCATAATCCGATCGCGGGACCGTTTGTCCTTGGTATTTCTTCCGGGGCAAAATTATTTGTGGCGGTCGTGATGATCGTGTTCTTAAGATATTCCAGAACATTATCTTCTGTGGATCTGATCGTGGCGGCGTTCGCAGGATCTATGCTGTCAATGTTTTGTGTGCTTCTGATGTCACCGAGAGTTCAGAATATGTCATTTTTAGTGCTGATCGGAGTGATGATCGGCTATATCTGTTCGGCAGTCACAGATTTTCTTGTGACATTTGCAGAGGATTCTGACATTGTGAATCTTCATAACTGGTCGATGGGAAGCTTTTCCGGCATCACATGGGAGAATGTGAAAACGATCGTGTTTGTTGTAGCCGTTACCGGCATTTTGACATTCTTTTTGTCAAAACCGATGGAAGCGTACCAGTTAGGAGAGATTTACGCAAAAAATATGGGTGTCAATATCAAAATGTTCCGCGTACTGCTCGTGATCTTATCGAGCATCTTATCCGCAGTGGTAACAGCGTTTGCAGGACCTGTGTCGTTTGTCGGGATCGCGGTGCCGCAGATGGTAAAGCGGTTATTCCGGACGGCAAAACCGATCATCATGATACCGGCATGTTTTTTAGGTGGGGCAGTATTCTGCATGTTCTGTGATCTTCTGGCGCGGATGGTGTTTGCGCCGACGGAGATGAGTATCAGTACCGTGACGGCGATTTTTGGTGCACCGGTGATGATTGCAGTCATGTTAAAACAGAGACAGGAACGCTATTAAAGAAGCAGATGAGGAGCGGAATGGAAGAACGGGAACTTTTGCACACGGACGGACTGTCCGTTGGATATCACGGAAAAGAACTGATAAAAGAGATAGGGATTTCTCTGAAAATGGGAGAGATCGTGACACTGATTGGCCCGAATGGGGCAGGAAAATCCACGATTTTAAAGACTATTGCAAAGCAGCTGCAGGAGATTCGCGGCAGTGTTTATGTGGAAAACACCAGTCTGTGTGAACTGCCGGAAAAAGAACTGGCGAAGAAAATGTCCATTGTTTTCACAGAGCGCATCACACCGGAGCTGATGACAGTGGCAGACGTTGTGGCGATGGGGAGATATCCGTATACCGGAGGACTTGGCATCCTGACACCAAAAGATGAGGCGGTGGTGGCGCAGTGCATGGAACAGATCCGCATTTCACCATTAAAAGAACGCAATTTTATGAGCCTGAGTGATGGGCAGAAACAGCGTGTACTGCTTGCAAAAGCGCTGTGTCAGGAGCCGGAGATTCTGATCCTGGATGAGCCGACATCTTATCTGGATGTAAAGTACAAACTCGAATTTTTATCCATGCTACAGGAGATGACGCGGAAGAAAAAAATCGGTGTTCTCATGTCGCTGCATGAACTTGACCTTGCAGAGCGTGTGTCGGACAAAATTGTATGCGTCAAAGGGGAAAACATTGAGCATTATGGCACGCCGGAGGAAGTCTTTGCCGATGGATTTGTCGATCAGCTTTATGAGATCACGGACGGAACGTTTCAGGAGAAAAGCGGTTGCGTGGAACTGAAAAAGTGCGGGGGCATACCGGAGGTATTTGTGATCGCCGGAAATGGTACGGGAAGTTTTCTGTTCCGGCAGCTTCAGAGAAACGGGATTCCATTTGCAGTGGGGATCTTAGGAAAAAATGATATTGATTATCCGGCGGCAGAAGCACTTGCGGTGCAGGTGATCGCTGCGGAGGCGTATCAGGACTTTGAGAGGCAGCATTATGAGGCGGCAAAACAGGTAATGTGCGCATGCAGAAAGGTGATCTGCTGCCAGACGGTATTTGGATCACAGAACAGGCTGAACAGACAGCTTTTGCAGGAGGCAGAAGACTGTGGAATGGAGATAGAATTATGGCAAAAGTGATCATGGTGCAGGGCACGATGTCAAAC
>ERZ772876.3558-NODE-3558-length-11208-cov-2.270869_pt1 | contig 11208 bp, 9 predicted proteins | sample MGYA00580584_ERZ772876 | MGnify/ENA primary metagenome ERZ772876 (study PRJEB29015, sample SAMEA2737728) | human gut metagenome | biome: human gut; feature: human-associated habitat; material: faeces | place: China | collected 2012 ...
TCCGGCAGTCGTGGCCCGATTGGGAAATCGTGTTCTGGGACAATTGTTCCACGGACGACAGCGCCGCCATCGCGCAGAGCTACGGGGAGAAGGTGCGGTATTTCCTCGCCGAGAAGACGGTCCCGCTCGGGGCCGCGCGCAACCTTGCCATTGCCAAGGCTGAAGGTTCTTTGCTGGCGTTTCTGGACTGTGATGACGAATGGCTTTCCACCAAGCTGGAAAAGCAGGTGATGCTGTTCAATGCCAATCCGAGGCTCGGCTTGGTGAGCACGGATACCGAGATGTTCAGCGAGAAGGGCACGCTTTCGCGGATGTTCGAGTCGACGCATCCGGCGCGGGGCATGGTGTTCCGCGAACTCATGACCCGGCAGTGGATTTCCATGTCCTCGGCCATGATCCGCAAATCGGCGCTGGACAGCCTGGGCGAGTGGTTCGACGAATCCCTGAACGTATGCGAAGAGGCGGATGTGTTTTATCGCATCGCCAAAACATGGGAACTGGACCATGTGGACGAGCCGCTGACCCGTTGGCGCGTCCACGGCGTGAACACGACGTTCCGCAAATTCGGCCAGTTCGCCGATGAGACGCTCCGTATCCTCGACAAGCACCGGAAGCTGTACCCCGGCTATGACCGGGACTATCCCGATCTGGTCGGGATCCTGACCCGCCGGGCCGCGTTCCAGAAGGCCGTGACCCTGTGGCGCGAAGGCAACGGGGCGGAGGCCCGCAGGCTGGTGGCTCCTTATGTGGCCTCGCCCAAGCTCCGCCTGTTCTGGTTGGCATCGTGGCTGCCCGGAAGCCTCTTTGATCCGCTTTCGCAGCTGTATTTCAAGCTCCCCGGCTTCCTGCGCAAATAAGAAGCGCATAAAGACAGTCGGTTGCACTTTTTCCCGCTTTGATTGTATGTCTTTCTCTTTAAGAAAAACGCCGGAATGGATTCTTGTTGAGCAGCCTCCTCGCCCTGCTTGAGCCGGGAAGGAGATGCGTTTGGGGAGGATGAAGAAATCCTTCTTCAAGAAGGTTCCTTCCTCCTCGTCACATCCCACCTCTACCGATATTCCTTATGACACGAACATATGCTTTCACAGTTGACGGCGGTCGGGTGCGGCTTGACCGGTTTCTCGGAGAGGCCCTGCGGGAACAGGATGTTTCACGTGAAAAAGTGAAACGGGCCATCCGGGATGGCGGCTGTCTTGTTGACGGGGCCGTGTGTACGGACGTCTCCGCCAAGGTGGGGGCCGGGCAGTCCATTGAACTGCGGATGGAAGCGGAACCGACATCCGTGCAGCCGGAAGAGGGCGAACTGGAGATCCTCTATCAGGATGCGTGGCTTGCCGTGCTCAACAAACCGGCGGGCATGACCGTACACCCCGCGCCGAGCTGCCCTGATGGGACGCTCGTCCATCGGCTGGTGGCGCGTTTCCCGTCCTTGCGGGCGCAGGAAGGCTTCCGGCCCGGCATCGTGCACCGTCTGGACAAAGACACCTCCGGGCTTATCTGCGTGGCGCTCACGGAAGAGGCAAGGATGCGGCTTTCCGAGGCGTTCGCGGCACGGGAAATACGGAAGGAATATCTTGCGCTGGTGCAGGGGGTCCCCGCGCCGGCGGGCACGGTGGATGCGCCGCTCGGCAGGCATCCCACGGTGAAGGTCAAGGTTGCGGTGGTGAAAAACGGCAAGGAAGCCCGCAGCGAGTGGCGCGTGCTGCACAAGGGGCAGGGCTACAGCCTGCTTGGGGTACGGATTTTCACGGGCCGCACGCATCAGATCCGTGTGCATATGGCGCATGTAGGGCATCCTCTCTGGGGCGACAAATTGTATGGAAGGGGCGGGCAGGTTTTGACGCCGCCCGTCCCCGGCGTGCTGCTCAAGCATGATCCGGCTCCGCGTCAGATGCTGCACGCATGGCATTTGTCGTTCATCCACCCGTTTACGGGTGAGAAGATGGCCTTCACCTGCCCGCCTCCGGAAGACTTTGTCCAGACGGCGCTGACCTTGGAACGACACATGCGGCGCGTCGTCGTGACCGGCGTGGCGGGATCGGGCAAGTCGCTGTTCATGCGGATGCTGGCGGAGGAGGGCGTCCCGACGTGGAGCGCGGACGCGGCGGTAATCCGGCTCTACGAGCCGGGCCGGGAGGCTTGGCAGGCGCTGCGGCTGCGCTATGGCGATCGGTTCATTCCCGCCGACCGTTCGCCTGTGGATCGTAAGGCTCTGGCTGCCGCGCTGTTGCCGTCGGCGGAGTCGGGCGTGGACGTGCACGAGTTGGAAAACCTGCTGCACCCGCTGGTGCTGGATGATCTTGAACGGTTCTGGAGCGGGCAGGAAGAAGCGGGGCGGGGCTACGCCGTCGCCGAGGTGCCGCTGTGGTTCGAGTCCGGCTGGAGCCGCAAGCTGTGCGGAGAACGGCGGCCCTACGTTGTGGGGATTTCCTGCGAGCAGGGCGAACGCTGCCGCCGCCTGCTGGATGTGCGGGGCTGGTCGGATACGCTCATGGCCCGGATGGACGGCCTCCAGTGGACGCAGGAGCGCAAGCTGGCGGGATGCGATAAGGTCATCGCCAATTCCGGGACGGAAGGGGCGTTGCGCGACAAGGCAAGGGCTTTTGTCCGGGAGATGGAGCATTGGGATGCGGAAAGCCGCGCCGCATTCCTTGGGCAGTGGGAGCATCTGGTGAATGAGCCTTGCCCAGAGGCGGGATAGGGTTTGCATAGCCGTTTTTACAGAGGGAGAATTTGAACGGCTTCCTTGGGAGGGCCAATCCCATATGTAAGGAGCGGACGCATTCCGTTTTTTTCGGGGCCGTGCCGAACGGGGGCAATGTTTTCCTGTGTCGTTATGGCGGGGCGTCTCCGAATGTAACATATTATGTTTCTTGATGGTAACATTTGTTTCTTCTTATTCTCTTTTCGTCTTCCCTTGACGTGAGGTGTGACATCTTCTAGAGAACGGTAAGGGAAGCGTGTCTGTTTCCCGTGAAACAATGCCCTTCTTTATGAAGGGATTTTCCGGCGCAACCGCCCGGGAACGCTTCTGTATGGCCCTGCGGCGTGCCGTATGCGCGAAAAACGCGGCACAGAGGTTTGCCTGCCGCTTGCAAGGCAACCATGCGGAACTGTTTGGGAAGAAATGAGGCTCAGGCAGCTTCGGCCTCGTTTCACCCTTTATGTCCTCGCGCTTCTCCTATTGCCAAAGAGGGACGTTCATGGCTCGAATCATCGCCATTGCCAATCAAAAAGGCGGTGTGGGCAAAACCACTACCGCTATTAATCTCGCCGCTTCATTGGCGATCATGGAAAAACGCGTCTTGCTCGTGGATTGCGATCCGCAGGCAAACACCACCAGCGGGCTCGGCTTCGGTCAGGATGTGTTGCCGGCCAATCTGTACACGTCGTTCTTCCAGCCCGAAAAGGTTAACGAGGCCATTTTATCCACGGTTTCGCCATATCTGTTCCTCTTGCCCTCCGGTACGGATCTGGCGGCGGCTGAATTGGAGCTTGTGGATAAGATGGGGCGGGAATTCTATCTTTCCGAACTGCTGGAGCCGCTGGAAAAGCGTTTTGATTTCATTATCCTGGATTGCCCTCCGTCGCTCGGCCTGCTCACGCTCAACGCCCTGTGCGCCGCCAAGGAGATCCTTGTACCGCTCCAGTGCGAGTTCTTTGCCTTGGAAGGCATCGTCAAGCTGCTGCAAACCTATGAACAGGTCAAGAAGCGGCTCAATCCTCAGTTGGGGCTTCTCGGCGTGGTGCTGACCATGTTCGACGGGCGCAACCGCCTGACGCGGCAAGTGCAGGACGAAGTGAACCGTTGCTTCCCCGATCAGATCTTTAAAACGGTCATCCCCCGCACCGTGCGGCTTTCCGAGGCCCCCAGCTTCGGCAAGTCCATCCTTCATTACGACATCAAGTCCAAAGGCTCCGAGGCCTATCTGAGCCTTGCCAAGGAAATCGTCATGCGCAAGCCCGGCTCGCGTACCGCGAAGGCGGAGTAGTGTTTCACGTGAAAACATCGGCAGGGCGTCCCTGCCTTGAACGACTGTGAGGTTTTCCCATGTCTGCGAATGAACGTGGTTTGGGGCGCGGTCTGGATGCGCTGTTCCGCAACGTAACGCCTGCGGAGCGCCCGTCTTCGGCCAAGGCGGACAGCGCGGAGGTGCCCGCGCCCTCGGTGCCCAAGAATACGACGACGCTGCCCATCGCCGCGCTGACGCCCTGCAAGGGGCAACCCCGTAAACATTTCGACGAGGCCGCGCTTGACGAACTGGCGGCCTCCATCCGGAGCCAGGGCGTCATCCAGCCGCTGCTGGTGCGTCCGCGCCGGACGGAAACGGCGACCATCTATGAAATCGTGGCGGGCGAGCGCCGCTGGCGGGCCGCGCAGCGCGCCGGGCTTACCGAAGTGCCGGTTTATCTGCGGGAACTGTCCGATGAGGACGCCCTGACCGCCGCGCTTATCGAAAACCTCCAGCGCGAGGATCTGAACCCACTTGAAGAGGCCCAAGCCATCCAGTCCCTGCGCGAGCGTTTGCCGTACAGTCAGGAGGAGCTGGCCCAGCGGCTTGGCAAGAGCCGTTCCGCCGTCGCCAACTCCCTGCGGCTGCTTCAGCTTCCCCGCCCTATGCAGGATGCGCTCAAGGACGGCGTGTTTACGCCCGGCCATGCCCGCGCCGTACTGGCGCTTCCCGAGCGCGCTCTGCAGGACATCCTGTTCAATGCGGTCATGACGCGCCGCCTGTCCGTACGTGACGCCGAAGAAGCCGTCATCCACTGGAAACGGCACGGTTTGTTGCCGTCTTCGCTGATGGGGGCCTCCGCTCCCGTGGCCCGCAGTGCCCGCGCGCCCAAGCCCGCATGTATCAAACTGGCCATCCGGCAGCTTCGGGAGAATGTCGCGCCCAAGGCGTCCATTTCCGGGACCGACCGCGCGGGACGGATCACGCTTCCCTACGAATCCGAAGAACAGCTTGCGGAGCTCCTGAGCCGTCTGGGGCTCTCGGTGGAGCTTTCCGAAGCCAAGCCGGAATGATCTTCAACCAAAGGATTTCCATGTCTGACGCGTCTCCGGTTCTCTTGACGCCCGATGTCGTGGGCGGGCTGGCGGGCAAGCGCGTGCTGGTCGTCGGCGACATCATGTTGGATGCCTATCTTATAGGCGATGCGGATCGCATTTCTCCGGAAGCGCCCGTCCCGGTCGTCCGGATCGAAAAGGAACGCTATCTGCTCGGCGGTGCGGGCAATGTGGCCCGCAATATCGTGGCGCTTGGCGGCGTAGCGACGCTCGCGGGCGTGATGGGCAAGGATGCCTCAGCCGATCGTATCCGGGGGCTCGTCCGTGATGAAGGCATTTGCGGCGCGTTCGTGGCACTGCCGCAGCGCCCGACCACGGTAAAAACCCGCGTCATGGCCCGGCGCCAGCAGATGCTGCGCTTGGACAGCGAGGACGCCAGCCCGCTTTCCTCCGCCGATCAGGAAGCCCTGCTTTCCGTCATTACAGAGCAGCTTCCGGCGCACGATGTGGTCATCCTGTCCGATTACAGCAAGGGCATCGTCTCTCTGTCGTTCATGTCCCGCTTGCGTGGACTGCTCGCCGCCAGCCCGCATCAGGTGAAGGTCTTGATCGATCCCAAGCCGAGCAATGTAGGCTTGTACGGCGGTTCGTTCCTGCTCACGCCGAATACGAAGGAAACGGGCGAGTGCGCGGGGATGCCCGTACGGAGCCGAGAAGAAATCCTCGCCGCCGGGCGCGCCATTCTGGAAAAGGTGGGGTGTCCGCATCTGCTCACGACACTCGGTTCGGACGGTATGGCGCTGTTCTCCGGGCCTTCCGAGGTTTGGCACGTTCCCACAATGGCACAGGACGTTTTTGACGTGACCGGCGCGGGCGATACGGTGATCGCTACTCTCGGGCTCGGGCTTGCCGCCGGACTGCCCCTTCTGGCTTCTTGTGTGCTGGCGAACTATGCCGCCGGGCTCGTCGTCGCACAGGTCGGGGCCGCCGTCGCTTCACCCGATGCGCTGCGCGAGGCTATCCGTGAATTGCCCGTAACCATTACGAAATGGTAAAAATATAATAAAATTTTTCACGGAGCCTGATGGGGGCGGGATATGCCTCCAACGTCGGTTTCCCGAAAGGGAAATCGGCGTTTTTTTGTGGCGAGGATGTGGAAAGATGTTTTTCGGGGCAAGGCCGTGTTCGGTATGGAGCTGTGGAAACGGTGGGCAATATCGTGCAAGCGTTTGCTCAGGCCCCGTGCTAGCCTTTTCCTGAAAAGGAGAGCGCTGTGGAAAGTACGACTTCAAAATGCGTAATGGTTCTGGACGAAAACCTGCCTTTGGGGCTTCTCGCCAATACCGCCGCCATCTTGGGCATCACGTTGGGCAAGCATATGCCCGAAGCGGTCGGCGCGGACGTGCTCGATGGTTCCGGCAAGCCCCATCTGGGCATCATTACGTTTCCGGTGCCGATTTTACGGGGCGATGCGGAACAGATCCGAGCCATCAGAGAGACACTGTATGGGGTCGATTATCAGGATGTGATTGTTGTGGATTTTTCCGATGTGGCCCAGTGCTGCAAAAACTACGGCGAATACATCGGCAAGGCGGCGCAGGCGGACGAAAGCGAATGGCGGTATTTCGGCCTCGGCCTTTGCGGCCCCAAGAAGCTGGTCAGCAGACTGACCGGAAGTATGCCGCTGCTGCGATGAGGGCGCTCGTTTCTTTGCAGATGCAGGGAATGCCTCGAGCGTTTGAGGCATTCCCTGCATTTTTCATATGGCGATCTGGAGCCAGGACGTTTTTCCAAAAGAACGGTGAACCGTTCTCTCATCTCTTTTTATGCTTTTTTGAGCATCGCTCCATACATCAAATCGCTGCCGAAGGCATCGGGCGTGCTCTGCCACTGCTTTTCGAGCGACGCGCCGGGTGTACGGGCGAGGAACGCGTCGATCTGCCCTTCGTTTTCGGCGGGATTCATGGTGCAGGTGATGTAGGCGAGGTGCCCGCCGGAAGGCAGGTACGACCACACGGCATCGAGGATGCGGCGTTGGAGGTCGACCAGCCCGGCTACCTGCCCGGGGGTGCGGAGCGTGCGCAGGTCAGGGTGCCGGGCAAGCGTGCCGAGGCCGCTGCACGGGACATCAAGCAGGATGGTCCTGGGCGTGCCCCGCAGAGCCGGTTCGGCCGCCGAGGCGCAGAACAGCGGCGGAGTCTTGAGCACAAGGCGCTTGGCGTCGTCCCTCATGCCCCGCAGCCGGGGCTGGTACGTATCGCTGGCGGCGAGGACGGGCACGCCCAGCTCAACGAGCGCGAGCGTCTTGCCGCCGCGTCCGGCGCAGGCGTCCCACACGGGGCCTTCCCAGCGCGGCGCGTCCAGCGCTTCCAGGACGAGCTGGCTTCCCGCGCCCTGTATCGACAGCCTGCCCTGCCGCAGGTAGTCCCGCATATACTCCGGCTGGGTGCCGGGCGCGAAGCGGACTCCCGAAATTCCCACAGCTTCTCCTTCCTTGCACAGGAAGTCGCGCAGAGCCTCCCATTCGTCCCGGGCGGCGTTCACCCGGACGCAAGGGGACGGCACGACGGAGACGGCCCGCGCAAACATTTCGGCCTTTTCCGGCCCGTAGCCTTTGGTCCACAGTTCGAGCATCCAGCGCGGCACGCTGTGGAAAACGGAAAGGCGTTCCATCGGATCTTTGATGCGGGATTCATAGAAGGCGAAGGCTTTCAAATCTTCGGATTCGGAGAGGCGGATAAGGGACCGGAGTACGCCGTTGGCGACGCGGGACAGCCCTTGCCCGAACCGGGCTCGCACGGCGTCCACGGCGGCGCTGACGCTGGCATGGGCGGGGATGCGGTCAAGGTACAGCAGCTCGTAGGCGGCTATGCCGATCATGAGCTTCATGGACGCGGGCAGCTTTTCCGGAGCCTTCATAAATTGGCTCAGAAGCCACGAAATCCGGATTTCCGACCTCAGATACCCGTAAACGAGTTCCGTCGTCAGAGCGGCTTCCTGACGCGAAAAAAGGCCACCTGTCAATTTCGTGTCCAACAGGGATTGTACGGGGGCGCTGATGCCCGTGCGTTCCAGAATCCGGAGGGCCGCTTCACGCGCCGGAAGGGGCGCTTCGTCGTTTTGTTTTTTCTTTTTCATGCGGGGCTCGGTGATAAGGTGTAGAGGTGCGGGGAAGTCTTGGGGGGAAGGAGAAATTTTCTAGAGAAGGGGCACCCCACGTTTATCCTTCCCCCTCCAAACCTCCCCCTTTTCTCTTCAGAGATTTTTGTAAACGGGGCGGATGGCGGGCGGGGCTGTGCGAGGGGGTAACCCCGGCGGCAGTTTCCCGGCGTTGCGGGCCTCTGAACGGAATCCGTCCGATTGTTTTTTGTCCACAGGCAGCTATGGCAATAGGAATTCAATAACGGCAAAAGTCTTTGGAGAGGGAGGGATGGGGCTTTGGGAAGGGAGGGGGAAGCTTTTCTTCAGAAAAGTTCCCCCTCCCTTCCCAAATTCCATTAATGCCCGGTAATACTATATTTTTTCAGCTTATACTGCATCAAGCTCTTGGATATGCCGAGCAATTCCGCGGCTTTGGCCTGTACGAAGTCGGCGCGGACGAGCGCGCGGCGGATAAGCGCGGCTTCGATGCGCTCAAGGGTATCGGCAAGATCAAGCTGCACCGGAAGCAGATCCACGGCGCTCTTGAACTGCGCTTCCTCGTCGCGGATCTCGGCGGGCAGATCCTCAAGGGTGATCACGTCTCCGGGCACGAGCACAAGGCAGCGTTCGACCACGTTCTGCAATTGCCGGATGTTGCCGGGCCACTCGTAGCCGGAAAGATGGTTCAGCGCTTCGGTGGAAAACGTCTTGGGCGGGATGCCGTTTTCCTTGGCGGCCTTTTCCGCGAAGTGGGCCACCAGCAGCGGGATATCCTCGCGGCGTTCGCGCAGGGGCGGGATCGGGATGTGCACCACGTTGAGGCGGTAGTAGAGGTCTTCGCGGAACGTCCCCGCCTGCACCAGCGGCATGAGGTCCTTGTTCGTTGCCGCGACGATGCGGATGTCGACTTCGATTTCCTCGCTGCCGCCCACGCGCTCGAAACGGCGCTCCTGAAGCACGCGGAGCAGTTTGACCTGCAATTCGGGGGTCAGCTCGCCCACTTCGTCGAGGAACAGCGTGCCCCCGCTGGCCTGCTCAAAACGGCCCCGGCGCATGGCGACCGCGCCGGTGAAGGAACCTTTTTCGTGTCCGAAGAGTTCGCTTTCAAGCACGCCGGGGTTCAGGGCCATGCAGTTCACGGAAACAAAAGGTTCCTGGCTGCGCGGCGAGGAAAAGTGGATGGCGCGCGCGACGAGTTCCTTGCCGGTGCCGGATTCGCCGGTGACGAGGACCGTGGACGTGGAGCCCGCGATCTGGCGGATTTGATCTTTCAGCTGGAGCATGGCGGGCGAGCGCCCGATGAGGTTTTCGACGCCGGAAAGGGAGTCCCCGAGGGAAGAGACGCGATCCGCCATGCGCGGCAGGGACTCGAAGGTGAAGACCGTGGCAAAATGGTAGTCCGACGGCGCGAGCGGGGTCATCTGGCCCATGAGCGTGTACTTGCGGCTCCGGGCGGTGACCACGAATTCCTCGAGATCCGAAAAGGATTCCCCGGTCCGTTTGAACTGCACGTCCGTGGGCAGGCCGTCGTCCTTGAGCCCGAGATCACGGCGGGCGATGTCGTTCAGATAGGAAATGCCGCCCTTGGCGTTGAAGATGACGATGCCCCGGCTGTTGATTTCGAGAATCCGCAGCATGATGTCGAGGAATGACCGGGCGCGGAGCAGGTCGGCGTGGTCGTGGAGCTTGTGCAGGATGAATTCCGCGCAGCGCTCGATGAACTGGACGTACACGTCCTTGTGCCCGAGGACACGGGCGCGGTCCTCGTCGGTGGAGCAGACGAGCCCGATGACGCCGAGCACGTCGCTGCCGTCAACCAGTCCCTGGTAGAGAGCTTGTACGCCACCTTCCCAACCCAAGATCCCACGTATCGCACCATTCTGGAAGCGGCGGTTGCCGCCGCAGCCCACATCGAACCCCCACTGCACGCCGGGCGCGCCCAGCGTTTCCCTGCCACGCGCTCGCTCGTATCCATCGAGCTCATCCGCGCCGAGACAGAGCGCACCCTGCGCGATGCCACAGGCGCGTCGCTCAACGAGTGCCGCATCGTCCAACGCCTCGGCGAGACGGATCATCCCGAACGCGTCGGAACCCTGGCAGAGCAGCTGATGATGTCGCCGGTGAACGCGGCGCGCGCCGTGGATCGCCTCGTGGGCCGCGGCTGGGCCAAACGCCTGAAGTCGCCCCACGACAAGAAGGCCGTGTACGTGGCCCTCACCGACGAGGGCGTTTACCAGGGATTTCTCATCAGCGCCACCGTGAACGAGCTGGCTGCCACCAAGCTGTGGGTGCGCCTGACTCCCGAGCAGAGGGACGCCATCGAGCGCGTGGGCCATGTGGTGGTGGCCGACCTGAACGCCCAGCGGCAAGCAAAGGAGCAGGCCGCCTACGACCTGCTCCAGGAAATCTAGACGAGGATCATCTTGTCCGCATAGACCTTCGCGCCGAAGAGCATGGCCACATTTGCCACGACATCCGCCGCGAACCAGCCGCCCAGCGCCGGCAGGCTGATGCTCGCCACGTTCAGGGCCGAGAAGGTGCCGACCGTGAGCGCTGCGACGACGGCACCGCACGCGGCCACAGCCACAACGAGAGCCATCTCCAGGCTGTGCCCCGCGCGCCAGCGAGCCACGCAGGCGCACACCACCATGGAGGCGGCGCCCAGAAGCGTGCCGAGGAAGGCGGCGAACCCGATGACGCCGACGACGATGATCGGCAGTCCGGGCAGCTTCGATGACATAGAGCCCACCTGCACCGCCGACAGGATGCCGAGCACCACAATCATTAGGCACACCAGCGCCACGAGCGCCGTGGCCCAGCCCCACAGGAATGCCGTCAGCGGGCGCGGGCGCACCGCGGGAGCGCCCGCATCGCCCTCTGCCCGCGAGGCCAGCGCGCCGTAGAGCACCGCGCCGGCCGTCGACACGCAAAGCGCGAGGCCGGCCGCGAACAGAAAGGCCACGAAGGCCGAGCCCGTGAGGATAGAGCAGATCACATCGAGCACCGGCACGCCCGAGGCCGAGATGTAGTCGAAGGCGAGCACGCCGGTGCCCCCGGCC